>JAEEGK010011343.1_pt1 | contig 20383 bp, 17 predicted proteins | sample 8958771 | NCBI WGS metagenome assembly JAEEGK01 (sample SAMN16246547, study PRJNA631951) | gut metagenome | biome: gut microbiome; feature: rumen; material: SC-attached | host: Bos | place: Iran: Karaj | collected 2018-10
GAATGGGGTCCGCTTCTACCACGTGACCGACCCGAAAAGCCCCGGTGGCATGTATATCCCGCGATGCGAGGAATCCATCGTTGCAAAATTGATCCAGAAAGATTATGAATTGTCTGTATTGCTTGAAATGGAGCGTCGGCTGGATCTTCTCAATAAGTTTATCGCGGAGTATCGTCCGCAGGTACTTGGCGAAATCTTCGCCGAAATGCCGGAGCTCCGCCGGGCTTTCGTTACCCCGGTGCAATTTTCGGATGAGGAATATGCAAAACGTTGGCTTGCTGTTCCGTACAGGGGCAAGCCTATTTCCGCAGACCAGCCGGAATTCGTGACGGCACGTGGTGAGCGTGTTCGCTCCAAGTCGGAAGTCATCATCGCGGATACGCTTTCTCGAAAGGGAATCCCTTACCGCTATGAATTTCCCCTGAAGTTAAAATTGCCGCGAGGGAAAGGCATAACAAACTTTTTCCCGGACTTCACATGTCTCAATCTGCGCACGCGCGAGGAATACCTGTGGGAACATTTTGGCATGATGGACGACCCGGAATACGCCCGCAATGCTATGGAAAAACTCGATATCTACGAAGGGAATGGATTTTTCTTGGGTAAACGCCTGGTTGTCTCGCGCGAGACGGCGGAAAATCCGCTGAACGTAAAGCGAATCCAGCGTTTGGCCGAAGAATACCTTCTTTGAAATGGGTATGGTTGTGGATATCGTCCCGAAATATTCCTAGAATGACTTTACAATGTAAGAAGAATTTTTATTAGGCGCCTTAATAAGGTATATTTGTATTATGGTGAAAAGGCTTGTTTACATCTTGGTTGCATTTTTGACGGCTACAGGGCTTGCGGCGACACATGTGGCCGTGTTGGAAACTGTTTCGGAAAATGGCGTTATCGGCCGTTCGGAGAAGATGTTCCTGACCGACAAAATCAGGGAACGCGCCAAGGCCGTGTTGCCGGCCTACATGGGCTATGTCGTGATGACGCGTGAGAACATCAATGCAATGCTCCCGCCGGGCAAGTCCATCGAGGAATGCGAAGGCAGTTGCCTTGTGGAAACTGGCAAGAATATTTCTGCGGACTACGTGGCACAGGCTCGCGTGGGTAAGTTCGGCAAGCAACTCACGCTTACCATGGAGCTTTATGAAACGGCGGGAAATAACCTGGTGGGGAGTTTTACTACGCGCAAGCCCAATGCCGAGGGCCTGCTCGAAGAAATCGAGCGTGAGGCTGACCGCATCTTTGCGCAGATTGTAGGCACGGGGGCACCCGCTGTAGGCGGTAGCGAGGGAATCAGCGGCATAAGTACGGGTGGCAACGGCTATCGTGCAAGCGGCGTAAAGAGCTACATCGTGCGTGTAGAAAGTTCGCCTGCGGGAGCGATGTTCAGCACGGACGGCCGCGTGAACGCCAGCTGCAACAGGACCCCTTGCGACATAACACTCCCTGCGGGCAACCATCGGTTCAGTTTTAGCATGGATATGTATTTCGATAAGGACGAAACAGTCGATGTCAGGAGCAACGGACAGAAGGTGCTTGCGGAACTTGTGCCGAATTTTGGAGAGCTTACGATTGCACCGGTATTCGATGGCGGTATGGGAAACTTGGGCGAGGCTGAAATCTTGATAGATGGCAAGAAAATGCAGGGAGGTTCATTCCGGCTTTCTGTCGGAAGCCACAAGGTGCAGATTTCGCACCGCTGCTATGAAACTGTTTCGTTTAATGCCAGCGTGAAGAATGGAAGCAAGATAAGGTTCGATCAGGCTATGCAACCGCTTCTAGGTGGCCTCGAAATGGAAGCCCTGCTTGACGACAAGCCCAAGTCGATGCCTGTGTACGTAAACGGGAAAAAGATGGGCGAGACACCATTCCTGGAGACTGTTCCCGTATGTGCGAAGGTTCAAATCGGGAATGGCAGGGAGGACATCCCAGTGAAACTCAAGGCGGGGGAAACGGTGAAGTTTACCTATAAGGGAAATGGTTCAACCTTGGTCGATAAGCGCGACGGGAAGAAGTACAAGACCGTGAAAATCGGCAATCAAACCTGGATGGCGGAGAACCTAAACTACAAGACGCAGGATAGCTATTGCTATAGAAATGATGAATCAAATTGTTCCAAGTATGGCCGCTTATACAAATGGGAAGCCGCGGTGAAGGTTTGCCCGATCGGTTGGCATTTGCCTAGTAAGAAGGAACTCGAAAAATTGTTCAGTTCTGTCGGCGGTGAAGAAGTTGCAGGCAAAAGCCTAAAGTTCAAGAAAGGTTGGAACAATGGCGGCAACGGTACTGATGCTTTCGGGTTCTCGGCGCTCCCTGCTGGCGGCAGGAACGTCGATGGGGATTACGGCCTCAAGGGCGAAGTCGCGTACTTCTGGAGTTCTACGGAGGACACTAGCTACCGTGCGTACTACATGGGTTTGTACGACGAAGACGACGATGCGGGCCTGGACAACCTCAGTAAGTACGGCGGGATGTCTGTTCGTTGTCTCAAGGACTAGGCGAGCCTAGCGGCGTGCCGCTAGAGCGAGCGGGCCTAGGCCGAAGGCCATGGCCCTTCAAATTTCGCCGCAAGTCGAGGGCTGAGCGAAGCCTGGCCAAGACTTGCGGCGGACCGCAGAAAATGTAGACGGTTTTCATCGGGAAGCAGTTTTTCGTGGACTTGTTAAAAATGGTAGATTTAGTTCAAAAAAATGCGTTGGTTATGCGCATGGTTCCTAAAAAAATATATTATCTTAGAGAAATGAAATATTCGCTTTTGATATCAGCTCTCTTGCTTATTGCGACATCGGCTTTTGCGGAGACGCAAGGAACCTTGGTCGATAAACGTGACGGGAAAAAATATAAGACCGTGAAGATTGGCGACCAGACCTGGATGGCGGAGAACCTGAACTACGAGATGCAGGATAGCTATTGCTACGACAATAACGGATCTAATTGCTTCAAGTATGGTCGCCTATACACCTGGAAAGCGGCTAAAAAAGCTTGCCCGAGCGGTTGGCATTTGCCGAGTAAGGCAGAATTAGAAACTCTGTACAATTCGGTTGGCGGACAATCGACTGCGGGCACAAGACTCAAGTCCAAGAATGGCTGGTACGATAGCGTCAACGGCACGGATACCTTTGGATTCTCGGCGCTCCCTGCTGGTTACAGGGACAGCGATGAGTATTACGACTACGAGGGCACCGATGCGTACTTCTGGAGTTCTACTGAGAGCACTAGCTACTATGCATATGTCATGTACCTGAACTACTATCGCGATGATGCAATCCTAAGCTACTACGATAAGAGCGACGGGTTTTCTGTCCGTTGCCTCAAGGACTAGGCGAGCCGAGCAATGTGCCGCTTTTTTTGTAAAAAATCCCATTGGGCGAATATGGATGTATATTTGGTGTATTGATATTTGAGGAGGTTTTATGAAACGACTGGCTTTGACCCTGGCTCTCGTGGTTGTGTTCTGTGCGGAGGGAGCCTTCGCAGCCCCGAAAAAGGGAACCATGACAGACGCCCGCGACGGCGAATCGTACCAGACTGTAAGGATTGGTAAACAGATTTGGATGGCAGAGAATCTGAAGGTGAAAACCGAGGGTAGCTGGTGCTACGAGGATAAGGAATCGAGCTGTCAGAAATACGGTTGGCTCTATAACTGGGACGCGGCAAAAGTTGCCTGCCCCGTAGGCTGGCACTTGCCCAGCAAAGAGGAATTCGAAATTTTGTTTAAGTTCGTGGGCGGGGCTCAGGAAGATGCTTGGAAATGGGAAAATGCGGGGAAAATGCTGAAGTCCACCAACGGATGGAATGAATATGAAGGAAAAGATGGCAATGGCAATGATGCTTTCGGGTTCTCGGCGCTCCCTGCTGGCTACAGGAATGGCAATGGGGATTTCAACAACGAGGGCAACCGCGCGTACTTCTGGAGTTCTACAGAGAGCGTTAGCGGCAGCGCGTACTACATGGGCTTGGACTTCAGCAAAGACGATGCGTTCCTGAACAGCTTCTATAAGACCCACGGGTTCTCGGTGCGCTGTGTGAAGGACTAGACAAATTGGCTCGGAAAAACCATACAGCTCCCAGGACGGGAGCTGTTTTGTGTAAAGGTTGAAAGGTGAATTACTTTTGCGATTGAGAGCTTTCTGCCGTGAGCATGGCTTTCGCTTGAGCAATTAGTTCCGAAGATACGCCCAGTTTCTTGAATACGCAGAGAGCATCAGCATGGCCTTTAGATTCGCCGCGAGCTTCACCTTTAGCCTCAGCAGCAATAATCTTCCCGGCAGCCCAGCATTCGTAATCCTCTTTCGTTGTCATGTCATGCTCCTGTGCTTCCAAAAGTTTGTCGTCGGCGTTTTCCACACGGATCCGATCGAGTGCTTCCTCGACGATTTCGCTACCGAAATCCGGAAGTTCGCCTCCGTCCCGAGCATGGTTCAGCAGGTAGAGCCACATCTCGGCAGACCCTTTCACTTCGTCGGCAGACTTCGTGAAGTTGGAAACGCTAAGGAAAATATACTTATTTTTCTTCGAAAGCGGTACCGCCATCCCGTTCCTGATGGCTTGCCTGCTGTAGAGCGCCCATTCGTCCCAGTATTCGTCTTTCGCACCTGGAAGGTCAAAGTCGCAAATCCAGACAGAAATGGTCTCTGGCAACTGGTAGCGACGCTTTTCCCGTTCATACTTTTGCAACGCCTTGAATTCTGCGGATTCTTCCATCTCCTTGCGCCCCTTGATGACGAGGAAAGCCTTGTAGAGGATGGTTCGGTCGATGAAGTAGTCATGTTCCAGACGTTGCATTTCAATATTCAAAAAGCGCCCGCTGCCGGTTGTCGCGAAAATGTCGAAGATGACCTTCTTGCGCTGCGGCACACGGAACTCGATAGGTTTCTCGAACCGGAAGCGAAGCTCCTTGATCATTTCGTCGCCTTCGAGTTCGAGAATCCCGTTGAGGAAGTCCTTCAGGGCGTCTTCGTTGTCAAAAAGTTCCTTGAAGGCTGGGTCGTAGGTCGGATCGAGATAGGTCTGCCCCTTGAAAGCCTCGGGAATAGGCTTGTTGCGGACTACGTTGCGTTTTTTGCTCATTTAATCTCCCCTTTGGGTTGGCGATTCCCCGGAATTGGGGCGTGCCTACCTATAAAAACGATTGAAACGCGAAAACGTTACCTTTTTGCCGTTTTTTTTCGCCGACTTGCGAAAATCGGCAGAGATTGCTCACAAAAAAAGACAGCCCATTACCTTCAGGGCGATTAATTCTAGATTTGTGCTATATGATTATCGCAACCATCATCGGGGCCGTTTTCTTTCTGCCGTCCATCGCACTGAACGTGGCACTCGCGTTCGGCGCGCCGCTCGGCATGTACGCCATGAACGGCCGCAACAAGGTGGTGCCCAAGGAAGTGCGCAAGGCGTTCATCGTCCCCATCTGCATGCAGCTTGTCGCGATGTTCGTGCTGCTCAGCGCGGGCCGCATCATTCCCGAAATTATCCCGTTCATGATTACGCGCATCCTCGCGTTCTTCTTCGCGGTCTACCTCACGTTCTACACGGCGACGGTGCTTTTCAGCACGAGCCGCAAGGAACGCACGGTCATGGGACTTTTCGCCATCGTCGCGACCGTCTGCTTCTGGATAACCGCGTTCGGGACGCTCAACTGGGACTAGCAAGAGGTTCGCGGAATGCCCGAAGCGTATCACAATTACCAGCGCGATCTCGGCTACATCATCCGATGGAACCAGCGCAAGGGTATTGTCCCTACGCTCCTGATGCACGCCTGCTGCGGCCCCTGCAGCACCTACTGCATCGAGTACCTCTCGCAGTTTTTCAAGATAACGATTTTCTACTACAACCCCAATATCACGCCCTCCGAGGAATACGCCCACCGCGTCGCCGAAATCAAGCGGTTCGTAAGCGAATTCAAGACAAAGTATCCAGTGGAATTTATCGAGGGCGAATACGACCCCAAAAAGTTCTACGAAATCGCGCGCGGACTCGAAGACGAGAAAGAAGGCGGCAAGCGCTGCCGCAAATGCTTTGAACTGCGGCTCGGCGAAACGGCAAGGCTCGCGAAGGAGATGGGATTCGACTACTTCACCACAACGCTCACCATCAGCCCCAAGAAAGACGAACAGGTGCTGAACGTGGTGGCAAAAGAACAGGGCGAAATCTACGGCGTCAAGGCGCTCCCCAGCGACTTCAAGCGCAAGGGCGGCAACAAGCGATCCATCGAGCTTTCCGCCGAATACAACCTCTACCGCCAAAACTACTGCGGCTGCGCGTATTCAAAGCGCGAAGCCGAAGAGCGTGAAAAGAAACAAAGCGCCGACAAGTAGCGCCTAGAACCAGTACCCGATACCGAGCTGGTATTTCAGCATCCTGTAGTAGGATCCGCCCATGTACTCGTCGGATTCCCAGAGAAGCTTGGCCGTCGCATCTCCCGTCTGGGGGTCAAGACTCATTTCGACTTCCTCGGAATGCATCGTGAGGCATTTCTCGCCTCCGGACACCACGTCCGTCAGCTGCAGCGACACGCGCGCATCTACCGAAAGGCCAAATCCGAACACATGGCCGATGCCCGCGACGACACCCGCACCGAAGCGTTTGTCTTCGTAGCAGCCGTCGCTCTGGGCGCGATACTTCTCAGGCAAGACATATTCCTTGTCGGAGAAGAGCATCACGTCGAAAACCGGCCCCGCCTCGACAAACAGCACCGAATTGCGCCACTGCGCCATCACGGGGATTTCCAGGTAGAGGTAAGAAAATATCTCGTCGCCGTCCCACGCCCCGCCGCAATCACCCTCGCAGGGGATTGACATCTCGATATGCGTATAGTATGTACGCAAGTCCAGGCCAAGCGCCGCATGCAGGTAGAAGTTGTCCGAGAACCCGCGCGCGAAATCGGCCGAAAGCATCCCGCCCGGCCCCGAGATATCGGGATACGGGCCCCATTTCGCGTCGGTAAGGAGATTCGAAATCTGCGCCCCCACGCGGACACCGACCTCAAACGGTTTGCCATCCGGCCTTTCGGCGGCATGCACGAGCAGCGGCAGGCTCACGGCCAGGGCCGCGATACCTCCTGCGATTTTATTCAACAACATTGTCCTTCCTCCTAACAATATTTATGCTGCGCAGGCAACACGCCTGTGCAGCGCGTCAGTCGCTTACGCGGCCGAGAATCGCGTCGATGCAAGATTCGAACTCGCGGGCATTCTGCCGTTCATACTTGAGCGTACCCGCACTCGTCTCCCACAGGTAATCTTCATTGTCCGCGACACACATTTCGGACCCGACTTCCGCCATTTCGCTGACCGTCCCTACGCAGGACGCATCTCCCGACTTGAGCGTTACGTGCAGGCTGTCGCCATAGCGGGCGTAATCCACGGTCAAATCGAACGTCATGTCGGCATAGGCAAACTTCATCGCAGTGTTCGTCTTTTCCAGGATTTCGACACCGGAGCGTTCCTGCCCGTATTTCGTATCCGAATAGTAATAGGGCGTTTCCAGCTGGATGGAGCCACCGTCCTCGAGGAATTCGAACAGTTGGTCCACAAAGACAGTCTGCATGTAGTCGTAGTTTTCGCGGTCCGCGATGCGGTACTCCACCTTGCCGTTATCGAACCTGAAGAACTGATCGTAGCCGTCATCCGTGCAGTACATCTTTTCTTCGCGGTAGCGGCACTGCGTCATGAGCCAGACTCCATCGAATGCACCCGGCGTGCCGCCCACCCAGATAAACGATTCCTCGTATCTTTCCTGGTTCACTTCATACGGGTCGGGTTCATAGATTCTCGAGAGCAACAGCGTATCGCCGCGGAAACTGTAGGCGAAAGTATTTGCATCCGCGAAATAGTAGTCGCCGTCCCAGCCGTACACTCCGTCCTTCCCGAGGCAGCCGCCAATAGTCTCCAACGTTATCGTGACGGAATCGTAATGTTCGTCGACCTCGAACTTGCCGGACTGCGCCACCCGCGCCATAGCGAAACGCGAAATTACCTCCTGGTCGGCGAAGGCATCCTTGTTGGAGGGAGCCACCTCGCTCGCATCCCCGCAGGTAAAGTCCTCGGTAAACCCGAGGCAACCGGTCAACAGCGAAAGCCCCGCAACGCATGCGAGGGCCATATTCCAAGCAAGAAATTTACCCGTTTTCATGACAAACTCCCTTTTTTCCGGCTTAGCGGGAACAGCTGTAAATTTAGTCTATAGACGCGGTCGTAGTTTTCGACCTTCGAAAGGATTTCCTTGACTTTCTGGCGGAAATGGTCTACTTCCTCGGAAAGGTGCCACAGCGTCTTCTCGTCCACGCCGAACGTGAGCCCCGAAATGTTGCGGTCTTCGCGCGGAACATTGTCGAGGGCATCGACGGCAAGCATCGTCAGCTGTTTCTGCATCGCCTGCACCGCGCCCGATACGAGCTGCGGGTCGCCGGAAAGCCCCCTGTTCGTCTGTACGTACGATCCGTCGGGCTTGCTCTGCAGCAGCCCCGCCTGTACCATGAGCGTGAGCGCGTTGCGGACATCGCCCGCCGTCACCTCGGGCACGCACATCCTTGCAATCTCGGAAGGTTTAGCTCCCGGCATGATAGGTGCAAGCTCGCGCACCACCGGGTTCACCCACGACTTGAAATAGTCGAAAGCCTCGGACCCCAGGGTGCGCACCCCATTCTCCTCCATCAGGGTGCGCATCCGGGAGTATATATCGAGGCGTATTTTTTCATCGGCCGCATCGCAGTACTCCACCAACAGGCAGAAATACTGCGAACCGAATCCGGAAAGCTCCATGGCTCCTGCCACCTTCGCCGCCCCAATACGGCTCAGGCGCGTCTTGCCGTCGCAGACAAGCTTCAGGTATCCCGACGACGAAAACCCCGCAATCTTTGCGAACTCACGCCACGAGAAATACGAGACTCTCTTGCGCTCCTCGTAATAGTCCCGCATGTACTGGCGGTAATCCACATATTCCGTTATCGGTTTCATGGGCCTCCTTCCTTTAATTTATCTCTTTCATGAAACAAAACCAACCATTTATTTACGAATTTAGCAACTTTTTTGCTTATTTGCGCATCACAACGCGTTTTTATGAAACACCGCGTTTCATAAAGGCGGCTTTTCAAATGCCAAGCCCCGATTTAAATTGTATATTTGGCCCGACGATTTGTGTATCAAACCGCCACGTTCGAATCGAGGCAAAACGATGGAAATCAAGATTCTCCCTCAGCCAGACGATGTCACGTGCGGACCGACCAGCCTTCACGCGGTGTATTCGCACCTTGGCTACAAGATACCACTTAAAAAGCTCATCTCCGAAATCGAGTTCCTTGAAGAGGGCGGCACGCTGGGTGTCTTCCTCGGGATCGATGCTCTCAAGCGCGGGTTCAAGGCGACCATCTATTCGTACAACCTGAAGATTTTCGACCCCACCTGGAGCAAGCTGAAGATGCCCGAGCTCCGCGAGAAGCTCGAAAAGCTGCACAAAGCGAAACACGCGCCCAAGCTGCGCAAGGCCATCGAAGCCTATATCCGCTTCCTGGACCTGGGCGGCACCGTCGCCACGGCGGACCTGCGCGCAAGTATGTTCGAACACTACTTCAAGCGCGACATTCCCGTCCTCTGCGGGCTCAGCGCCACCTACCTCTACCGCAGCCCCCGCGAGTATACCAACGACAAGGACCAGTCCGTCTTCGACGATATCCACGGCGACCCCATGGGGCATTTCGTGGTCCTCTACGGGCTCGACGAGAAAAAGCAATTCCTCGTCGCCGACCCCGACTGCACCAACCCCATGGCAAACGGCCCCTACTACAAGGTTGACAAGTTCAGGCTCATCCACAGCATCCTCCTCGGAGTCATGACCTACGACGGGAACATCCTCGTCGTGGAAAAGAAATAGCGCATGAAAAAGAAGACCCCGGCACTCGTAATCACCTGCGAGCACGCAAGCAATGCCGTGCCGAGGTTCCTCGCGCAGAGAATCGCCGCCACGGGCGAAGCGGGAATTCCGGAAGAATACCTCTATTCCCACCGCGGCTACGACATTGGTGCCTACGGGGTCTACCTCAGGCTTATCCGGAGACTCCATCCCGATTTCTACATCGCGGGCAAATATTCGAGGCTCGTCATCGACCTGAACCGCAGCGAGAACCATCCCGGCCTTCTGTCGAAATACACGCAAGGTTTCAAGGACCCTACACGCAAGAGGATTTTCGAGATCTGGCAGCGTCACCATGACGCCGTGGAATCCTTCATCGCCAAGACGATTGCAGGTTCACAAGTGCAAGATACAGACGCACCGCGCGTCATCCACCTCGGAATCCACAGCTTCACCCCGATTTTAAACAACGTTGTGCGAAACGCGGATGTCGGAATCCTGTACGACCCCGCTCGCCCATGGGAAGCGCAAATCGCGACCTCCATCATCGAAGAAATCCAGGCGCGCACCCCAGAACTCAGGATCCGGCGGAACTACCCCTACCTCGGCAAGTCGGACGGGCTCACCACATCACTCCGCAAGAAGTTCGGACCCGCCTATGTCGGCATCGAGATAGAAATCAACCAGAAGCTGTTCCTCGGCTAGCGAAAGCCGCTGCAAAAATTTCTATTTTCAACCCCATGTACGATCCGCGATTCCTCCCCATCTGCAAGGAAGACCTAGACGAACTCGGCTGGGATTACGTGGACGTGATTATCATCAGCGCAGATGCCTACGTGGACCATCCGTGCTTCGGGCATGCCGTAGTGGGACGCCTTTTCGAACACGAGGGATTGCGCGTCGCGATTCTGCCACAACCGAACTGGCGCGACGACCTTCGCGATTTCAAGAAGCTCGGGCGCCCGCGGATGTTCTTCGCGATTTCGAGCGGCATGGATTCCATGGTGAACCACTACACCGCCGCAAAGCGTCTCCGCAGCGACGACGCCTTCACGCCGGGGAACAAGGCGGGTTTCCGCCCCGATTACGCGACGTACACCTACGCAAAGATTCTAAAGAAGCTCTATCCCGACGTTCCGCTGCTGATCGGCGGACTCGAATCGAGCCTACGCCGCGTGACGCATTACGATTACTGGAGCGACAGGCTCAAGCCGAGCATCCTTTTCGATACGCAGGCCGATATCCTTGTCTACGGCATGGGCGAAAAGCCGTTGAAAGAAATCGTACGTCTCCTGAAAAAGGGAGTACCGTTCTCGAATCTCCATTCCGTACCGCAGACCGCCTACCTCGCGCCCAAGGGAGATGTCCCGAAGAGCAACCAGTGGGAAGACCTGCGCCTCGCAAGCTACGAGGAATGTACCGCCAGCAGGCGCACGCAGATGGAAAACTGCCGCAAGGTGGACATCGAATGCAACAAGTGGTTCCAGCGTCGCATACTGCAGGATGTCGCGGAGCAGACCGTCGTCATCAACCCCGCGTATCCGCCGCTCGAATATGGCGAACTCGACGAGAGCTTTGAATACCCGTACGCACGCGAACCTCACCCGCGCTACAGGAAGCGCGGCAACGTGCCCGCGTTCGACATGATAAAGTTCAGCATCAACACGCACCGCGGGTGTTTCGGCGGTTGCAGTTTTTGCGCCATCAACGCGCACCAGGGAAAGTTTATCGCGAGCCGCAGCCGCGAAAGCATATTGCGCGAAGTGGATCTGATTACCAAGATGGACGGCTTTGCAGGCACCATCACCGACTTGGGCGGCCCGAGCGCCAACATGTACAACATGCGCGGCCGTGACCCGAGCCGCTGCAAAAAATGCGCGAGGGCAAGCTGCCTCACACCCAAGATTTGCGACAACATGGACACGCACCACAAGGAACTCCTGGAGCTCTACCACGAAGTGCGAAACCATCCGAAGGTAAAACACCTGTTCATCGGCAGCGGTGTTCGCTACGACATGCTGCTGCAGGAGACAAACGACAACGAACTGATCCGCGACCACGAAGAGTACGCACGCGAGCTTATCGACTATCACGTGAGCGGACGCCTGAAGGTCGCACCGGAACACACGAGCGACGAAGTCCTGAAACTCATGCGCAAACCGAGCTTTACGCTGTTCCACAAGTTCAAGGAATTCTTCGACGACGAATGCAAGCGCATTGGCAAGCGCCAGCAGATAATTCCTTACTTTATCAGCAGCCACCCCGGATGCACCGAGGCCGACATGGCGGAACTCGCGCTCGAAACGAAACAGCTCGGGTTCCAGCTGGAACAGGTGCAGGACTTTACGCCCACGCCGATGACGATTGCGACCGAGATGTTCTACAGCGAACTCACGCCCGACGGAAAGCCGCTTTACGTGGCAAAGACGCCCGAGCAGAAGCGGAGCCAGAGGCAGTTCTTCTTCTGGTACATTCCGGAAAACCGCCCGCAGATCCGCGCGACACTCGAACGCTTGAAACTCGGGAAAATCGGCAGGCTATTGCTGAGCCGGAGCGCGAAGGCCGAAGGCAAGGAATTCTTCCCGAGCAAGGAACGCGAAAGCAACGCCGAGTACCGCGAGCGTGAACAGAAAAAACGCGACGAACGCACCGCCACCATCATCCCCAGGAAATCGGGCGAGAAAGGCCGCTGGGAGAATTCCGCACGCAAGCAGCGCCGCGCCGCACAGTTCGGCGAGGCCTCCGGCAACAACCGGCGCGAATTCAACCGCGACAACCGTGAAAACCGCAGCAATCGTGATAACCGCGATTACCGTGACAGGCGGGACGATTCCCCCGTGCACTTCAGTTCTCGCCGTCGCGGGCGATAAACTATTCCCGATGTTCGTATAGGTAAAGGTTCGCCTCGGGTACAGCGAGGTCGGAACCCTTGATATGCCATTCGTCATCTTCGCCGGTGCGGTATTTCACCACGACGCGGTAGCGGTTGTCGGTCTGCAACACGTTCTGCGGGACCGTCCAGAAATTCTCGGTGCCGACAACCATTTCGAGGTCATAGGAATCGCGCGTGTCGACTCCGAGAATCGTAATGGCCTTTACCATGTCCTTCGGATTGCGCACCTGGACAATGCTCCAGAAGGAGCTCGCGCTCTCCTTGACCCAGAGCGACGTGGAATCGCCCCACACGCCTTCGACACCCTCGCAGCTCACGAATTCCCACTCGCCGTAGTAGCGGCCCACGATACTACCCATGATGTCTGCCGCGGGGGCGCCGCCCAGATCCACGCCGCAATCCGCATCGGGGCAGCGGTCGGTTATACGAACCGTCACGCGCTTCCAGCCGTCGGGAGTTTTCGCCTTCACGCGCACGCAGCCGCCACATGCGGCACCGCCCTGCCACGGGCCCTTGTTATCGCCGGGAGAAACGTTCACATGGATTGCCGCATAGTACTGGATATTCGTTTGTCCGTAGTTGCAGGCACCGCCGAGACTCGTCTCCTTCGCGGTGATGCTCCCGTAGGTAGTGACGGAACCCTTGCCGCCGTTCTCGGTGAGTTCGGGATCTGCCGCGGTATAGCTGTCGCAGTTGGTACAGACGCCGTCGCCTTCGTCCTCGGAACTCGAAATTTCTGCGGAGCTGGAATCACCCTCCGCGCTGCTACTGGATTCTGCAGCCGAACTTACGGACTCGACGGAACTGGAACTGATTACCGCAGAGGAATATCCCGCCGAAGATGATTGCACAAGCGCCGAACTCGACTCTGCGACCTCCGCAGAACTCGTCTCGCTCACCGCGCTCGATTCCGGAACGCTCCCGCTCGAAAGAAATTCGCTCGAAGAACTTTCTAGAGGCAGAGGTTCCGTGCCGGAGCTCGGATTGTCGCCGCCGCACGCGACCATAGCGACACTCGCAAGCGCGCACACACAAAGGGCGGACGCGACATTTTGGGCGAGATTCCTAGGAATGCGCCAGGACACTCCACCACTCCCCGCTCACGCGTTCGACTTTCACCTTGAAACCGACTTCTTCGAACCAGCGCAAGATATAGTCCTTTTCGGTCAGGAGCTGGCCGCTGATAATGAGTTCACCGCCCGGCGCGAGCAGGTCCTCGATATCGTCACGCAGGGGCCAGAGCTCGCTGCGGATCATGTTGCACAGGATGACGTCGAATTTCGCGCCGTCCTTGAACGCATCCAGGAATCCGAGAATGCAGTCGCTTTCGCCAAAGCCGTTGCGTTCGAAGTTTTCCGCGATACAGGGAATCGTGAGCGGGTCGATTTCGGTTCCCACAGCAAGGCTTGCACCGAGGCGGCGGGCAAACATCGCGAGGATGCCCGTTCCCGTACCGATGTCGAGCACCGTCTTTCCCTTGAAATCGATGTTTTCCATGAGCGTCGCGCAACTGCTCGTCGTATCGTGCTCGCCAGTTCCGAAGGCAGTCTTCGCCTCGAGTTCGAGCACCACGGCATTCGGGTCGTCGGGCGTAAATTCCACCCAGGGAGGTCGCACCCACAGCCGCGGCGAAACGGACACGGGCTGTGCGCGGTCACGCCACCACTTGTCCCAATCCTTCGCAGGCTCTTCGCTCAGCACCCATTGGTATTGCGGGAACTCGCCCACGATGCGGTCGCGTTCAGCCTTGTCGCCCGTATAGAAGCAGAAGTCCGAGCGGCCTTCCGCCTTCGGGTCAAGTTCCTCGAGCGTCGCCACCCCCGCCTCGAAAAGCAGGTAGCTCGCCAGTTCAAATTCTTCGGCAGGGCAGCAGCCCTCGGCCTTGTACCATGTTTCGACTTTCTGCATAATAAATTAAAGTTGCAATTGGTCCCAAGCGTGACTTTGTTCGAACCAGCCGAGGATTTCGCCGTCGACTTCGCCGTGCTTTTCCATGTCGTGCAGCACGAAGAACGCCTTCTCAATGGGCATGGGCTTCTTGTAGGGACGATCCTTCGCGGTAAGCGCCTCGAAAATATCGAGAATCGTCAGCAAGCGGACTTCCCTCGGGATTTTCTCGTTTACGAGATGGTCGGGGTAGCCCCTGCCGTTCAAAAGCTCGTGATGTTCGGAAGCCCAAGCGGCAACATCCATATACTTTTCTGGGAAATCGATTTGTTTCAAGATCCTGCGCGTCACGGTGACGTGGCTCTGGATGATGTTCCTTTCCGCGTCGTTCAGCGTTCCCTTGCGGATGGAGATGTCCAAAATTTCTTCGGGCGTAAGCAGCGGGTGTTCTGCCCCGTCCCTGTCGCGGAAGGTGACGTTCTTTGCGCTCTCGAGGAAGGCGAGGGCCTCGTCGGAAACGAAACCCGCGCAGTTGATGCGCCTGATCTCTGCGAGGAAGGATTCCCTGTCCTGCTTGCGTTTTTCCATTTCGCATGCAGGCATCTGGTTCTTGAATACGGCGAGTTCCTCAAGCAGGTCAATCTTTTCGAAGCGGCTCTCGATGTCCTTGAGCTTCGGGCCGAGGCGGCTCGCCTTGTCCATGATTTCGAGCGGCACCGCGAGCTTGCCCACATCGTGCAGCCATACGCTCATGAGGAAGTTCCTGCGGCGGTCCTCGTCGAATTTCCAGGAATGGTCCGTCGCTTCGAGCCACGACAGGAATGCCTCGGCGATATGCACCATGTTGCGCGTGTGGTTCGCCGTGTAGGAGGATCGCTCGTCGATGGCCTGCGAAAGTGTTTTCACGATGGAATCGAGCAGTCGCTTCGTCTGTTCTGCGGAACGAATCTTGAGTTCCGCGAGTTCGGTCACGTCGCCGATGACGATGACCACGCCCACCTTCTCGCCCATGTTCCGCAACACGGAGGTGATGACGTGCAGCTGTGCCATCTTGTCGCCCTTGAAGTAAGGAACGAGTTTCTCGTGGACCGTGTCGGAATCGTAGATGGCGTCGAGGACAGTCTGGTTGAATTCGTCGTTTTCTTCGTCCCCGAAAAAGAGGGTCGCGAATTTTTTCCCTTCCATCTCAGCGCGCTCGCGGCCCAGGATCTTTTCGGCTGCGTTGTTCACGTAGCTGATGGTACCGTCAAAACGGATGGCGAGAACGCCTTCCATCATGTCCTGTACGATATTCCTGCTTATGAGGTCGCGATAGTCGTTTTCCATTTAAGGAAAGATAACAAGAATCACCAGTTTTTGCAAATCGGAAGGTCGTTTTCCTTGCAAAGCGCCTTGACTTCGCGCCCCAGGATATCCGATTTCTGGTCGTCGAGGTAGAAGCGGCTGACAAGGGCGCTCTTGCACTGTTCGTAGTCGGCCAGTTTCCAGCCGCGGTCGGCGCACCAGTTCCACAGGTATTCCTTGCAGCTGTTCTTCTCGGCATTCTCCAGGCACTCTTCCCTGAGCTTGTCGCATTCCGCGATGGAATTGTTCTTGAAGTTGCTCGCCACGCAGTAGCGCTTGAGGCCATCGGCATATGCAGCGGACTTGTCCTCGTCACTGATGGTATCGGGCAGGAACACGGACCACTTGGCGGTATCGAGCATCATCGCCGCCTTCACGTTCGAGGCGTAGCAGGTCTTGGAATAATCGGCAACCTCGGAGTCCCTGAAGTACTCGTAGGCATGCGCGTTCGCTTCGACCAGGCCGTACTTCTCGACATCCTCCATCGGCATTCTCGAGCAGAACACGTCCTGATAAAGTCTGCACCCGCGCGAAGCCCAGCTCTTGTCCTTGTCTTCGGCATCCGTGGTCTCGTCGCAGTTGCGCACGGCGATATGTTCCATCGAGACACCGCCATCGCCTTCGACGTAGAAAGAGAACGTAGATTTCGCCATGCCGCTGAAGACGCCCATGCCGTTCTCGATGTTCGATTCCGGGACGACACGCGAATCGGAGACGGAGCCCTTTACTTTTTGCTCGTAATCGATGTAATGTTCGTCCGTCGTGTAGAATACGACCGTCACCGGCCCAAGCGGCATCATCATGTTCGGCAGGAACAGCGTGTCGAGCGCCTGGATGCCGGCGATGCTCTGCTTTGTCGTGTAGCCGAGATTCGCCTCGTGTTCCAGCGGGTCGTGCATGGCGACGCCGCGGTAGCCCGTGGAATCTGCCTCGGTCAGGCCCGCGAGCATCATGTTGATGGTCGTGTTCTGCGCTTCCGTATTTGCCATTCCGTATTGCAGGATGGAAATCACGCCCTTGATGGAGTTGTCGTAATCGAGCGCGCACTTCACGGTTTCCATGTCGAGCGGGAATTCCAGGAACTTGATGTGCACGGTGTCGCTTCCGTCACTTTCGACCCACTCGAAACTTCCGTCCTGCTGCGGCACGCTCAGCCCCTTGACCTTCACGGGAGCGGGGACGGTCGCCTGCGCACTGTACGTGGTCTTTACGTCGTGGCCCGCGCTGTCCCATTCGAAGTAGGCTTCCATCGTGTAGGTCTCGCCGGCGATTCCGTAATAGGCCTTTTCGTCTTTCGCGAAACAGTTCGGATTGTCTTTGACAGGGTCGAGTGCGACCGTCGCGCTTTCGGCGGAGCCGTCGAACGTTCCCGTCACCGTCACGTAAGCGCTGTCGTAGAACGCGAAATTCTGCGAGGAAGTCTCGTCGAGCTCGTAGACCTTCGAGAAGCAGATCCTGGATTCACCACCGTCAAGGATGTAGCCGTAGGTGTAGATCCCCGTAAAGATTTCGCGGTTCTCGGGATAGTATTCCCACGGCCCGTGGAAATCACCGCAGGCGGCAAGCAGCACGACCGCAAATGCGCAGAGCAGTCTAGAAATAGTATTCATAGTTCAGCATCACCGGCAAAAAGGGGAACTGCGAAATGGAAGTCTTCTCCGGCGGGTTCTTGCTCGTATCGAAGAAGGTATAGAACATGTTCTCGTGGTCGGTCAGGTTGATGATGGTCCAGCTGAAATTCCACTTACCTTCGCGTCCGATGTCGATAGCCTTCACATCGACACGGAAGTAGTCTGTCTGGCGGCCCGCATTGCGGCTCCCGGGCAGGACCGTTATCTTGTCCGAATATTCCTGGTCGCCGAGCTCCCACGGATAGTAGTAACCCTTGTATTCGCTGATGGGCATACCGGCGGAATACTTGAGTGCGAGGGAAGAACGGAAATAGCGGCCCTTCTTCTCGTGCTTCCAGAGGGCATCTTCGTCGCCCTTCCAGTTGATTCCGAGGTCCATCTTCAGTGCGTAAGGCTGGTGCCAGCTCGGGAAATACGGCTTGGTCCCGTCGTTTGTCTTGAGTACGCTTATGCCCTGACTCCAGTTGATACCACCGAACCACCAGCCCTTATTCTTACGCAGCGAGAGCTCGTAGCCGAAGGAATAACCTTCCGCCGTGCCGAAACCGTCAGCCACCACGAAGTCCTTGGATGCGGTTTCCTCGTTGCTGTCGAGCACCGTCTGGAAAGTGTTCAAGTTATTCTGCGTCTTGTAATAGACTCCCACAGTCGCATCGTAGTCCTCGAAGATTTCGCGCTGGCTGTATTCCGCGGCAAAGAGCCACGACGAAGCAGGATCGATACGCTTGCCCTTGGTGGTCGTCGTTGCCGGGTAGTAGAATTCGTTGAGGGTCTCCTGGTCGGTATAGACGATCGAGTTCAGGTATTGCAGGTAGTAGCCGCCGTAAAGTTCCAGCGACTTCGTATCGTCGATGTTCATCGTAAACGATGCGCGCGGTTCCACTCCAAAGTGTTCCGCCGCCGTCTGGTAGTTGAAACGCAAGCCGTATTGCAACAAGATGTCGGGATTCACCTTCCAGGCGTCCTGCGCGTAGGCCACGTGGTGGAACGCCTTCTGGATGTCGGCAATCTTCAAGGAGGACATCTGTTCCTGGTAGCGCTCGTAATCGTATTCCAGCTCGTAGCCCGCCGTAATCGTGTGCTTGTCGATGCCGCGGAAGTTGACCCACTGCTTACCCGCGAAGGTGTAGAGGTACATGTCGATGGACATGAGGTCGCCAATTTTCATGGTCTGGTAGAATTCGCTATACGCGAGGGTCGCGTTGTAGTCCCAGTCGCCGTTGATGCGGTAGGTGAAATTCATCGGAATCGCGACGTTGCCCCAGTCCATGTAGAGCGGATCGAAGCTGAGACGGTCCTTGCCCACGTAGAAACTGAGCTTGAGACGCATGTCCTTGGTAAGGTCGTAGATGAAGGTGCCCTGCAGGTCCGTAAATTCGTAATCGAGGTCGAGGTCGAGCATGCCGGCGGCGTTCATCAGGTCGAGCATGTAGCCGATGTAGGTGGTGCGCCCCGCGAGGAGCCAGCGGGCGGGACCCTTGTGGCCTTCGGTGTGGAGCTGTGCCGCGAACGTGCTTATCTTGACACTCGACTTGCTGAACCATTCCTCGACGCTGTCCTGACCGCCCGCGCGTCCGTCCATCTTGAGCACGGAACTCAGGCGGTTGCCGTATTGTGCGGGGAAACCGCTCTTGTAGAACTGCACGTCGTCGATGCCTTCCACGAGGAACGTGCTGAACAGCCCGAAGAAATGCACCGGGGAATAGACGACCGCGTTGTCGAACAGGAAAAGGTTCTGGTCGGCGGCGCCGCCGCGCACGTAGATCTTGGAACTGAAATCGGAGCTTGCCACCACGCCCGGGAGCGCCTGGATGCTCTTGATGACGTCAGCCTCGGCGAGGCCCGGCATGCGCTTGATGGACTTCGCGGAGACCACCGATTCGCCCGGCTTGCGCTTGGGACGCTTGCGCAACTGCACCACGACCTTCTTGAGCTCGGTCACCTTGGTATCGCCGCCACCCGCCAGAAGCTTGTCGACATCGACATCCTTTTCGGGAGAGGCGGAACTGTCGGAGGGGCTTGCGTTCGCGACTGCGGAATCGGGCTTTTGCGATGCACCCGTCGAATCGCCCGGGGTTGAGCCCGCAGAATCAGATAATGCGACATTCGCGCTGTCGGGTTCCGCGAAGGCCTCGCCGAGCGCCTGCGAAAAACTGCGTTCGGTACCGGTATAGACAAGCTCGTAGCACTTTTCCTTCTCGGCGCCCGCGGTATCGGAATTGGTGACGCACACGTTCCAGAGCGTATCTTCGGGGAGCACGACACTGAAAGGCGTGCCGACCGTAGTCTGCAGCGCCTCGCCCGACTCGAGAATTTCCACGTTCAGCTTTTCGCCCGCGGCGAAGGAGGGGTCCTGCACCACGCCGTTGAAGGTGATTCCCTGGACCTGCGCGGAATCTGCCGTCTCCTGCGCGAAGGCGGCGGTCGTGAGCAACAAGGCGATTATACTAATATAAAATTTCAAAAAAGTTCCCGCGTTTCATGCAAAAATAGCAAATAGGAAGTCCTATTTGCCATTTAAACACCCGAAGGTACGAAAAGTGTCACCTTTTATGTCGAACTTTTTATATTTCCGCAAAAAAATCAAAGGTGTATATGGGAATCAGGAATCACATAAGAATATCATCTTGGAAGGGCGCAGCCCTGATAGGGGCCATAGCATTCCTCCTTGCCGCATGTGGCGACGACACTTCAAGCGGTCCAAGCGACACCCCAGAGGGGGACGTCTCCACGCTCGACATCAACAAGATGTCCATCCGCGAGAAGGTGGGGCAGATGT
>JAEEGK010011344.1_pt1 | contig 20381 bp, 14 predicted proteins | sample 8958771 | NCBI WGS metagenome assembly JAEEGK01 (sample SAMN16246547, study PRJNA631951) | gut metagenome | biome: gut microbiome; feature: rumen; material: SC-attached | host: Bos | place: Iran: Karaj | collected 2018-10
AATAATGAGTTTGAAAATCAGAAAGTAATACACAAGAAAAAGTATATAGATTAGGAAAGAGAAGTAAAAACTTATGATGATGGTTCTAGGGAATATGGTGAATGGAAGCCAAAAAATGGTTATGGTTATTATTATTAATAAAAATAAAACTTTTATATTATAATTTTTTCTTTTGTTTTTGGATTAATAAAGAATATTCATCTCCTCTTTCAATATTATAATCATGAAATAATAAAATATTATTTCTATTTTTTATTTTTCGTTCATATAAGTCTTTTATAAAAAAATAGTCAATCCCAATTGATGGACGATTATTTTTGTTTCTGAATTTATATATATTTAGAAATTTTAATTACTAAAACATTCATTTTGAAAATATGTGTTTATTAATATTTTCAATGAAAGAAAAATGATTTGGGGGTATGAAAATACATAGAAATAAAAAATAATAATAATGATATTGATAATCAAAATATTTTCGAGAAAATAAATGATAATTGTTTTGCTTTTTATCTTTCAATTAGAGAATAAATAAATATACCATTAAAAAAATAGTTAATTGAAATAATTTAATTTTAATTTATTTATATATATTAAATTATCATAAACTAAATTGGAAATTATATTTGAAAAATTCCTTTTTTGTTTAAAAATTCTTAAATTAAAAATATAATTATTTAATAATAAGCATATATCCTAATTTATAAATTTATAATACATAATTTCCGAATCCCCATTCAAATTAAGGATAGTGATTTGAATGGAGAAAATTTTTGAGTTACGAACTTTAAATTAAGGATTGCATCATATCATGGACACCTTAGTGGATTAGAGTATTATTAATTAAATGATAATTTAGTTTTAAATCTTTAAACAAAAAATTTTTGAAGATGAAAATTAACAATATATTTTTTATAAAAGTTTAGAGATTAATATCTTGAAAAATTATTAGTCAGAAACTTCTTTAATTTTTAAATGACTCTAAATATATCAACTGGAATATATTTTTTTTTCATTTAACAAATATAATAACTTTAATTCTTATTCAATATGAATTCTTTTTTGATGGAAATGAGGAATATTTATTAACTCAATATAAATTAAATTTTATATTTATATTTATTTGATTAAATTTTTATAATATATATATTGTATTCCTTAATCAATTTTTGTTATTTTTTTATTTAATAATATAATTTATATTTTTAGTTTAAGATAATAATATTGAGCTGCTCTTAAATCATTTAATATAACATTAAAGTTTTACAATAATATAAATTTTATCAGTCAGATATATTATTATATTTCTATCTTATATTAATTATGATAAAAAAAAAAAGAAAATTACAAAATGATTGTATTATTGATTTGGATAAATCACAACCTGATAAAATAAGGATTAAAATACAATTTATAAAAAAATAACAAGAAACCAAAAAAATTTATTAAATTATTTATTTCTATAAATTTTTGATATACCTTCAATACCCTTTCCACTATTTAAAATTCAACAATAACTTTTGAATAATATTTTCAAATTAAATTTTTTTTGTTAATTTATTTTTCAACATTTTCATTTAAATAAGTTCTAAAAATTTTTAATAAAATTTAATCAATATTTATTTTTTTATTTTTAATACAAAGATTTAAATACATAATTTCTTTTTTTATATTTTCATAATTTTTATATATTGATTATTAGTTCAATGATAATTTAAAAAAATATCTATTAGGTTAATTGAAATAAAATAAATCAAAAGATTACAAGATGATTATAATATTTTGCAAATATTTCAAAAATTCTAAAATGAATAGACTTTAAAAATTTTTCATTTATTGATTATTTTTTGAATCAAAGAAAACATAGAATAACAATAAAATATATTATCCTCAATTTTCTTTTTGTAAGTAATTATTTAACATTAGTTATAATGAATCGTATAAAAAAAAAATAATAACAATTCATGAATGAGAATTATTATAATCATATAATTTTTAATCCATTTGCAAAATCTATCAATCCTATTATCATGATGGATTTTTTATTAATATTATTCTCTTTGTATTTATTAAAAATTGATTATTCTTTATTTTTTTTTTAAACATTTATCAATTTTAAAATACTTCTTTTTTTTTGTTGTCCATATTATCAATCATTCATTTATTTTTAAATTAAATAATCGTATTGCAAATTTGGAACATTAAAATCTATTACAACATAAAACATCTTATTTATTTTATTATCAAATAAAAGGAAATAAAAATTTGCATAATTTTTTTTTAAATGTTTATTATAAAAAATAATAGTAATTTGACAAAAAAATAAATTTTTAATGTTAATAATAATAAGAAAATAAAATAAGAAAATATAATCGATTGTTTTTTAATTTTTAAATTCACAATAATTTTTGAATAAATTATCTTTAGTTATAAAAATCAGAAAATAAATAATATTATATTAAACAGAAAACGATACAAATTATAATTTATAATTTATTAGTAACATAATGAAAATAAAAAATAATTTTTAAAAGATTATTATTCCAAATTTATTTTTTAAAAATAATGAATTTCAAAATAATAAAAAGATATATTATTATAATATTTATTTATTTATTTTTTATTATTTTTATATAAAATGAATGACACTTTAAAAGAATACATACAAGATAAAAAATTAGAATTAGAAAATAATACTTCTATTAATTGTTTATCAATTTATGATAATTATTTTAAAGATGATTCTCAGGAAGAAAATTTAGAAAATGGTAGAATATTAAATTTAATTAAAGATTAAAATAAATATAATATACAAAATATTTTTAATAATGAAGATTCAATGATTAAAGGCAATGAAGAAGAAATTAGATTTGATAAAGAAGATAATAATCCTCCAAATTTTAAAATTAAACAAAGAATTAAAACCTTTACAAATATTTCAGAATTAAGTAATTTTTTTTATGGTTTGTTTAAATGGGATGTTAAATGAAATTTAAATTTTAATTATTGGGAAACTGATGAAAGAAATAATTTTATTTGTCAAATAGACAAATTTCAATTTAATAATGAACAATATATATAAAATATTTGGACCTTCTTCAATTCTTAAAGAATTTTAAAAGAATTTATGAAATTATTATTGAACTTGTCAATATTGTGAATTAAAATGAAGAAGAAGAAAAAAAAATTAGATAAAATATTTAAAAGTAATAATGAAAATTCTTATTGTATATTAGAAGAATTAGTAAATTTTTATTGAAGCAGAAAAAAATATTTTCTAATTGTATTTGACCAATTTAAAGAAAATAGATGAAACAATATTTAAGAATGTTTTGATAAAAATTAAAAAATCAATATAAAAAATATATTTCAATGATATCATCAAATGATAAAAAGACAAGAGAAGATTGTATTTTATCAATCAAAATTCAATGTTATCAACTAAATGAAAAAAGAGATAATTAATTAAAATATTATGATACTTTAGGAAAATTTCCAATATTTAAAATGAAAATGATAATAAAAATAAATTAATTATGGAATTTATTTTGACAAATTTCCTAAATATAAATTTATATTTAATAAGATAAATGAAGGTTAATTTAAATCAAAAATGTGATGGTATTAAAAATAGAATTAAAAATAATTTAAAGAATTTTTATAAAAAAATGAATAAAAGCACTAATAATGAAGAGATTTATTATTATATGATTAGTTGTTTATCAACATTAAAAAAACATATTAATGAAAAATTAACTTATAACAATTTAGATTAAATATTAAATATAATTCCATTAAAAATTTTTCATTTCATTTTTCAATAGATACTTTTACAAATGAATATTCTTATAAATTAATAGAAGAAGTAGTAAATGAAATTATTAATATTAATGTAAAAAATTATTTTATTAAAAGATAAGATATTAATAATAAATAATCAATAATAAATTTAATATTTTAAATTTTTTTTTAATTTTTTGAAAATGTCTAATGTTGATATTACTACACATATTCAAAATAGAAATGATTTTATTGAACAATTCCAAAGAGAACATGGTTATAATACAAATAGAGCTACTACAAATATAAATTTAAATAATAGTCATTTAACGACAAATGCTTCTGTTATTAATAGATCAAGATGGGATTATTTACATGATTTGAATAAATTACAGCAAGTTAAACTAAATGAAAAGAGAAAAATGAAAAAAAAAGAAGAAGAAGATGAAATAATGAATGAATGTACTTTTAGTCCGAAATTAAATAAAAGTGTTAATTATGATAATATGACAATTAATACTGATTTTTCTAAAATTGATACAAAGATGTTAAATTTAATTAACAGACAAGAATTATGGAATCAGAAAAAAAAAGAAAAAATGGATAATTTAAAGAAATTAGAAAATGAAAGAGAAATGAAGCAATGTTTTTTTACTCCTGAAATAAATAAAGAAAATTCATTAAATAAATCTCATATAACTTATAGAGCATCTAATTTATTAGAAGATCCTGAATCATATCAAATGTATGTTAAAAGAATGCAAAAAAAAAGAGATGATGATATTAATAAAAAAAAAATAGAAGAAAAGAAACCTGGATCAGGAAAAATTTGGAATAGTAAACCTAAAAAATATAATATGGATTATGATTATACTAAACATCAAATTTCTAAAAGTAATAATTTAAATAGAAGTAAAAGCAAACAAAAAATTGATAATAATAAAAATGATAATTTAGAAAAGAAATATAATAATATGGATAGAGATAAATATTATGAAGGGATTTATAAAAAAAATAATAATTTTAATATTGATAATTCTGAAAATGATAAAAATGATAATATTTTATTTACTCAAGCTATTGAATATGGAAAAGCACTTGATATTTTACATAATGAATTATTATCAATTGATTTATTAGAAGATGACAATGAATAAAAAAATAATTTAATTAAATTTTTTTTTTTATTTCTTAAAAAACTTAAAATAATTAAAAAAAAATAAAAAAAATAAAAAAATGAATCCCTTAATATTTACAGACGAAAGATTCCAAGAAACAGTATGGGACACAAAAATATCAATAAAAATAGAAGTATCAACTCGTGATTTAGTATCATCAAATATTCCATTAACTTTATATTATAGTATTCCAAGAATGGCTTATTTAACTAGTTTATTTGGTGATATAATAAAAAATTTCGAAAATTTTATTCCAACTAATTTTCCAGATATATGGTTAGAATATAATAATATTCCTTTAAAATGGCAATATCCTTTAGGAGTAATTGTAGATTCTTTAGGAATTAATATTGAAAATGGTCCTGTTCCAATTATTGTTCATGTTAGACAAATTCCAGATGATAAAGTTTTAAAATATACTTCTTTAGATTCTTTAAGATATTATTATATTAACTCTTTAAAAGAAGCTAATATTATTAAATTTCCTAAAGAAAATAAGATTATGAATTTAAATCCTCAAGATACTGGAAAATTAAAAGATATTGTTTATAGTAATGATCCTAAAATGATTAAAGATTTTAGACAAATAATGAATGTTATTAATGATAATGGATTTGTTCCATTTGCTAAATATCCTGTTAAATTAGTCTTTTCTCAAACTGATATTGTTTTAACTAAACCTATTGAAATTTCACAAAATGCTTTTTCTACTTTTACTATGGGAGATTATTTAAAAAAAGTTCTTGGAAATGATAATTATGAAGATTTAAAAAAACTTTGTAATATTATTATTCATGGAATAGAAATTGAAGAAAATATGAATTTTATTTTCTATTATTCTAACTTTTTATATATGGATAATTTTCTCTATATTTCATTTGTTGAAAAAGAAAAAAAGAATGAAAGTTAAATAAAATATAAGAAATATTAAAAAATTAATTTAATATTAAAAAAAAATAAAAAAATGAAAAAAGCCAAAAAGTTTTAAAAGTTAAACAGATTATTCTTTAGTAAGATTATAAGAGTATAAATAATTTTTTTAAGATGGAAAAGGAAATAAAAGAAATAAATAAAATACTCAAAGAATTTTCTTTTAGAATATATAAATAATTACTTTATTTATACTTGAAGTTATAGATAAAGTTAAATATTGGAATTTGATAAATTATTTATTTATATTTATTTATAATTTATATATAATAATGTATTTCAAATCCTTCATCTTCATTTATATATATTTTTTTGTCTTTTTTTCATGTTTTTATATTTAAATTTTAATCATTCATTTTTTATATTTTATATTATTTTTCATAACAGTGTTTCAAAATAATTTTCTATGTAATTTTCAATACACTTAAGTTAAATTTAATTGTTTGAATTTTTTATGTGACAATTTTTTATTTTTACTCACAATATTTTTTTCTTCATTCACATATTCTGTTAAAATTTTTATATCAAATTCATTCATTTCAATTTTTTCATTCTGTTCATAAAAAGAAAAATCATTAATAGAAGTATATAAAATTTCTTCACCTAAAACTATAGGATAATTTAATAAATCAAGAGTTTTTTCATTACTGATATTCTCTTCTTGCAAATCTCCATTTGCTAAAAAATAAAAAATAGATTTTACTCTCTTGATTTAAAATATCTAAAATATTTTATCTTTATTATCCTAATAAAATAATTTATTAGATAGATATTATACTCAATAAAATTCATTTTCAAAACTAACATTAGAATTATTGAATTAGATTTAAATTAAAACTTTATTAAAAAAAGTAAATTAATTGAGCTCATAAAACCTCTCAAAAAGCAAAAAAAAATTTTAAAAAAAAATAAAATGAGTAAATAAAAAAGAGCTTCCTGCTCTTATTTCTAAACAGTTTCCTTCATAACTAAAAGAACAAAACATTTAAAGATTTTTGGACTTATTTCACAATCATTCATCATTAATGGAGCCATTAATAAAAAAAGTAGAAACAGATATGAGAAAAAAAAGAGCCAAAAAATTGTTTTTTAGAAGGAAGATAAATCTTTTTTATTATATTATTATGATTTTGATATCAATTGATGCAAAAATCCTAATTAGAAAATATGGAGATTATCTATAGGAAAGATAGAAATTAAAAATATTATGAATATTTTAACTTAACATGTAAATTATGGAGAAGAAAAAATTTGGCAAATTTGAAATATGTGTAAAAAATATAATGATATACTGAAAATTACTTGAAAAAATTTACAAAGAGGATTGGATATGGATTTCTTTCTTGATAAAAATAATATTCCTAATGAAACTGAAGATGATTTTACAATTTATTATGATGAAAATATTAAAGAATGAAAAATTTATTCTTATTATTTATTTATATTTCAATGATAATTTATCTCAAAAAATTATTTTTTAAAAATTTACTTTCTTTTAAAATTATAATTAGTATAATTATTAACACTAAAATCCATTATTTTATCATACATAATTTCATCATCTTTATAACCATCAACATGAAAAGGAGAAACAAATCTTCCATTAACAAATCTATCTTCTTTATATTTAATACCAAAAACTTTATCAACAGTTAATCTTAAAGCATCATCAATCATTCTAGGAACTAATTTACTTATTAAAGGAGAAGAAATTTCAAATCCAGGATTAGTATTTATTTCAATTAAAAAAGGATTAATATCTTTATCAAACATAAAATCATATCCGAAAATTTCAAAACAACCTTTTCTTCCAAATTTATTAATTTCATCTTTAACAGCTTCAATAGAAATTCTAATAATATTACATAATTTAGGGAAAATATCTCTTTTAACATCAATATTTAATTTATGTTCATTTTTTAAAGAATCTTGAAATCTTTTAAAAGAAATTTCATTACCATATTCAAATTTAGAAAATAATTTAGAATGCTTTTGAACACTATAATTAGTTAAATGAACATAAGTATCTGAACTATTAATGTTATAATCATATGAAGTTGCTTTTAAATGACCTTCTTTAAAAACATAAATTTCCATTTTATGAGTTAATAAAACCCAAACTCTCATATCAAATTTCCTTTGATGATATAATAATGGCTTTTCTATATATTTTTGAAGTATTAATTTTGAACTTTGATATGTTTTCTTATTTTTGTTTTTGTCTTTTACATTTAATATTTGATAATAATTCATTTTTAAAGTTTTTGAAAATCCTAAACTATTGTTTTTTTCTTTTGAATCTTTTTCTTTTTGATCTTTTAAAGGTGATACTATTTTTAAAGATGAACTTATTGTTTTTTCTTCTTCATTATGTTTTATTATTTTCATTTTATTCTCTTTTTTTATTTCACTTGTTATTATTGTTTTCATTTTTATCTTTTCATTATTATCATTATTATTTAATTTTTTCTTTTCTTTTTTTTCTGTTTTATTTTCTTTTTCTTCTTCTTCATTTATTTTTGGATTATTTTCTTTTTTATCATTAATATTATTTTTATTATCATCTGTTTTATTTTTAGAAATTCCATGATAAAAATTTTTAATTATATCTTCACAATTATTTTTAGAATCAATTAATTTAATACACATTCCTCTATTTAAATTAACTGCTTTAAGTAACCATAAATTTCTTCCATCATAATGATTTTTAGGAATAAAGAAAGGAGTTTTCATTCCAATTTTAGAATTATAATCATAATTAATTAAAAAAAAATCACTATATTTTCTTTTATAGTTTTTAATATAAGAAGGATCTTCAATGAATTTATCAATATTTGAAAATAAATAAATAAAAGACTTAAATTGTTTTAAAAATTTTGGTTTTCCATAATCAATTATAATTGAAACAGGAAGAAAACTAAATAAATTAATATTTTTATTTTCTGTGAAATTCATTAAGTTAATAAACATTTTTAATTTATTTGAAATTGAAGTATGAAATTCATAATGATTTGCCATTACAATGTTTTTATTATCATAAGATAAAAGATTGAAATTAATTTTTTGAGAAAGAGGTTTCCAAAATAAATTAATTTCTTGTTCTAATTCATTATTATTTGCTTCTTCCCAATTTAATCTATATTTAAAACATTCTCTTACTGTTTTAATATTATTTCCTTTATCTATTTTAAATAAAAAAATACCATTTTTTTTATTTTCATCTATTCTTAATTCTCTTATGAATATTTTTTTATCATCAATTACAGAAGTTAAATTTTTATTTTTTAAATTATCTTCTATTTTATATGTTACAAATTGCTTTTTTATTTTATTATATCTTTCCATTGGACTTTCTATTTTATTTTCACTCTTAATTGAATTTCTTTGGTTTCTTATTTTTTCAATTATTTCTTTTAAACGTTGAATATTGTTATTATAATATTTATTTTCTCCTTTTTTATTTTTAATTTCTTTTTTGTCTTTTTCAATATACTCTGGAGATAATATTTTACTCCTTGTTGTATTATAAACGTTTTTATTTGATGTAATAAATGGTAAAATTGTTGAAGAATTTCTATTACTAATATTTTCATTCTTAACATAATAATTATTTGTAGTAAATGATTTTTTATTTGATTCTTCTTTTTCTTCAGTTTTTAACATTTTTTTCCTGAAAAAAATTAAATTTTTTTGAAAAATAAATTGGAATTAATTTTAATTGCTTATAAAAATAGAAAAACTAAATATTATTTAAAATAATGTTAAATTTTTTTTCTCTGTAAAAAAACAAGAAATATTTTAAAAATAAATAAAATATAAAATCTATAACCAAAAAAAAAAAATTAAAATGTCTGAATCTGCTTCAAAAATAACACCAAAGTCAATAATATCAGACCTTCAATCGCAAGAAACAAAAATAAAATCCTTAGCAATTCATAACATTCCTTTAATAATAGATCAAATAGGACATGATGTTTTTAGAAAAGAATTTATACCATATTTAATAAATTGTTTAGATGTAGAAGAAGATGATTGCTTAATAGAAATAGCAAAAAATTTAGTAGTTTTTATCGAAGGAATAGGAGGAAAAAATTATATTCATGATTTATATCCTTTATTAGAAATAATTTTACATACAGATGATACTTTAATTAGAAAAGAAATTAATATTAGTATTGAAGCTGCTTTAAATTTATGTGGTAATGAATTGCATTCTGATGTTATGAAATTAATTAATGATTTATCTCATTCTGATGATAATGGTTATCAAAGAAATTCTTGTTCTCTTATTGGAACTTGTTACGGTGGTTTCAGTGAAAAAGACAGAAAAGATATGATGAAAATTCTAAGACATTTTCTTAATTCTAATAATCAAATGGTTAAAATTGAATTAGTAATGTCTTTAAAAAAAATTTCTTGTTATATGGAAATTAATGATTTTGAAGAGTTTTTTAATAAATTACTTTTAGAAAAAAATGATACTGTTAGATTTAATTTAATGGACGCCATTGAAAATTTAAAAAATGTAATTAATATTATGGATTATGGTCAATTTCTTTCTAATGTAATACCAAAATTAGCAAGTGATGAAAGTTGGAGAACTAGATTAACTTTTTCAGATAAATTACCTTTTGTTTGTTCTTTCGGTCCTTTAATTCAAAATAATAGTAATGATATTAAAAATATTTTAATTGATGCATATGCTAAAATTATAGATGATGAAGAAGCTGAAGTAAGAACAAGTGCTTGTAAAAATTTAGAAATGATTTCTGAAGTTTTGGGAAAAGAAACTAATTTTGTTAAAGTTTTAGCAAAATTAAAACCTTTATCTAAAGATAATTATAATTACGTTAGAAGTGCTTTAGCTTCTAATTTATTATTAATTTGTCCTTTTATTGACAAAAAATTAACTAATGATTATATTTATCCTATTTTTACAGAAATGATTAAAGACAATGAACATGATATAAGAATGTTTTTAATTAAAAATTTAGATAAATTACATGAAGTAATGAATATAGATAATATTGTTCAAGGAATTATTCCTTCTTTAATAGAAATTTCAAATAATAAAAATTGGAGAATTAGAAATCAAATTGCAGAAACAATTCCTGTTCTTGCTAGAATATTAAATAAACAAATATTTATGGATAATATTCTAAATATTTGTATTAAAAGTTTAAATGATCCTGTATATGCTATAAGGGAAACTGCTTGTAAATTAATGAAAAGATTATATGATATTTTCAAAGGAGAAGATTTTGAAAAAAAATTATTATCTAAATTATCTTCAATGTTAAAATCTGAAAGTTATTTAATTAGAATAACAATTACTGTATTAATAAAAGAATTTGTGAATGATGAGTATAATTATGATTTCTTAGAAAAAAAATTATTTCCATATGTTTTGAGATTGTCAAGAGATAAAATTCCAAATATTAGAATGAATTGTGTTATTATTTTGAAAAAAATGAGTAAAGTTTCTAAGAATAGAGATATACTGAAAGAAATTTCTTCTTTACTTGATGAATTAAAACGAGATAGGGATATTGAAGTTGTAAATGCAATAAGTGATTATTAATATATTTAAGAAAGATAAATAAATGCATATTAAAAATCCATAGTTATTTTTTAAACTATTAAATAATAATTTTAATAAGAATTTTAGATATAATATTTTATTATTATTTAATTTAAATATAATACTTTTTAACTCATTAATAATTCATTTTTTAAAATATTAAAAAATAATTGTTTAAAATATTAAAACAATGAATATTCAAAAAAATGAAAATTCAGAATTATTAAAATTAGAAGGAGAATTTTTAGTAAAAAAAGATGTGTTTAAAGAATTAACACAACCAAAATTATTTTTCCAAGATTCAAATCATGAAAGACCATTTCATTTTAATATAAGACAAAGAAGAAATGATTTAAAAAAAATTTATGGAAATACAGGAATAGAAATAAAAAAAGATATAATGGATTATCTTAAAAAACATAATAATCAAAGAAGAAATAATTTAGAAATTGAAATTCCTTTGATAAACGATTATAAAAGCAAAAATGAAAATATAAAAAGTAGAAACAGAGAATTAAAAGAAAATTTGACAAAAAATAAAAATAATGATTTTAATCTAATAAGTTATCGAACAATTAATTTAGATAATTCCGAAAGAAATTCAGTTAAAAATTCTTTAACAAATTATAAAAGAAATTATTATAATATATTATCATATGGTAAAAAAAGGAATTTATTGAAAACTCCAAAAATAAAACATGATTCTAATTATAATTCATCAACATCAAGGACAACATTAAATAAAGATGTTAAGATAATATTAGGAAGAAAAAAGACAAAAAAATTTATAGATTTTGATACAATAAATTTAACAAATTCTCAAAGAGAAAATAAAAATAAAAGCAGTGAAAGAACAACAGAAGAAAAAAGTTTAACAGTGTATATAAATACTGAATATGATATTAAAGATTCGACTTCTTTAGCAAAAGAAATTAATACTATAAATAAAAGTAGTGATAAAACTTCAAAAAAATTAGAAGGTATATTAAAAGATCATCATTTTTTTCCTATTTTAAGTAATTCTTTTAAAGATGATATTTATGATATTGTGAGTAAAAAAATATTTATTAAAAGACCTGGACGTTATAAATTTAAAACTTTAAAGACTAATGAAAAAAAATTTAATCAATTATTAAATAATTATTGGATAGAAAAAAAACCTGATAAAGGAGTAATTGCTTTAAATAAAAAACATTTACAAATTAAAAAAGAAATATTTTATAAAATTAATAATGATATTCAAAAAGCAGAAAGATTAAATTTACAATTAAAATTTGGACCAAAGGATTTAAGTATTTATAAGAAATTATTGCAAGAACCAAGAAGAAAAAAAATAATATAAAATTTAAATTCTATATATATTTAAGATATTAAATTATAGATTTAAATTAAATTTACTAGAAATTGGAGAAACCATTGAATTTTGATTTTTAAAAGCTTTTTTATTTGAAGAACCTGATTGAGTACTAAAAGATAAATTATTATAATTTTTTCTATCTGTTATTTTATTTTTTTCTTTATTTGATGATAGATAAATATTCTTAATTTGATTTAAATTATTTGATTCAAAATCAGAATCAAATATCTGTTTAAAATTCTTATATGTTTTATTATTGTTTGAAAATAAAGTTTCTTTACTTAAAGATATTTGATCAAAATGTATTTTTCTAACAATTGAATTTAAATCATCAAATTTATCATCAAAGTTTAAAGGAATTTCATATAAATTTTCTTCATTAAATAATTCATTAATTGATTTATTATTTATTTCTTTTTCCTTTATTATTATTTTAGATGTATTTGGTTCGCTTAAAGCTATTTTATTTAAATCATCTAAATTAATAATATTATTTTCTTTTATAGAAGATTTATTTTCATTTATTTCATTTTTAGAATTTGTCTTTTTTGATATTTCATTTTGTTCTTTTGTTATTTTTATTTCATTTAAAATTTTATTTAAATCAATTTTAATATCAGCTCTTGGAACATTTGATTTTCTATGAATTACATTAACTTTTTGAATTCCAGAAATTTCTTTTGAAGAATTATTCTTTAAAAACCTATTTGTATTATCTCTACTTTTTGATTGTTTATCATTTAATAAATTATTATTATTTATATTATTTTCTTTATTATCTAATTTCTTATTTATTGGAATATTAATATTTTCATGAGATAACATTCTTTTATTATTTAAAGTATAATTATTACAACTTTTATTATTTTTTTTATGATTACCATTTAAAGTTATATACCTTTTATTTATATTATCTTTTTCATCATAATTACTTTTTTTAATTAAATTTACTAAATTTGAATAAGTAGGATTATTATTGAAATTAAAATTTTTTATTATTTGTTTTTTAATTGGTTTACTTGCTAATAAACTATTATTTTTAGATAAGTTTTTTGAAATATTATAACAATAAACTCCTGAATTTTGTCTTGATTTCTTAAAGTAAACAGGAGTTTTTTTTCTTGAATGATAAAATGTATCTCTATTACTTATTGAATTTGAATTATCTATTTTTTTATTGTTATTAATAATAGAAGTTAAATTTTGATTTGTTTTTATTAAGGAATTATTAGTTATTCTACTGTTATTATTCATCATAATAATATAAGGATTCATTAAAACATTATTTGAATTAATTGATTTTGTTTTTTGATGATTGGATTTTTGAATTTTTTGACCAATGTTTATGTATGATGTTGCTATTTTTGATGTGGGCTTACTGAATATAAATTGACAGGGAAGAATGTTACTGTTTATACTTATAGGTAATGATTTTTTTTTCCCTTTATAATTGTGAAAATTATTTTGAGGTTGAACTCTTATATCATTCATTTTTTTAAAATTTAAATTTTTAAAAATTTAAAATTAATGAATTTTTTTTTTTAATTTTTTAAATTTTTATATTATATATTTATTATGAAATTAATGATATTAATTAAAGAAATTTAATATTTTTTTATATTTATTTTTTACTATTATATTCAATAATAATTTAAATTAATTTTGATCATCAACTAATTATTAATAGGAAATTAATTAATTAAATAATTTTATCTAAGAACATTATAGATATAAATAATATGACATATTATTTAAGAATAACATTTTTATCTCTTTAAAATATTATAATAAATAATAGAATTTAACAAATAATATAACAAATTATTAATAATAATAATTATATACTTCAAAATATTTATTTCAAGTTAATACAAAAGTTTATGAATAATAAAGTTAAATTCTAATAGAATTATGTAAATAAAATAGAGAATAATTTAAATAATTGATTTTAATCTTTTCTTTAAATTTCCTTTCTATCATTTTTTAATTAAATAGAATAGAATTATTTAATTCTTTAATTTTTAAAAAAAAAATGAATGTAAAAAAGGAAAATTATCTAATTTATAAAGATGATTTAAATGCTTTAAGCCAAGATTTTCAATATGAAGAAAAAGAAATTATTAATTGGTCTTTCATTTATGAGTACTTACTTAAAAATATAATAAATAATCCTAAAGAAATTACTTATGATGAAGTAGAAATTAAAATAAAATTGATTAAAAAAAATATAAATGAACAACAATTAAAAAAATTAAAAGATTTAAAAAATGAAAAAAAAGAAGAATATACTTCATCTCAAATAATGAATTACTTAACTTATGTATTAAAAAAAAAAAAATTAAATGAAAAAGAAATTAAATATCCATCTCCAAAAAATTCAATAATAATAGAAAGAGAAATAAAAAATGAAAAAGACAAAATAAATAAATCACGAAATAAAATTAATATAAAAAATCCTTTAACAAGTTTTAGAAATTCAATTGGAGCAAGAGTAAAATTAGATATTATAGGAAAAACTTATGAAAATAATAATATTAATAAAAGAAATTCTCAAACTAAATTTAATTCAGCTAAAAGTTTATCTCCAATACATAATCAAAATAAAAATAAAAAAGAAAAAAAATTCTTTTCAAAAAATAAATCTGCAGTTAATATTAATAAAAAACCATCAAAAAATAAAGATTATGCAAAAGAAAATGATTATTATTTTGAATTAAAAGGAGGAAATGAAATAATATTAAATAGTCATTCTTTTTTTTCTGAAAAAAATACAGTTCCTTTTTTTAAATTACAAATAGATAAATTTAATGAAAAAAAAAAAGATTTAGAACCAACATTTTATTCAGAATTTTATTCTGGTTTATTAAAATTTAATGATTTATATTTTCATTCTGAATATGAAAATTTAGAAGAAGATGAAGAATTTGAAAGAATAAGAATAACTTGTGATAATATTTTAACTAAATTTAATCCTTCAATTAAAAGAAATAGTAATTTAATTAATATTGAAAAATACTCTTAAAATATAAATATTATAAATGTGTAATGTTTAAAAGAATATTTTTTATTTTTTAAAAGATATTCAATAATATTGTTAATAAAGTATAATTCTATTTAAGTAAAATAATATCAAGAACTTCTTTAATTAAAGGAACTATTTGTTCTATTTTAGTTAAAATTCCAATGTTTATATTATTTAAATTTTCTTTTTCTTCATTTTTATAACTAACTTCAATAATAACAGGAATAATTTTACATAAAGAACAGTTATAATAATAAGTTGGTGGATTACTTTTCATATTCCTAGCAACATTAAAAATAATATTTTTTTCAAAAATTTTATTTAATTCATCTCCAGTATTAACTTTCAAATCATTATAATTAAATACTTTTTTTGATTTTCCAGTTTCTTTAAAGAAAGAAACAAAAGTTTGATGATCCATTTTTCCTCCTTCATCAAATAAAATATTTATTAAAATAGGAACTTTAATTTTAAAATCATCAATATTTGTTTTAATAACAACATCAACATAAAAAGGAAATTGTGGTACTTCTTTATTATTATTTTTATTATCTATTATACACTTTATATAAACATTTTTTTTATTTTCTGAATAAACCGAAAAAGAATCTAATTCATCATTATTAGATTTATCTACTTTAATACCAAAAGAATTTTTTTGGATTTTCACTTTAAAATCATTCATTGTTGTATTAATATAATTTTGAAAATGAAGACCAAGAACAATTTCTTTATTAACTCTATTAAATTGTCCAAAAATTGCAACTCCAACAGTTCCATTTTCTCCTTTGTCATTTGGTTTAAAAACACATTCTGGTTTTTTAATAGAAACTCCATTATCATCTGGAAAAATAACAACATTATTATCAATTTTAATATTTGAAGTATTTTCACCTTCATCATCTAAAAATTCAATATCAGCTTCGTTAGTTTCATTATTATTATTATTATTATTATTATCATTATTATTATTATTACCAATTCCAAAAATATCAAAATCATTATTATTATTATTTACATTGTTATTATTATCATTTGTATTTGAAGTTGGATTAATAACTGAATTTAAACCAAAAATATCTTCTCCTAAAATATTATTATTATTTTGATTCTCAGTGTTACTTACATTTTCCATATTATTATTATTAGTATTATAATTAGATGAACTCATAGAAAAAACATCACCAAGACCTAATAAATCAACATCATTAACATTAACTTTATCTTTATTAATTTTAACTTTTTTCTTTTCTTTTTTACCTTCTTTTTCATCTTTTTCTTTTTCACTTGCTGAAGTCTCTTCATCTTTCTCATATAATAAATCTTCTTTTCTTAACATATCAACACATTTTTTATGATAAACACAACTCATATTAGTAATATTAACTAAGACATCATCACATAATTCTTGATCAATTGGTTGATCTTCTATTGTATCAAAAGGAGGTTTTTCTGATAAAATCATTTCTTTAGCAATATCAGGATCATTTTCTAATAATCTCCAATAAAAATAAGCTCTGTCTCTTACATCAGCATTTATAGTTTCTTCAGCTCCTTTTTGTAATATTGATTTAACTAAATCTTCTGCTTTTTTATCATCTGATTTTACTAAAAAGTTTTTAATTGATGAGTTTAGCATTTGCAATTTTACTTTCTCATTTTCACTTTTGAAATCATTGTAAAATTGAGAAATGTAATCTGTGCTTTTTTCTATTTTTGATGCGTATTCTCCTAATATATATAATAAAGCTGCTTTTGCATTTGGACTTTGAATTTTTTCTATTAAATTTTCATTTATTATTTTTAATAATTCTTTTGGTTTTCTTTCATTTGAATATTTTCTTAATATATCTCTCATTACTATTACTCCTTCATCAATTGTAAAGTCTTGATTAAATTTAAATATATCTACAATACAATCTACAGTTAATGACATTGATTTTTCAAATTTAAATCCTATTTTACCTAAATATCTTATTGCTCTTGTTACTAATTCTAAATCATATTCTAATTTAGCATATGATTTAAATTCATTTAAAATACTTTCGAAATTTTTATTATCACATAATTTATATAAAATATCTAATTTTTCGAATTTAACATAAATAGGTTCATAAGGTTTAATGAAAAAAGCTTTAAAATCTTTATCAAATAAATAATGTCTTTTTTGGATTATACAATGCATTGCTCTTAATAATAAAAATTGAATTTCAGGAACAGAATCCATTAAACTTATTAAACAAAGAGATATTTTTTTTGAATAATTTTGAACCTTTTTTTCATCATCAATATGATCTAAATATTTCAAAACTACTTTACAAGCACTCATAATAACTGCAGGATTAATATGAGAAAACAAAGGAACAGTAGCTTCAATAATCATTTCAGCATATTTAGTTTTTTTTTTCTTATAATTAACTAAACAATCTAAAATATAAATTTGACCCCATTCATTTGCTTCATTTAATGCATTTAAAATCCTTTTTAACATTTTAGAATTAATTTTTAAATAATTTTCACCACTTAATAAAGAAATTTCACTTAAAGCAACAAGAGCACTTGAAAGAACAACAGAATTTCCATCATCTAACATTTTTTCTAAAGTTTCTATTAATCCATTATCTTTAACTAACTGAGGACAAGTATTAAATAATTTAGCAACGCAAATACAAGAAGTTTTTTTAACATAAGGATCTTTATCAGTTAAACCACTTTTTAAAGTATCACATAAATAAGTAACAATTTCTTCAACTCGAATACAACCCATTGTTCTAATTGCTAAAGCTCTTATTATAGGAGACTCTTGATCAGATGCATCCATTAAAAAAGAATTAACTGCTAAAATACTTTCACTTGGTTTAGCTTTTGCAAAATTTATTATATATAAATATATTAATTTTTTTAACTCTTTATCTTTTGTTCTCATACAATTAACTACATGAGGAAATAAAGGACATACATCTTTACCTATTGTCATTCCTGCTATTATTTCTTTCATTGCTTCTTTTTGTTCTACTATTTTCATTGTTTCTAATTTATTTCTTAATTCATCTATTTCTGTGTTTTTTTGAGTAAAGTATATTCCATCTTTTGCTTTTTTATCGTCTTTTGAATTCCATGGAAATGGAAAATCATACATCATGATTTATATGTTTTTAATGATAAAAAATAATTTATTTTTTTAAAATAAAAATTTTGAAATAAAATAAAAAAATATAAAAATTCAATATTCCGAATAATTTTAATTCAAATATTTTAAAAAATATTTTTTTTCATAAAAATAAGAATATTTTATTTATTGGCTTGTTGTTTTTTAGCTTTTTTATAATCTTCAGTGATTTTAACATAATCTTGAATATAATTATTAATGTATTTAATTTTAATTTTAGCTTCTTGAACTCTTTTCTGATATAATTTTTTTTTATCTTTATCATTATTATCATATTTAGAAAATTCTTTTAAATCTCCATGTTGAGTCCAAGCACTTTTTTTAGCACATTTTTCATAAATATTATCAACCGCTAATAAAATCATTTCAAGAGAAGAAACAACTGTATTTGAATTAGCTTCCATCATTGTAACTTCACTTTCTAAATCTTTTTTCTTTTCTTTTAAATCTTTTAATTGACCTTGAACTGTTTGAATATTTGAAATTAAAGTATTAATTTTTCCTTCTAATTCACTTTTCTCTAATCTAAATTTTATTTTTTCTTCTTCTTTTTGTTTTTTTGCCATTTCTGTTTCTTTTTTTATTTCATTATATTTATCTTCTAATATTTTATATTTCTCAATCACTCCATTTAAATCATTAAAACTTTCTGGATGTTTTTCTTTTACTTTCTTTAAAAAATCTTCATATGCTCTTAATTTATCATGAATTAATTTTAATTTCTCTAAATCTTCTTTTAATTTCTCATTTTTTGTTTTTAAACTTGCTATTTTTTCTTCCATTTCTAAAGTGGCTTTTCTTTCTGCTTTTATTTTTTCACTATTCGCATGAGCATCATTCTGTTTTTTTTCAAAAGTATTCATGTAATAATCACATATTTTTTTATGGAAATCTTCATCTCTGTTTCTTAATTCTTCTTCTGTTTTCTTAAATTGAGTTTCTTTCTCATTAAATTTCTCTTTGTCTTTTTGAAGAGCTTCTTGTAATTCATACATTTCTCTTCTCTTTTCTAATAATTTTGTAGCTGATGATGTTGGATCTAACATAAATTGGGTCATTAATTCTATTTTGTCTTCATCTCTTTTCTTCTTTTCTATTTCATTTTCGTATTGACGAAATTTTATATTTGATGCTGCTTCTGCATTCATTTTTTTATTTTCGTTATTTTTTTATTTATTAAAAAGGATTTTTTTTTCGAAAGGAATTAAAATTAATTATTTAATTTTTAATATTTTTTTATTCTATTATTAATTAAATTTGCAATTTTTTTTTTTCTCCAAGAAGTAATTTAATAAAAAAATGGAAAAATACTATTTAATTAATCAATATTATAAAAAAAATCTTTTTATTTTTTCATCGATTGA
>JAEEGK010011345.1_pt1 | contig 20379 bp, 18 predicted proteins | sample 8958771 | NCBI WGS metagenome assembly JAEEGK01 (sample SAMN16246547, study PRJNA631951) | gut metagenome | biome: gut microbiome; feature: rumen; material: SC-attached | host: Bos | place: Iran: Karaj | collected 2018-10
AAGGAGGATTTTGATATGGAAAACACTATGAATTATAAAGGCTATGTCGGTAGTATAGAATTTTCAGAAGCTGATGGAATCTTCTTTGGTAAAGTTCAGGGAATACATTCTCTAATCTCGTATGAGGGGGGCAATTTGATAGAGCTTGAAAATGAGTTTCATGGAGCTGTGGATGATTATCTGGCGTTGTGCAAAGTTGAAAACTGATTAGAACAATACTAAACAAATCTTACTTTATTCAAAAGCTACTGAGTACAATTTAATTACTTAAGAAAACTGAAAATGCACCATTGCACGAACCCACTCCATTTCAACCTCTCCCGATTTTCTTTTCTTCAATATGCAATTTCTCACTGTAATATCTTCAAAACACCCTGTGGCTGCTGATTGGCCTGTGCTATCATGGCCTGTGCCGCATTATTAAGGACATCGCTCTTGGAATACTCTATCATTTCCTTAGCCATATCCGCATCACGGATCCTGGATTCGGCATATTGGAGGTTTTCAGCAGTGTTTTGATCCACAGCAAAAGCATGCTCCAACCGATTATGCATAGCTCCGAAATAACTCCTGTATGAGCTTACTCTCTCTATGGCATTATGTATAGTCGTAATAGCCTTACCGGCATTTTTATGCGACATTACCGAAAGATAATCAAATCCAAGTGCCGAAGCAGTCGCATCCACTTTATCTATAAGTATTCCCTGCCCTGAGTTGGCACCCGCCTGGATCCATATTTCATCAGGCTCTTCATCAGTAACTTCCACATTATAATCTGCAAACATCATATATCCTTCTGCACCGGCCACTGATGTTGCAATCACTCTGCTACCGTCTTTGATGCTCACAGTCGTATCCGGAGAAATACCTGCATTCTCACCGGACAGATTAAGCATACCACTGCTTATAACCACCTTATCTACATCAAGGCTGCTTCCAAACAGATTGGAGCGTGAATTATTTTCAATATCGTAATACATATTAATAGTTGTATTTGAAGCACCATCAGCTTTTCCGGAAGTTTTGGAGGATGTAAATTGCACTGTCGCCCCTTCGATATTTAATGTAGTATTTGATGCCATCTTGACATTTCCAAATTCTACGCCCGTATTGGGAGCACTGTATGCGGAAGGATCATATTTTACCGTCAATGTACTGTTACCTGCCATATCCAGGTCACCGAGCATAATAGCATGCCCCAATCCTTCGTCCGCATAGGGAGGCGAAATCAGCACAGCATTTTTTCCGCTATTTATCGCGATATCAGGTGCCCCTTTCATATTCCCTGAAAACGATAAAACTGCATTCCCGTCAACAACTATTTTCTTATCTGTACCTGTCATATTTCCGGTAATCTCATATCTATCAGATCCGGTAATCGTTATGGTATTCCCGTTCACACTGTAACCATTATAATTACCATCTGACAATGCTCCGAGGTCTATCGTCTGCTTTGTCTTGGAATTAAGTGTATCTGTACTGACCTTCGGTGAATCCGTAACAAGCAGATTGACATTCCCGACATTTTTTCTTAACGGATGAATGTCGGCATTAAATGCGGTAGTATTTGCTATCCGGTCAAGTTCCATGATCATCTGATTCATCTCTTTTTGGATAGCAGAACGATCTTCATATGTATTTGTATCATTGGCCGCCTGAACAGCCAGTTCATTCATCCTCTGTAAAATGTTATGATCTTCGTTAAGTGCTCCTTCAGCTACCTGGATCAGCGAAATACCGTCCTGAACATTCTGACTTGCACGCTCAAGTCCGCGTATCTGTCCGCGCATCTTTTCGGAAATAGAAAGACCGGCCGCATTGTCTGCCGCCCTGTTTATGCTAAAACCGGAAGAAAGTCTTTCTATCGATTTCTTCTTGCGTGCATTGGAGATATTCGATTGTCTTTTGGCATTTCCAGCCATCAGGTTATGATTAATGACCATAGAGCACCTCCGATATATGTTATATCGACAGATTATATGTGAAACTTTAGAAGTAACATTCCAAGCCATATGATCCTACTAAGAAGCTGACCATATTATAAATATCGTTTGACATTCTATAGATAATATGCTATTCTAGGCTCATCAAAGAGCATGAAGTATCTATTTGAAATTATATTTTTTTATTTGATTTTTACTTTTTTATATTATTTTTTGTTTGACTGTATTGTTTTTCTTCAAATTCACTCATGCTTTTCCCCGTATCATTTTTAGCAGGAGTGAAAAAAAGAAGTACTCCTGCGTGTCACCAAGGATGTATCCTGTCTTTTTATGATATGTCCTTCACAGTTTTAGGTATAGCCATGCACCTAAACGTTCACAAAGGAGGTTTATATGGCAAAGAATTATGAAAACTCTATAGCTTACAGTCCTGATTGGAAGAAAATGACCGGAGAACTACGGTTCAGTATGTCAAACGATTACCTCTTCCGGGCATTGATGCAGAAGGATGAAAGAACTCTTAAGGCAATAGTAGCTTCTTTTTTAAAGGTTACTATCGAATCTATTTCTGAAATTGAAGTAACCAACCCTATTCTGTTAGGTGAAGACATTGACAGCAAAGAGTACCATCTCGATATCAGGACTCTGCTAAATCACGAAAAGGAAGTTGACTTGGAAATGCAAGTAGTTCGTCATCCCGGATGGATAGAACGCACCCTTGTTTATGCCTGTAGAGCGTTTAGCGAGCTAAACCATGGAACCTACTATAGAGATGCTAAACCTGTATGGCAGATTTCCTTCTGCGATTTTACTTTATTCGAAGATGAACCCGGATTCGTCTCCGATTTCATGCTCATGAATACAAAAAATGCATACCAGATTTATACCGATAAGATCAGACTGACACACGTTAATCTCACCAGGATCGACCTTGCTACAGAAGAAGATAATCTGTACGGCGTGACCGATTGGGCGAGGCTGTTTAAAGCTAAAAGCTGGGAGGAATTAAAGATGCTGACACAAGAGACCCCTACTATGGATTACACAATATCAAGCATTTATCAGCTTGCAGAAGATGAAAAGATAAGAAATCAGATATATCGCCGCGAAGAAAACGAACTACTTCATAAGATGCTCATGGAAGATCAGGAAAAAGCTAAGGCTGAGATTGAAGAAGCCACTTCTAAAGCCGAGGCAGCTATAGCTGAATCCAAAGCAAAAGACTTAAAAATCGAACAACTTCAAGCCAAGATTCAAGAACTCAATTCTCTTTTAGAAGCCTCAAAAAATAAAAATGTACCTGATATAAACGACTAAATAATGAACATTGAGCTTATATGGTTTACGGGAGAGGTTACCCTCTCCCGTTTTTTATATTTTTTCATACTGCCATTTTCTCATTAATCTTTTTCAATGCATCATTGCATTTACTCTCAAATGTCTTAAGTTCCTGAGGGTAATAATCAGTGAACTGTATCTGAGCATGCAAAGGTGCCAGATAGATAGGTGCCGGAAAAGATAAATCGATAAAAAACAGATCTGTCGGAATATCTTTTTTACTAAAAAACTCTTCAATTTCTAACGCAATTTTCTTGTATAATTCTATATCAGGAGTATAAACAGCAATGTCAACATCACTTTTAGTTTCATCATACTTAACAGTAGGATAACTTCCAAAAACGAACACATTATAATTTTTTTCACCATATAATGATTGCAATCTTTTCTGCAGATCAATCAACCCGTGTATTCTGGCTTTTGCATTATTAATGTTAAATTCACTTATTTGATCCATTATACTCCTTTCCGGATATATAGTGCCTATCCATATTATTTGCATACTATCATTATTAGTTTAGTGTAATTATGTGGACTTGTCAATCTATCAGATTCAAACCTTTTTTTTGAAAACATTGATAATTAAGCATCTTTATGGTATACTTTTTAACAATAATACCCTTATTTCATTTGTTGAAGAATAAATACTTTTATACACATATTGAATTCAGGAGAATACTATGTTTAATCTTGATCAATTCATATCTGAATATGTTACCAAACGCCCGGTATCCATGTTCCTTCAGGATATTGAGGCTAATCGTTCACTTCTCAGTGAAAGAATATGTGATAAATCCGTCCTTGTAATAGGTGGTGCAGGATCAATAGGTTCCTCATTTATAAAGGCCCTTCTCCCATTCAAACCTAAAACACTTGTAGTGGTTGACACCAATGAAAATGCTCTGGCAGAGCTTACAAGAGACTTACGATCCACTAAAGGCATGTTCGTTCCGGATGATTACATTCCATATCCCATGGATTTTGCTTCTCCTGTTTTTGAGAAAATGTTCAGGAGCAGAGGCGGCTTTGATATAGTAGGAAACTTCTCTGCACATAAGCATGTACGTTCCGAAAAAGACATATACTCGGTAGAAGCACTTATCCGTAATAATGTATTACATGCTAAAAAGCTGCTTGACCTGCTTACCGAATATCCGCCCGAAGAATACTTCTGCGTATCCACGGATAAGGCAGCTAATCCGGTTAATATCATGGGTGCATCAAAAAGGATAATGGAAGACGTCATCTTCAGTTATTCCGACAAGTTCCCGGTAAAGACCGCACGTTTTGCTAACGTTGCATTTTCTAACGGCTCACTGCCCGCTGGTTTCCTGGCAAGGATACAAAAGCTCCAACCGCTTTCCGCACCTTCAGATGTGAGAAGATACTTTGTATCGCCCGAGGAATCAGGTCAGATATGCCTGCTCTCCTGTATGCTTGGTGAGAACCGTGCTATCTTCTTTCCCAAATTAGAAGAAGCACAGATGATGACCTTTGATGCCATAGCTGAAGAACTGCTTAAAGTACAAGGTTACAATGTACTCAAATGTAATACCGACGGAGAAGCTATAGATAAAGCCGAAGAATTAAAGAAAGGCAGTAACCTTTACCCGGTTCATTTTTCAAAATCAAATACATCCGGTGAAAAAGCTTACGAAGAATTTGTAACCGATACCGAGACAGCGGATATGAACAGATTCAGTTCTCTTGGAGTTATCACAGGTAAGGCAATCCCGGACAAAGGGAAAATCGCAACTCTGTTTGAAAAACTAAATGCTGCTTTTTCATCAGAAGAAACTCCTACAGATAAAGAAAAAATCGTAAATATCCTGCATGAATATCTTCCCAATTTTGAACATATAGAAACCGGCCGTTCACTTGATTCTAAGATGTAGAATAAGGACAAAAACATGAATAAATACATTCCTCTTTCAATTCCTAACTTTGAAGGAAACGAAAAAAAATATGTTGATGATGCCATAGAACAAGGATGGGTATCCACCGGCGGTGCATATATCACACGACTTGAAAAGGATATGGCTGCTTTTCTCCATACAGAAAATGTTGCTGCATGTCAAAGCGGTACATCGGCTATACACCTTTCATTAGTCGAAGCCGGAGTTAAACCCGGTGATGTGGTGCTTGTACCCCCTCTTACATTTATTGCCGCAGTCAATCCGGTAAAGTACCAGTTTGCTACTCCTGTATTTATTGACTGTGACGACAGCTTCTGCATGGACCCCGATAAGCTAAAAGAATTCTGCGAAGAAGAATGCACCTTTGACGGATATGAATTAAAATACAATGGCAGTACTGTAAAAGCATTGGTAGTAGTACATGTATTCGGCAATATGGCAGATATGGAATCTATCATGACTACCGCAAAAAAATATAACATAAAAGTTATCGAGGATGCCACAGAAGCATTAGGCACCCGTTATTTAACCAAAGAAGAGTCCGGTAATGACCAACTTTCAGCATTTGCAGGAAAATATGCCGGAACCATAGGCGACTACGGGGCATTCAGTTTTAATGGAAATAAAATCATTACCACCGGAGGTGGCGGAGCTGTTACTGCTAATAATTCAAAAACCGTTGACCATTTAAGATACCTTTCCACTCAGGCCAAGGATGACCCTCATTACTACATCCATCATGAAGTTGGTTACAACTACCGTATGACCAACTTACAGGCTGCTCTCGGCGTGGCACAGATGGAAGAATTACCTGAGTTTATCAGAAGAAAACAGCGAAATTATGAGTTATACAAAGAACTGTTCAAGGATTTTGAATTAGCCGAACTTATACCGTTTAGAAGCGGTACCGAATCAAACAAATGGTTCTATTCGCTAAAACTTGACCGCTCCGGGATTAAAGCTCCTATGAGAGACGTCATTACCTTCTTAGATACCAAAGGCATCCAGACTCGTGCTATATGGGGCCTTATAAACGAGCAAAAGCCCTATCTGAACGAAGTAACATATAAATTAGAAAAGGCTCCGTACTACGCAGAACGGATACTCAATATTCCTTCAAGCACGCAGATAACCGAAGAAGAAATACAATACGTTGCAAAAACAATAAAAGAATATCTAAAGGACATAACATAATGGATGATATGCAAAAATACATAGCGCGCGATACCATATCCTTATCAGAGGCAATGCGTGATATAGACAATAATGCAAACGGGATACTGTTTCTCACCGGTCAGAACGGAGAACTGACCTGCTGTATCACCGACGGTGATATAAGACGTTTCCTGCTTAAAGGCGGAAAGATGGACGAACCTGCAGCCAATGCAGCTAACCACCATCCTAAGACAGCCAATTCCATAGAAGAAGCCCAAAAGCTCTATCACGAAAAAAACTGGATAGTCATACCTGTCCTTGATAATCATGGTATTATAACAGATCTGTATACCGGACCTAAGAACTTTAAGAAAAGACGCGGAGCAATAAATGTCCCCGTTGTAATAAATGCCGGAGGCAGGGGTACACGACTTGATCCGTACACCAGAGTAATCCCTAAACCTCTGATACCTGTAGGTGAACTCCCCATTATCGAACTGATAATGAAGGAGTATCAGTCATATAGCTGCAACGACTTTCATATTATCGTTAATTATAAAAAAGAACTGATAAAAGCGTACTTTGCAGAAAACGAAGAACCATACAATATCACCTGGTACAATGAGAAAAAGCCTTTAGGTACCGGCGGAGGGTTAAGCCTGCTTAAAGGTGTCTTTTCAGACACATTCTTTTTTGCTAACTGCGATGCGCTGCTCACAGCCAATTACGAAAGAATGATCGAGTTCCATAAGGAACACCACAATACCATCACTATGATATGTGCTTATAAGAACATGACTCTTCCGTATGGCATAGTAGATATGGGTAAAAACGGCACTATCGAAAACATGAAAGAAAAACCGCTCATGTCCTTCCTTACTAATACAGGTATCTATATAGTAGAACCCGAAGTAGTAGATGATATCCCGGAAGATACTCCCATGGGATTCCCTGATATAGTAGAGATAGAGCGGAAAAAGGGTAAAAATGTTGCCGTATTCCCTGTAGGTGAAAGCGATTGGATGGATATGGGGCAATTATCAGAACTGGAAAAAATGAGAATCAAGCTTTTCGGAGAATAAATATGGGTAAAAAATTACTGTTAATCGGTGGCGGCGGACACTGTCGCTCAGTACTTGACAGCGTTTTATATTTAAATACATACGAGGATATAGGCATCATCGATAACATAAAAAACACCTATGCAGGTATCACTACCATAGGAACCGACGATGATCTTCCTTTACTTTTAAAACAAGGTTGGACAGATGCATTTATCACCGTAGGAAGTATCGGTAATACCGCTACCAGGATCCGTCTTTACTCCATGATCAAAAACCTCGGTTTCAATATTCCAGTGATAATCGACCCTACTGCCATCCTTGCAAAAGACGTTATTATTAAAGAAGGAACTTATATCGGCAAAAAAGCTGTGCTAAATTCAGGTGCTTGTGTAAATGAATGTGCTATCATCAACACAGGAGCGATAGTCGAACATGAATGTAATATCGGAGCTTTTTCACATATCAGTTCCGGATCTGTGCTATGCGGCGAAGTAAATATAGGTACTTCCACACATATCGGTGCAGGCTCTGTCATCCGACAGCAGATCACGATAGAAAACAATGTTCTGGTAGGCGCCGGAAGTGTCATCGTGCACAATGTCCCTGCTAATGTCACAATATACGGTAATCCGGGTAAGGTGGTACAATAATGAGTGTATACATAATAGCCGAAGCCGGCGTCAATCACAACGGAAGCTTCGAACTGGCATGCCGTTTGGCAGATGCCGCCAAAGAGTCAGGTGCTGACTGCGTAAAATACCAGACTTTTAAATCAGAAAATCTGGTATCGAAAGATGCTCAAAAAGCAGAATATCAAAAAAAGACCACTGGGGACAGCTCACAGCAGGATATGTTAAAGATGCTGGAGCTATCCTATGATTCATTTGTCAGATTAAAAGAATACTGTGATAAAATAGGCATATGTTTTTTATCAACTCCGTTTGATTTTGAAAGTATTGATTTTCTCAAATCACTTGATATGCCGTTTTGGAAGATACCATCAGGAGAAGTTACCAACTACCCTTATCTTGTAGCTCTCGCTAAAACAGGTAAACCCGTGGTTATGTCCACCGGCATGTGTGAAATTAATGAAATTGCCGATGCCATAAAAGTATTAAAAGACAATGGTACTAAAGATATAAAACTGCTTCATTGTAATACGGAATATCCTACTCCTTTCGAAGACGTGAACCTAACTGCCATGAAAACTATGCGGGAAGCATTCAGTACAGAAGTCGGATATTCGGACCATACCAAGGGCATTGAAGTGCCTATAGCAGCCGTTGCCCTCGGTGCCACCATTATAGAAAAGCATTTCACTCTCGACCGGAACATGGAAGGGCCTGATCACAAGGCAAGTCTTGAGCCGCAGGAGCTCAAACAAATGGTATGCTCCATAAGAAATATTGAAATGGCAATCGGTACAGGTGACAAAACCCCGTCTGCCTCAGAAAAGAAGAATATTACCATAGCCCGTAAAAGCATAGTAGCAAAAAAAGGAATAAAAGCAGGCGAAGTATTTACCGTCGAAAATATCACCGTCAAACGTCCCGGGACAGGCATTTCTCCTATGAGATGGAATGAAGTGTTAGGTACTAAAGCGCTAAGAGATTTTAACGAGGATGAAATAATAGAATTATGAAGAAAATAGCGGTAATCACATCAACAAGAGCAGAATACGGATTATTGGCTCCGGTTATAAAAGAGCTCAGGAAACATGAATCTCCTGAGTTTAAAGTTGATGTCATAGTTACCGGTACACACCTAAGTCCGGAATATGGTTACACTATTAACGAAATAAAGGAAGACGGTATCCTGATCGATCATGAAATAGCCATCCCTGTAAAATCAGACTCCGAATACGATATTTCAGCCAATCAGGCTGATACACTTCTGAAGTTTACCTCTCTTTTTATTGAAGAAAAGTATACCGCTATAGTTATACTTGGTGACAGATATGAGATGCTTGCAATAGCCATAGCTGCCGGAAACACCAATACTCCTATCTTCCATCTTTGTGGCGGTGATACCACCGAAGGAGCAAAGGACGAATGGATACGGCATTCTATAACAAAAATGAGTTATCTGCATTTTGTTACCAATGAAGACAGTCGAAGACGAGTTATCCAACTGGGGGAGGATCCTGACAGAGTATTTAACTTCGGATCCACAAGTATAGATAACATCCTCTCTCTTGCCATATCATCAAAAAAAGAAGCTTTAGACCGTATCGGACTAAGTGAATGTGATTATGCTATCTGCACTTATCATCCCGTGACTATGGAAGATGGATTGCTAGCACAGCAAATGAATAGTTTTCTTGATGCAATAAAAGCTTTCCCTGAAATCCTGTTTATAGTAACAAAATCCAACGCCGATCAGGGCGGGGCATTAATCAATTCAATACTTGATTCAGTTGAAAAAGAAATACACAACATTAAAGTGTACGATTCACTGGGCGCCAAAAGATATCTATCACTCATGAAACACTCCGCTTTCGTACTCGGCAACTCATCAAGTGGAATCATAGAAGCCCCTGCATTCCATATACCGACTGTAAATATAGGTGACCGCCAAAAAGGCAGACTTCAATCTGAAAGTACCATTAATTGTGAAAGTGATACAGGATCAATAAAGGCAGGAATACAAAAAGCCCTGTCACCTGAATTCCGTGATATATGCCAAGAAGCTACCAGCCCTTATGGGTCAGGGAATGCAGCAAAACAGATAACAGATAAGATCATATCCGTTATTACTAATGAAACCATCGACTTGAAGAAAAGTTTTTATATGATATGAGGTTTAGAAAATGAAAAGCATTGCTATCATACCTGCAAGAAGCGGTTCCAAAGGTTTAAAAGACAAAAATATAAAACTGTTAAACGGTAAGCCCTTAATGGCTTATACCATAGAGGCCGCCTTAAAAAGCGAACAGTTCGATGATGTAATGGTTTCCACCGACTCTGAGAAATATGCCGAAATAGCAAAATCTTTTGGTGCTAAAGTCCCCTTCCTTCGCAGTGCCGAAACCTCTACGGATAAGGCAAGCTCCTGGGATACTGTAGCTGAAGTACTGGGAAGATATGCCGAAAACGGTCAGACCTTTGAAACACTGTGTCTGTTACAGCCTACATCTCCATTCAGAACTGCAGAAGATATAAAAAAAGCCTACAAATTATATAACTCAAAAGCCAGCTTTGCAGTAATATCCGTATGCGAAGCAGAACACTCTCCTCTTTGGTGCGGACATCTCCCGGAAAGCGGTGAATTTCTTAACTTCATAAATCAAGATGCCATGAAGCAGCGTCAGGCAGGCGGTAAATTTTACCGTCTGAACGGTGCTATATATATCGTTAACTGCGAAAAATTCAAAACGGACCGATATTTCTATCAGTCCGGTAGTTTTGCTTATATTATGCCTCAGGAAAGAAGCATTGATATTGATACCGCTTTGGATTTTAGGATGGCGGAATTCCTGATCAATTCGTTATAAAGACATCCTAAACTGTATTACATACTCAATTTACCCTTTTTTTCTTGGGATAAATAATCCCTGATAATATCCTTATATAATCCGGGTTCCTTAAGTTTAATCTGTACAAAACATTTTGTAAATGACTCTATTGTCTTTTCAACAATCTCGTCCCAATTTAGGCTTGCCTTCAAATAGTTTTCTTTACTGAGATTTAACAAAAACTTCGTTTTTTGAAATACTCTGGTAAACAATATAACTTTTATTCTATCTTCAATATCCAGATAATTTAACAGCGGGATATAGCCTACCCCTTGCTCAATTCTTGAATCAGGGTATTGATAAGCAAGCAGCTTATTATTCTGTCCCCCACCCATCTGTTCTTCAGGTTCTCCTTCCTGAACAAGCATAACATTACTTGCTGCAAAAGATCCCCGGACCATAGCATATGCTTCTATAAACAGATGCGGATAATAATCAAAGGCTATATTATTGGTACCATCAAATGTCCTATATAAGTCATCAATAAATTCATTTGTAATTATGCTGCGATTGTATACAATTCCCGAAACATAATTACCTGTTAAGAAAAACAAGTTCATAGCCTCAATTCCGTGTTTTCCATAAGCAGATTCCAAGTTATGATACTGATATGTAGTCCTTCCCTTCATACAAGAAATATCTTTATGCGTTAAAAGATATTCTATATACCATAATACTGCGGGAAAAAGTACTGTATCCTCATCGCTATGAATCAAGCAATACTTTCCTTTAGACATCTTTACAACTCTCTTAATATTGCCTTTATACCCTTTGTTTTCTTTAGAACGGTAAAATCTTACATTTATATTTTTTTCTGAAATATCCTCTATTTCATTTAACTCATCCGGATATTTTTCGCTCGCATTATCTGATATTAACACTTCAATTATATTCTCACACCCGTATTTCTTACGATTTTCAAGGGTTGTCTTCAAAGCCTCCAAAGCTCTCTTGCCCCTATTATATGTAGGTATAGCAATAGTCAGCATAATTTCCGAACTTCCCAAATATTTAAAACGATCTTTTGTCTGGTCATTCAAATTCCACCATGAAGCAGATAACAATAATCGGATCGATAATTCCGTTTCGTTTACAACCGATTGAAGAAAGTTGAAAAAATCAATTCTATCAAGCGAATCAATTTGTTTTTGTTTAATAATATTGATCAGTTCTTTTTTGATCAAGAAATTACCATCATGATCTAAATAGTAAACCTGTCTGCTTTTTTCTCCCTTATAGCTTAAAGAATATTCTGCCATTTGCATATACTCCCCGGCAAATGTTTCATATCCCAAGCCATACATAGAATCTCCATTAAATCCCGCAGCTACTATTCCACATGAAGGATTCTCAACAGCAACCTCATACATACCGGATATTGTTCCGGGATATGCCATCTGATGCCCCGAAACTAATAAAACATTAGAATCTATACTTAATTCATTTAATATCTCATTAACTACTTTTCCATATTTTTCTATTCCTGTTTCTGAGTAAGCATAAATAAAACTTGTCTGTTCCGAAGCCCATTTGTGAAAAACTTCATTATTGCTGTTATTGTATACTATTAATTGAATATTATTAATCTCATTACAGGCAAAAATGCTTTCAATACTTTTCGCTGCTTCTTTGTCTTCTTCCTGAACAATTATAATTATAGTTAATGCATCCAAATTATTTACCATTTTTCTCCTTTAGATTTCTTTTTCATATTTTTTTGCAGTTTCATATATCTTTTTTGCTGCATTTACATATGAATCAAAAGTCAATTTCAATACCTCTACCAGATTTATCCGAGTGTTTTTTATACTATCCTCTTTCAATTCTAATTGAACTCTTTTCTCCTGCGTAAAATTCTGAGCATATCTGTTGATCATGTAAAATATTGGTGATTTTTCAATTTTATCACGCAACTGTGTTATTTTTTTATTCTGTTTATGAATATATATATCAGAAGCATTTCCTTCCCTTATTTGTGCAATAAGTTTGTCACATATCTTGCTTGCATCAGAGGCATCTGATTCTATTTCATGAATTCTATTAACATTCTTATTATGTTGTTCACGAAGCTTTATGTACCCTTGTTCATCAAATAATTGTGGCAATTTATCCACTTCATTTAAAAAATTAAATTCAGGAAGTTTTCCATCATTGTTTTTATAGCTTTCAATTGCTTCGTTCAATGTCATTATCTTAGTTCCATGAATTTTAGCTCCACCCTCTGTAGCATCTATTACAGTAATACCCAGATTATTAGTATTAAACATTTCTACAGAGTGTTCAAACCATTTAAGATAATTGAGCCAGTCAAATCTTGTTTTTATCTGTTTCCCATCTATTCCTTCTACAAATGTCACTTCTCTATCAGCACCATCATTTACCCCATCCGCATGAGAAGAATCACCAAAATATGCCAAATCCTGCCCAACTAAAATAATGTTTTTCATTCCAAGACTATAAACAAAAGCAAATGAAGTAGTTGCTACACTACCCCCTGAGCCATACTGACTAGCAAGTTCAATCCCTAAAGACTCAATCAATAACTCAAGATAACCTCTTTCTCCGTCAAGTAGAAAAACCCTCTTAACCTTCTTTAATATATCTGCATTTGCTGTACTTTTAAAAGCACAGGGTATATCATAAGAACGTTCATCCTTAAAAAAGTCTAAAGGCTTCTGCGGATCTATAGTAACCCATAAATCAGGAATTATATCACGTTTTAAAAGCGTTTGGACAGCTGTATCTACAGCTATAATAAAGAAATGCCCTTTAACCTTACGTAATTCTTCAATGTTTTTATTTAGTGAGGGACCAGCTGACACAATAATTACCGGAATATTTTCAGGTATTATCTTTTTTAGTTCACTGGCTAAAGTCAGATTTTTACACAACTGTACATTTCTGAACGAATAGTCGATGTATTCCTCCATAAAATGTAGTTCCGTGTTTTTATTTGCCAATAATCGAACTCTAAAATCCTCTAATTCACGATAATAATATAAGCAGCTGCTGCTATATGCTTCAGCGTATCCACTATTGATAATATGAATAAAACCGGCAATGCCTAAATAATCAATATAACTTTCTAAAATGACCTGAAAAGAAGTAGTATGATCATTCTCAACATACAGTTTTACTCTCTCATCTGCTATAATCCTGTTTATTCTATCTGCTACTTTTCTTTCCTCATATGAAGAATCCGGTGTCGAAGCAGCGTTCTTACAATATTCCAAAATCTTTTTATCCGGTTCATAAATAATCAGTATTGAATCACCGGATAATCTTTCAAGTATCTTTTCTACCAATATTCCAGATCCAAGTCCAAAAACACATACAACCGGAGTGTACGATTTCAAGCTAATGCTTTTAAGAAGGTGTTCAGCCTCATTAGTAGGAGAATACAAGCTGTTAAATCTTAATACTCTATCATTATTCTTTAAACAAAGTACCAGTTCTTCTTCCAAGAATGATTGTAAATAAAATATATCTTCCTCTACATTAGGTATAATCTCAGAATATGAATAAAAAACACTTTCCGGGACCGTTTTATTCAATAATATAGCTTTTAATCCATAAATCAAATAATCGGCTATTGTAGTATAGTCGTTTGCTTCCAAAGCACTATTGATTTGATTTAACAAATATATCAAATCCTCATTTATATAATCTTCAGACAGTAATCTATCAATTAAATTACCGATTTCTTCTTTTGCAATATCTCTGGAATCCGAATAGCATGCATCTGCAATTCTATCAATTAATTCTATTATCTTATCCACACTAACCCCCAACGCTACAAAAACAATATACTATTCCGCATAATATTTTATCACTTTTCAACTCTAAAAACAATAAAAAAGATACAGCCTTTCGGCTGTATCTTTCCACGTTTTACGATAGTTTTGTTTAGCGTCATTATCTGAGGAGTGACAGAACACCCTGTGTTGACTGATTTGCCTGTGCCAGCATTGACTGACCAGCCTGCTGAAGGATAGAACTCTTCGAGTACTTAACCATTTCATCAGCCATGTCAACATCACGGATACGGCTCTCAGCTGCCTGTAAGTTCTCAGATGTGTTATCTGCATTAGCAATAGTGTGCTCAAGTCTGTTCTGAACAGCACCAAGAGCTGATCTCTGTGTAGAAACCTTTGTGATTGCTGCGTCTACAGTACTGATAAATGCTGTAGCTGCAGAATACTTATTCATTTTGCTGCTTGCATCATTTACCTTTAATGCTGTTGCATCCATCTTTTCGATATTAACACCGATAGCCTGGGTTGCATTAGCACCAACCTGAAGGTTGAGTTCCTTGCCAGCACCACTAAAATCACCGTTCAAAAGCTTCTGAGTATTGAACTCTGTCTGACTAGCGATACGAGTGATTTCATCTGTAAGAGCTGTCTGCTCCTTAGAGATAGCTTCACGATCTGCTGCAACGTTAGTATCATTAGCTGCCTGAACTGTAAGTTCACGCATTCTCTGAAGTACTGAATGGATCTCATTAAGAGCACCTTCAGCTGTCTGGATAAGTGATACACCATCCTGAGCATTGGTAGAAGCCTGATTAAGACCTCTGATCTGACCACGCATCTTCTCTGAAATAGAGAGACCTGCTGCGTCATCGCCTGCACGGTTAATTCTGTAACCGCTTGATAACTTCTCTGTTGACTTTGCTAAACTTGAGTTTGATACGCCCAGCTGTCTGTTTGCGTTAAGGGCTGTCATGTTGTGTTGTACTATCATAATTTTTCCTCCTTGAATGTGTAGTGGCTTCCTTGCCACATTTATAGTTGTTTTGTCAGGTTTTCTGCCTGACACTTTATATATCGGCAGATGTTTTGGATTACTTAACCCCTTTTAGAAAAAATTTTTATTATTTTTTCTGAAGTTTGTTTCCTTCTCCCTGACACTTATTATATCGACCGGGATTTCTATTTACTTAACCTTTGTTTGAAAATTTTTTAAAGAATTTTTCTCCGCTTGACAATGTCACGATTCCGTGATATTGTTGTCTTGTAAGAGGGGAGTATAAAGAATGCCTGTATTATCCAAATTCTACGGAATCATAATACGAATGTATTTCCAGCAAGAGGAACATAATCCCCCACATATACACGCCTTATATGGAGACGATATTGCTGTAATCAGCATTCATTCAGCTGATGTTTTAGAAGGACATCTGCCACCAAAAGCATTGGCTATGGTGAAAGAATGGGTATATATTCACAAAGAAGAACTTATACAAATATGGGAGACACAAGAGTTTAAAAAACTACCTCCCCTTGAATAGGAGTTGATAAAATGTTCCATAAAATAAAAGCCGTTTCGGCACTTCCAAATCTTCAATTAAGTGTTCAATTTTCGGAAGGAGTCACCAAAATCTATGATGTTAAACCATTAATCACAAAATGGCCTTCATTTAAAGCATTAGAAGAATCTCCGGAAATCTTCTTCACCGCTAAAGTTGATGTAGGTGGCTATGGAATTGTTTGGAACGATGATCTAGATCTTTCCTGTGACGAACTCTTTGCTAATGGCAGCCAGATCAGCACGCCATTCGATGGTCTAATCGCATTTACCGAAGCTACAGAACTCTGGAAACTAAACGAAAGCACTTTACGTAAAGCCATTATATATGGAAAACTTATAAGCGGTGTGGATGCCTGTAAATTTGGCAAGCAATGGGTTGTTTCCGTAGATGCTATGAAACGAGAATATGGAGAACCCAAACTAGGAGCATAATAAAAGACACCTTCATAACCAATTTGATTATGAAGGTGTTTTATTAATCTGTTTTTATTTTTTACTATCTAAAAAGTAAGAATCTCCCTCCTGATGATGATTGCTCATATTCTTATAATATGCAGCAGCAGTACGGGAACTGGTACGAAAATCTTTGCCTTTTTGTCTGCCTTTCGACAAATGCATTGTAAGTTTAACTTTATTCTTCTCCTCCATAGCCTGAAGTTCTACAGACATATCTGTCTGCTTCTTGATCAGTGCCTTTGCCTGCTCTATCTCTGGAATATAATCATTTCCATTTGAAATCAAAGCATCTTTTACCTTGGCATACATATCCATAAATCCATCATCAAGTTTCATCAGTTCATCTATTAATTTCTGTTTTTCATCTATCGTCTTATCAAATTCGTCGGCTGCGAACTCCTCATCCTCTAGGATATCTGTCTGATCAGTAGTTATGTCCTTAAGATTATTAAGAAGCATTTCTTTCTTCTTTAATGTATCAATCATGATATTTAAATATGTAACCTTCTCACCATCTCTCATATGCACAATCCCCTTATTCATGAAATATCAACTTACATAATACCTTATAATATCTTTATACCATAACCATCTAACAAAAACAAGCAGAAGAAATATTCCTCTGCCTGTTTTCTCATATTATAAAACGCTCTTACGCACCAGCTGACACATATTTGATTTGTCCCTCTCCACCGGTTGCACGGCTGAGTTTCATTACTTCCTTCCAGGTATCACGCATCTCACGGATAAGACGGGTAGCATCCTCAAGTACCTCTGCATCTTTATGCATATTGGCATCTACAAGTCTTCTGTATATCCAATCGTATACTCTTTCAAAGTCCTGTGCTACCGGATACTTAAAATCAAGAGTTGATCTGAACTCTGTGATTATATTTTCTGCTTTTACTATATTAGTATGAGCTTTTGCTACATCCCCGTTCTCTATGGCCCCCATAGCTATGTTACAGAACTTAATAGCTCCGTCATAAAGCATAAGTGTAAGCTCTGCGGGTGATGCTGTGTTGATAGAGTTGCTCTTATATACGTTTGCCATAGCTGCTGTCATTCTTTACCTCTTTCCTCGCTCTGTGTACAAGCGATTGTACTCTTTCATTTGCCCTACACAAAATATATCGGAAAGAGAGGTGTAAACCTTAACCACTTTTTTTAACATTTTTCTCTTCTTTTTTCATAAAAATATCCCTGTGTTTCCACAGGGATAAAAGTAAGAGTTAATTGGAGTTATATTATCCAAAGAACCCGGCCATCTGGCTCTGTTTGTTCTGAAGTTCTGCCATCATCTTCTCCATAGCCGAGAACTGTTTGTAATACTTATTCTCTATAGAAGTAAGTTTGGTCTCCCAGTCTTTTATCTGCTTCTCATATGACTCACTCTCTGTCTTCATCTGCTTGTCATTGTAGAATGTCAAAGCACTTGAAAGCTTGGTGGTTCCCATCTTGTCAAACATCTTATCATAGAATTTTGACATGATGCCCGATAATGCTTCACTCACCTTATCAGGATCCTCTTCCAACATCTGCATCAGCTTATTAGTCTTAGTGGCATAAGCAGCATCGTCAGGATCACCCTCAAGATGAAGTTTTCCATGCTCCCTGTAATCACCTGTTACTATACCAAAACTGGATAATGAGAATTTCTCACCATTTATCTCTATAGTCTCCTGCATCGAACTTCTAAATGTTGACATCAAGTCATTTAATGTGTCATCACGCCGAAGGAGCGAATCCTTTATCTTGCCTTCCCAAAGCTTAACCTCTTCTTCAGACATCGCTTCCTTCTGCTCAGAAGTAAGCATAGCATAATTTCTGGAGGATGCAGCATTATACTTTGTATACATTTCCTCCATCAAGTCATTATAACCTTTTATGAAGTCCTTCACTCTGTCTACTACAGACTGTGAATCCTTTGTTATGGAAAGAGTAATCTCTTCGCCTTCTGCAGTAGTACCCTGAAGGTCAAGCTTCAATCCATTAACACTTATATTATTGGAACTTGATTCAATCACCGCACCATTAAGTTTAATCTTGGCATCCGAAGCCTTAACTATAGCTACCTCATTGCTGCTATTAGCAGTCCTGCCGGTAGTAGCTACAGTATCATCAATATTAATAAGGCCTAATGCATCAAGTCCTTTTCCTTCAGTATCTCCCTCTGTAGAAGTAACGGTAAACTTGTTGGCCTCACCCGAGTCCTTAGCTGCTATAAAGAACCTGCCATTAGTCTTGTCAAAGCTGGCATTAAGTCCTGCAGACTTTAACTTATCTACGAAATCAGATATAGTGGTCTCTGCATCCACAGTAAGTGTAACAGGATCCTTGTCACCAGACTTGATAGTGATGGTCTGACCTTCAGCCATACCTGTATCTACAAGCTTAGTACTGCCGTCATATCCTTTACCCTTAAGGCTGGCACCTGTTACATACTCAGCCGATGCAAGCTTCTCTACACTAAGCGAGTATGAACCTGCAGTAGCGGTAGTAGCTGATACATTTACCTTGCTGGGATCTGACGCGGTAGCTTTTCTGGCCTGATAGTTACCTTGAGTTTTCATTTTTGAAAGAGAACTGGTATAGAATGAATACAACTTTGTATTCATTTCTTTCCAAGCATCCTGCTTCCAGGAGAGTTTCTCTTTCTTACCCTCTAAATTAGTTTTCTTAAGCTTCTGTGCGGACATGAGCTCTTTTACTACAGCATCCACATCTATACCCGAAGCCATTCCTGTCATTCTTATAGGCATATCATAACCTCCTTGTTTTGTGCGCATCCATGCAACTTATCATATTAGATCCTTCGAGCTTTGCTCTCAGGATGACAAGCAATTCCTTTTGTATCTGTTTATCCTTACCTCTTCTCATCTACTACGAGTCCGGCAAGTTCCCACATTTTACTGATCATATCAAGTGTTTTCTCAGGCGGTATCTCACGGATAATTTCTTTGGTGTCATTGTCCACTATCTTTACCGAGATACGCTTCGTAGCCTCATGATATGAAAACTGAGCACTGGCATGTCCGAAGACTGCTCTTTTGTTCGCTTCCTTTATCGCCGACTTTACTTCCTCATCGGACGGCTGGTTCCCATTTTCCGATTTCACCATGCTCTCGTTTCCCATAACGGGCTTTATGGCGTCCACGGTAACAGTATCCGCTCCGGTCTTTGCTACCGATGAAGAATCAATGGGTGTCGGTTGATACGACTGAGTACTGCCTATAGCATCTATTCCCATATTTTTCTCCTTTCGTTCGGTCTAACCGATAAACTCACAGGCATCCGCCTGTTACACCTCCATGTGATGTCGAGGTACTAAAAAGCACCTGTCTGAATCCTTTCAATAGTTATAGATACACTAATGGGATTCTTCTCTAATCATTTTATCGGAGAATGTAGAGAAAAGCTTAACCTCTATTTCAAAATTTACATATATTTTTTATTTTACACCTCATCCACCGCTTCGCGGTCACGTTAGAGCAGTACCCAACGAAGCTGAGCTGAGTTGTTGGTACTGCCTATGTGCTCTGCACTCCCCTCAAGGGGAAGGCTAAATAAAAACAGCCCCTGACAAATCAGGGGCTAACATATCATTTCTTAAGTAATGTATCCAGAGTCTTTTCAATGGTCTCTCTGTCGGCGGTCTGCTCAGCGGCCTTCTTGTTCTC
>JAEEGK010011347.1_pt1 | contig 20379 bp, 14 predicted proteins | sample 8958771 | NCBI WGS metagenome assembly JAEEGK01 (sample SAMN16246547, study PRJNA631951) | gut metagenome | biome: gut microbiome; feature: rumen; material: SC-attached | host: Bos | place: Iran: Karaj | collected 2018-10
CCTCCGGCTTTACAAAAAGCGTATTCCCCTCGCTTGAAGAAAGCGTCCCCTCGCCTTCCAGAATAAAAAGCACCGCGGACGCTTCTTTTCTTTTCCCCGGCAGCTGGACGACGGGCTCGGCTATTGTGCCGGCGTGTGTGTCACCCGTAGAACCGGCGCCCGCCACAGCCGAACTTGCCGCGCCAGCACCCACGACGCATTTTTCAAGCCGGAAGTAGTCGCAGCTGAACACACCAGAAAAGTTCCGTACCGGCTCCGGCGCACTGCATTTTGTAACTTCAAGCGCTTTCGCAACATGAATCTCGCGCGGGCGACCCCAGTCATAAAGCCTGTACGTAACGTCGCTCGGCTCCTGAACCTCTAGCAGCCTTAACCCGCCCTGAATAGCGTGGACAGTGCCCGCCGGGATAAATACAAAGTCGCCTTTTGAAACAGAAACATATTTCAGACAATCAGCAAGCGTACCGCTCTTAAGAGCCGTTTCAAGCTCCGCCCGTGTGTATTCTTTGTTAAGACCGCAAACGAGCGTTGCTCCGGGAACTGCATCAAGTATGTACCAGCATTCTGTCTTTCCGTAAGTGTTCTCGACACGGCGGGCATACTCGTCGTCAGGGTGGACCTGCACAGAAAGAGTGTCGTTCGCCTGAATCAGCTTTACCAAAAGCGGAAAATCACCGCCAGTTATCTCGCCGAGCGTTTTTCCGGCGTATTCAGGCGACGCAGACTTATCCGCAGTTGAATTTCCCACGGCATGCGCAGAAGCTATCCATCGTTCATAGCCCCACACTTTTTCAGAGACATAAGGAACAGAAAGGAACATCGGCTATTTTTCCCAAAGTTTTTCAGGATAATATCCGCTCTTAATCTTAGAGGCTATCTCGTTTTTAACACTTTCGCGGTCTTCCGGGTATGTCATGCCGAACCATTTTTCCTTTGAAGAGCAGAACTTGATTTTTCCCTGTCCTGACGTAACAATCCGGCTTGCAGCCTCCGGAAGATACGCCTCGCTTTTGAGCGAAGAAACATTGTCTTTTACGAAATCATCCCAGTATTCATGGAAAGGCTTGAACGCAGAAAGCGAAAAACCGAAGAAGTTCATAGAAACCCATTCATTGCCAGTGAACTCGTGCTTTCCGTCCTCACGCTCCGTAATTACTTTTCCGTTCTCAAAGTAGATTTTCGTATTTTCATGTATCGATTCAAGATAATCGCCTTTTACATTGCACACACCGCGCGAAACAGAGCCGGACGGACTCATCGTGTTTTTAAGGATGTATCCGACCATCGCGTTTTCAGTAGATTCTGGCGTAAGCTTAACAAGATGGTCATGCATCGTCGCGAACGCATCGCGTCCGTAGTAGTCATCGGCGTTTATAACGGCAAACGGCGTTTTCAAACTGTTTTCCGCACACAAAACGGCATGTATCGTTCCCCAAGGCTTTTTCCGTTCCGGGGAAATCAGTTTTTTCTGCTCTTCGGTAAAAAGCGCATCAGGCGCTTGGAACACGTATTCCGCGTCAAAATTGGCTGCAACGCGGTCAAAAAGCCGCTCCCTAAAGTCTTTCTCAATATCTTTCCTGATAATGTAGATAACTTTACCAAAGCCGCTTCTTTTTGCGTCGAACGTCGAATAATCAAGAAGGCATTCGCCGTGAAGCCCGACAGAATCTATTTGCTTAACGCCGCCGTAACGGCTGCCCATACCAGCTGCAAGAACAAGTAACGTAGGTTTCATAAATACTCCAGAACTCTCTCACTATAGAATATAGAACACATAAAGGCGCGAATAGTTGCACTAATCCGCGAATACCAAGCTTTCAACAAAGTATCATTAGATCATAGTTAATAATAAGCTTGGTATTCGCTTTATCACGCAAAAACTAGACAGACGTTACTGTGTCCAAGGCGACTTCGACCATCCGTGTGAATGATGTCTGGCGTTCTTCGGCTGTTGTTTCCTGATGCTTTACGATATGGTCAGATACCGTAAGAACGGCGAGTGCCTTGCGGTTATATTTCTTTGCGAGTGTATAAAGCTCGGCAGCTTCCATTTCTATCGCGAGCGCGCCGTACTTTGCCCACAGCTTCCAGTTATCATTCTCATCATAGAACAAATCGCTGGAAACAATCGTTCCGACATGCGGGTTGTAGCCCTTTGCCTCCGCAACTTCAACAGCTCTTCTGAGCAAGCTCCAGTCAGGGGTCGGCGCGAAATGCAGGCTTCCGAAACGCTGATTTATAAGGCTGGAGTCTGTACATGCACCAAGCCCAATAACAATATCGCGCACATTAACGTTGTCCTGAACAGCCCCGCAAGTACCGATGCGCACGGCTTTCTGCACATTGTAGAACTGAAAAAGCTCGTTCACATAAATTGAAAGCGACGGCTGTCCCATACCGGTTCCCTGAACGGAAACACGTTTTCCGTTGTAAGTGCCCGTGTAACCGAACATATTCCGAACCGATGTGTAGCATTCGGCATCTTTCAAAAAATTCTCAGCTATGAACTTAGCACGAAGCGGATCGCCCGGCAAAAGCACTGAATCTGCGATTTGTCCTTCTTTAGCAGCAATATGTGTACTCATTTTTCACTCCTTAATTTTATTTTGCACCCTTACCGATATCAGAAATCGCGGTGACAACGCCCGCAAGGTTCTGAATATCGGATGGGATAATAATCTTTGTCGCCTGTCCGTCAGCCGCTTTCTCAAAAGACTCAAGGCTGCGGAGCTTAAGCACCTTATCATCAATCTGCGCGTTCTTTATCATCTCAAGACCGGCTGCCGTAGCTTTCTGCACTGAAAGAATAGCCTGCGCCTCACCTTCTGCCTTACGGATAGCGGCTTCCTTAGCTGCCTCCGCCTCAAGGATACGCGCCTCTTTGCTTGCCTCTGCTTCAAGAATAACAGCGGCCTTCTTTCCTTCAGCTTCCAGAATGGCGGACTGCTTGTGACCTTCAGAAATCAAAATGGCTTCACGGCGCTCGCGTTCGGCACGCATCTGCTTTTCCATTGCTTCCTGAATGCTTTCCGGCGGAATGATGTTCTTAACCTCAACGCGGTTCACCTTAATTCCCCAAGGATCCGTCGCCTCGTCAAGGATTGAGCGCATACGCGTGTTGATAACGTCGCGGCTTGTAAGCGTGCCGTCGAGCTCCAGCTCACCGATGATGTTACGGAGCGTCGTCGCAGAAAGGTTCTCTATCGCGTTCATAGGGTTCTCAACGCCGTATGTGTAAAGCTTAGGGTCAGTAATTTGGAAATAGATAACAGTATCGATCATCATCGTTACGTTATCTTTTGTAATTACAGGCTGCGGCTTAAAATCGAGCACGCGCTCCTTAAGCGAAACCTTGTTTACAACCTTATCGATGAAAGGCATCTTTACATGAAGCCCCACATTCCATGTCGTCAAATATCCGCCAAGACGCTCCAGGATGAACGCCTGTGACTGCGGTACAATGCGGATGTTCTTAATTATGATAAGAACAACAAACACAATAAGTACGCTTATAAAAATCCAAAACTCCATTTTATTCCTCTCTATAATTGATTTTAGGATGCGAACCCGCACATGAGCGCAGCGTATCCAAGAAACTGTTACTCTTTGTTTTCCTGCGGCATTTCCTTGCCGACGACGGCAGTGGCTCCCTCAATCCGGATGACAAAACATTCCTCGCCTTTTTTAAGCGGGGCTTCATCTTCGGAGCGAGCCGTCCACACAATGCCGCCAACTTTTACCTCGCCTTTCTCGAACTTAGAGATTGGCTTAACGACAAGCGCGCTTTTTCCGGCGAGCGCATCGACGTTAGTTTTTTCCCTGTTCGCCTTAAGCTTTTTCATCGCGAAAGGACGCGTAAAAATCAGCAGGACGACGGAAATAACAAGGAAAATTACGATTTGTACCGCAAACTGAATTGGGAGCAGTGAGAGCGGAATCATCACAACAGCTCCGAGCGCGAACCAGATTGTCGCCAGCCCCGGAATTATAAACTCCATGATGGTCATTAAAATAGCCATCGCAAGCCAGAACCAAGGCAAATGCGCCATAATAAAATCTAACATACTTAAATTATAGCCCAATGAGCCGCAGTTGTCCATTCAAGAAAAGAATTCGCCCTAGATATCGCTTTCCTGCATGTCGCGCAAAATCTCTGTAATTTTGGTGACGGCTGTTCGTCAGGATAAACTCAATATCAGCGCGAACTTCCGGAACAGAAATCAGTTCCCAGAGCCACGGCGCATAATGCGTCCCGCTGCCCTCTTTGAGCTCGGCAATAAACTCATCAAGCTGCTTTCCTGTATTGTAGCTCCGTCCCACAGTATCTGTCGCCGCATCAAGGCAGTCCGCGCAAAGAACCATGTCGATTATCGGCTTTACGGGACTTTGCGCCGTGTCGAAGTCTTCCGGATATCCGCGCGAATTGTCGTACCACTTATGGTGTCCAAGCGCGACATCCGCATACTGGCGTGTTGAAGCATATTTCTTCAAAAAATCGAAGCCCATCTTTGGGTGCGTCTTTATCAGATCGAATTCCATATCAAGAAGCTTCCTGCCGTACACAAAAATCGTGTCGATAATCGTCGTCTTTCCAAAATCGTGGCATGCCGCCGAATGATACGCAAAGCTTATTATTTCATCTGATTTTGCCTTTACCGCACGGACGTTTTTGCATCCAAGAACCCCCACAAGAGTTTCCGGCTTCAAATTAATCAGATGACGGCACAGACATTCCGTTATAAGGCCGACCATTACAGAATGAACATACGTAGGCGGATGAAATGCCGCAAGATATTTCAGAATCATCTGCTCAAATGTATTTCCGCTCGGTTCCTCAATAAACTCATTTATCAGATTGCAGTAATATTCCAACATTGGAGAAATGCTTTCTCCGTTCGGCATGTGGAACGCGTACGAAAGCAGATTCTTGTAGATATTCTGGATTAAAACCTGTTCTTTCATCGAATAATTGTTTTTATCGATAAGCAAAAGCAGCTCCAAAGGAATCTGCAAGTTTATATAGCTCGCGCCAAAACAATAATCCTTCCTGTCGGCTTTGTTATAAATCCCAATAATCGATTTTACGTATGCTTCCTTATCGATTTCGCCCGCCAAAAACCGGTTGTGCGAAAGATAAAAATCACAAAACGCTTCCGACTCCCCGCTCTGCAAAAATTCTTTGAAGTATTCCTTGTTCGAATTGTACAATTCAGAAAGCTCTTCGGATTTCCGGCATATCAGCTGAATCTGCTCTTTTGAAAACCCCGCCACATTCTGTTTTTCCGTAGCAATCGACAAATATTGAAGCGCACGGTATTTATGATACCGCCACTCGTAATTCGGCAGATTCTCCCTGTAGAACGGGTCTTCCGCTATTTCGAGCATGTACAAAAGCTTTTCTATCTGTTCCTTGTTTCTTTCCGGGTTATTGGCAATTCCCTCATAAAAAGCGATGCTGAACCGTGCGTTCGTCACGATTATCTCACGGCATTCCTCGTCCTGAATCTTTGGGAAATTCTCTTTTTTAAGCAGCTCAAAATAAAACTCGCCTATTTTGAAGCCGACTTCCCTGTAATGATCCGCAATTTCAGGATACGCAGTAAGCCGGAGCGTCATGTTCATCAAGTCATAGATAACACCGATTTGTGCATCTTTTTGTTTTATTTCCAGATACACATCGCCGGACGCTTCTGACTGAGAGATAAGCCGGTCAGAAATCATCGACATAATCGGCAAATCGAGGCTTTCGCCCGCCTCCGGATTCACAAGCATGTCACCGAACGACATGAGCTGGTTAACGTCGTTTTCTTCGAGCGTGTTTTTGTTTTCTATATGCGGATAAAAAAAACTGTCCAAAAAGTCGCGGTTTTCTTTCGCCAGCTTCCCGATTGTCTCAAAATTCTCGCGGAGCCGAATTGCGTATTCATCGGCATTCGTAATGTTTTTCAACGATGGCGACGAAAGCTCCCTAATCCGCGAAGTTCGTTCTATGTAATCCTTAAATGCGTCTTCCATTTTTTCCCTTGATGTTTTGACTATAAAGCAAAAACCAACATCACGCAAATTTTTTGTGATAAATGGGAGAAAAGTTTACTAACGAACGTCGGGCTGAATGTACCTACTATCAAATGCGTGCAGTTTTCTGATAAACTGTCCTCATGGATTTTTCAAAACGCCCTATCAAAATATTTTTCTCGTATTACAAGCCGCATATCGCTCTTTTTATTGCTGACATGTTTTGCGCGTTTTTTATGGCGGCAATCGATGTCGCGTTCCCGATGTTCTCGCGGTATGCGCTCAACACACTCATTCCGAACCACGAGCTCCGCACCTTTTTGATTCTTGTTGCTATCCTTCTTGCCGGATTCTGCATACACAGGTTCTGCAACTGGTTCGTCGCGTACTGGGGACACGTCTTCGGAAACCGCGTCGAGCAGGACATGAGGCGCGACGTTTTTGACCATCTGGAAAAGCTTCCGTTCAGCTATTACGACACGCACCGCACCGGAAAAATCATGTCGCGCGCCACAAACGACCTTTTCGAGATAACGGAGCTCGCGCACCACGGACCGGAAGACTTTTCAATCGCGATGCTCAACTTGCTCGGCTCTTTCGTGCTGATGCTGACGATACGCTGGGAACTTGCCGTAACGGTTATAATCGCGCTGCCTGTTATGATTTTTATCGGGGTCGTTGCACGCCGCAACCTTTCAAAAGCATCCGCAAAAGTTAAGGAGACTACAGCCGAAGTTAACGCAAGCCTTGAATCGAGCATTTCAGGCATTCGGGTGACGAAAGGCTTTGTCAACGAGGATTTTGAGCGCGCGCGGTTCGACGTTCAGAACAAGGAATACAGCGCGGCAAAGCAAATGCGCTTCCGCTACATGGCGACTTTCTTCTCGAACATTGAGTTCTGCAACAATCTGCTTTCGCTTATCACTCTCGCGCTCGGCGGATATTTCATTATGCAGGGGAAAATGACGCTCCCTGACCTTGTTGCGGCGAATCTTTTTGTGGCGGGCTTTGTCGCGCCTGTAAAAAAGCTTAATAACTTTGTGGAGCAGTTCACTACCGGAATGGCGGGCTTCCAGCGTTTTCTTGAGATTATGCGCACCGACCCGGAACCGGACGACGCCCCTGACGCAGTTGAAGTTCTTTCCGCGCGCGGAAACATCAGTTTTAAGGATGTCGATTTTTCGTACACGCCGGACTTTCCTGTTCTGCGCGGCGTAAACTTGGACATTTCTTCCGGCGAAAAATTCGCGCTCGTTGGTTCCAGCGGAGGCGGAAAAACGACAATCTGCAATTTAATTCCGCGCTTTTACGAAATTACAGGCGGCTTAATAACTCTTGACGGAATTGACATCCACAAGATAAAGAAGCACTCTCTCCGCAGCCAGATTGGCATTGTTCAGCAGGATGTATTCTTATTCGCTGGAACCATAAAAGAAAACATCGCTTATGGAAAGCCCGGCGCCACCGACGCGGAAATTGAGCAGGCTGCCCGTCGCGCGGAAATCCACGATGACATTATGCTTATGCCGAACGGTTACGATTCCGTTGTCGGCGAACGCGGAATAAAGCTTAGCGGCGGGCAGAAGCAGCGCGTCTCCATAGCAAGGTGTTTCCTTAAGAACCCGCCCATACTGATACTGGACGAAGCTACGTCCGCGCTCGACACAGCGACCGAAATAAAGATACAACGCTCTTTTGATGAGCTTTCAAAAGGCCGTACCACGCTTGTTATTGCGCACCGGCTTTCCACAATAAAGAACGCGGACAAGATTGCGGTGGTGAACGAGCATGGCATTTCGGAAACAGGAACGCACGACGAGCTCATGTCAAAACAGGGCGAATACTACAAGCTGCGCACCGCGCAAAGCGAATAAGCAGCTCCGTAGTTGCGGCGCGCCCATTTTTTTGGTAATATTTTGCGGACAAATTTCTCAGTACACCACAAGGAGAAGAAGATGACACACAAAACACACATTGCGCTTTGCGCAATATTCATATTGATATCATGCTTTAGTTTGTCGGGTTGCTTTATAATCGAGAATAAGATTGTAGCGCTCGACCAAAACGTGGAGGAAGCACAGAGCAATATCGCGACGCAGTACGACAACAAAATGCGCCGAATACCGGAGCTGCTCCAAGTTGTAAAGGCCTCTAAGAACGCAGAGATAGAAGCTATGGCAAACGTTGTAGAGGCGCGTGCTAATGCCGCTGGACAGATAAAACTTGACGCGAGCGTCCTTTCTGACCAAGAGCAGATGGCCCGCTTCCAGAGCGCACAGGCAGAACTGAACGAAGGCATCGGGCGGCTGCTTGCAATAAGCGAAAACTATCCTGATTTTAAGTTCCCAGATCATTTTTTCGAACTGATGGACGAAATTGAAGGCGCAAACAACCGCATAACAGTTGCCCAGACTCGCTATAACAGCGCAGTAAAAGAATACAACACGTATATTCTGAGCTTCCCCGGAAAACTGTTTGCTGAAAAAGCCGGTTACACAAAAAAAGTTCCGTTCCAAATGGACATAGACGTTACAAAACCTGTCGGACCAATAGATTTGGAGTTCTAAGGAAACACGGAATCGATGATGAAAAAGCGTTTTGTTTTTGCCGCAGCCCTGATTCTGCTTACGGTCGCGGTACCTCTGGCATCTGCAACGCAAGACCTTAGCGTCATGCCGCCTCTTAATCTTGAGCCGAGGACAGAATCGGCACAGCAAGGGGCAACACAACAGGGGGCGGCACGGTTAGAAGAAACTGAGCAGACTTTCCGCCAAGACAAAGACGGGCTTTACGAATGGACAGGCAGCTTTGTAATTGACGCTGCCGGCGTGCTTTCTGCCAGCGAACGCGCCACGCTTAAGGATTTTCTTTTAAAACTAAACGATGAAACAACAGTGCAGATAGCGGTACTTACCGTGCCGACCACAGACGGCGAGCCTATCCACGATTTTGCGGTGCGCCACTTTGAGAAATGGCAGCTTGGACAAAAAGGCGTGGATAACGGGGCGCTTCTTACAGTTGCATGGAACGACAGAACGCTCGATATTACGACAGGCGACGGCACGGAAGGCATACTTACAGACGCGAAGTGCGGTAGAATTATCCGCGATGTGCTTACACCGGCGTTCAGGGAAGGTCGGCAGGGCGAAGGGATAATAAGCGCGGTCAAAAACATGGCAGGCATAATTACAAAGGATGATTCGCTTGTTTCCGTGTCGGCGACGGACACTGAAGATGAAGAGACAGAGGATGAAGATTTATCCTGGGATATTATAAAAATAGCAATTGCAATAATTATTATAATCCAGTTTTTGAAAGGAAAAGGGTTCTTTTCTTCATCAGGGGGCGGTTCGTATCGTGGCGGCTCATCAAGCTCTTTCCGTGGTTCTTCAAGGGGCTCTTCGGGGGGCTCATACCGCTCCGGTGGCGGAGGGCGAACAAGCGGTGGCGGTGCAAGCGGCAGCTGGTAACAACCTGACGCAACTTTGTTGCGGCGCGCCAAAATTTGATTTATAATTGTTCCATTATGGAAATGTTTTACACTACTTGCTTCATCGTTTCGCTCGCGCTAATGGGTTTTTACGCTTTAATCTGGCACAAGCACTTTCCGGTCGTTTTCACGCTTATATTCGCGTTCGTCCCGATTGCAAACTTAGGCACTCTTTATCAGGTGAACGCGCAGAATGTCCGCGAAGCAATACTCGGCATAAAAATCACATATCTAGGGTCATCATACCTTATACTCTTTATCCTTTTAGCAATTTTTGAGCTCTGTAACTTGAACTTAAAACGATGGACGCGGTTCGCATTCATTTTCACAACAACAGCGTTTTTCGCGACAACATTGATGATAGGCAAAAATACATTTTTCTACAGGGGAATTGACGTTCAGCAAGTTGGGAATCAGTTTCGCATAATAAAGCAGTACGGCCCTTTGCACACGTTTTATTACCTGCATATAGCCGTATATCTTATTATATCAATTATAATTACAATTTACAGCATAAAACACAGAAAAGACGTTTCAAACAGAATTCTTGCAATGCTGATGTTTTGCGAAGCTTCGACAATCGTGCTGTTTTTTGGAGGAAGGCTCATTTCCAACAATTTGGAACTTCTGCCGCTTTCGTACATAATTGATGAAATACTTCTTCTGTTTATTATCAAGCGGATAGCGCTCTATGATGTTTCTGATACTGCGATAGACACGATAATAAAAAACGGCGTAACAGGGTTCGCTTCGTTCGACAAAAAGTTCAACTTTCTTGGAAGCAACGATATTGCAAAGAAGGTTTTCCCCGCGCTCGAAACGCTCACAATAGACAGCTGCGCGGCTAAAAATCTGGAAATAAAAGAAAAGATAATTTCACGGATAAATGATTTTATCGCGGACGAGTCCAAAAAAAGCTTTTACACGGAAGTTGGCGACAAGATTTATCAGACTGATATAAGCCGCCTTTTTGACGGGCACAAGCAGCGCGGCTTTTTGCTTTACATACAGGACGACACAAAAGACCAGAAGTACATTGCGCTGATTGACGACTTTAACGACAAGCTGCGGAATGAAGTTGCTGAAAAGACGAAGCATATTGTGGAGATGCACGACCAGCTTATCCTTGGTATGGCAACGATGGTTGAAAGCCGCGACAACTCGACGGGCGGTCACATCAAGCGGACGAGCGACGTCGTAAAGATTCTGATAGACGAAATTCTTAAAGATAAGGACAGCACGCTCACGCTTACGCCAGAGTTCTGCCACAACATAATAAAAGCCGCGCCTATGCATGACCTTGGGAAAATCGCTGTTAATGACGCTATCTTAAGAAAGCCGGGTAAGTTTACGCCGGAGGAATTCACAGAGATGAAAACCCATGCGGAAGAAGGAGCGCACATCGTTCACGAGATTCTTAAAGACACGGATGATTATGCGTTTCATCGGCTTGCGGAGAATGTGGCGCACTATCACCATGAAAGATGGGACGGCTCCGGTTATCCACGCGGGCTTAAGGGCACTGATATTCCGCTGGAAGCGCGAATTATGGCGGTGGCTGACGTGTACGACGCGCTTGTAAGTAAGCGTGTTTATAAGGAAAGTATGAGTTTTTCACAAGCTGATGAAATTATGACGGAAGGCTTTGGAAGACATTTTGATATTCAGCTTGAAAAGTATTATGTTGCCGCGCGACCAAGACTGGAAGCGTATTATTCGCAGCAGTAAGCCGCATGGTTTTTGCGGCCGGCAGTCCTTCACAAATCACGCTTTTTTATTGTTTTTCTTTGATAATGCCACGATTAATCCGATCAATGTGCCACCCGCTATAAGTCCGCTTAGTCCCATCAACAGATATGCAAAAACTTTATGAACAATTCGGATTACATCATCCTGGTCGCTGACAGGAATTCTGTCGCCGCCGACTATAACAATATTGCCATCATCAAAAACATTCATATCAGCCCTGCCGTCGCCAAGCCGAACCGCGAACGTGGCTTTGTCCCCCAGCGCCATATATGTAAAATTATACCTTCTGCTGAAAGTCTTTTCCTTTTCGCCGAGCTGGTCAAAGTATTCCTCTGTATTTTTTTGGAGCGTATCGATAAAATCCTGCGCAACTTTCTCAGGCTCAGTCATATTCAAACTGCGGTCTGGATAATACCGCGACATGAAAAAGCTGTCCGCTTTATCCGGGTTAATCTCTGACAGGAAAACCCTGTTGCTTTTTTTCAAAAGCGAAAATATAAATCTTGCAGAATCAACCCCGTCAATCGGCGTTCCGTCATTAAAACAAAATCCGCCGATAATTTGCTTATAAGGCTGCTCACGCCATATCGCATAATAGGGACTTTCGCCAGAGCGCATACTTCCAAGATTTTTTCTTATGACGGTATAAGTTTCTTCAGTGATATCAACGCACAAATATTGCCCCGTAAGCACATTGAAAACATTTTCGGAAACTGGCGTTCCTTTATCAAAACGATAATTCTTAATCAGATAATCTTTTGGAGTACCCTTAATCGCTTCTGCAATCTCTTTGTCAGAAGTCAGCACAGGCAGTCTATCAAGCCTGTCCTGCAATGCCTGCTCCTGTTCGCCAAGCTGATTTGCTTTCTTTTTCAGAGCCGTTCCACCCCAGAAAACCAATCCGCATGCAACGAATACTACAATCAAGATGATGAAAATGCTCTTTTTACTCATTTTTTTATGATAACATATCATGCAGTGGTGTCAAGGCGCGGCCGAAGTCCCCAAAAAAACGCTTTGGGTTGCACATCATCAAGTTACAGGCGCGGCCTAAGGCTACCACAGCACACCGCGCACCCTTGAGAACCCAAAAGTCACCAGTTTTTACGGACAATCTCCAGAACTTCGTCCAGTAACATGCCCATGTCACGGCATGAGCGTACGTCGCGCGTAAGAATTTCCTCGGCAGCGGCAGTCCTCATGCCCGAAATTTCGTGGTGCTCAAGCTCGCTTACAAAAGTACCGCGCCCAGCAGCTGTCTGAATAAAGCCTTCACGCTCCAGCTGCTCCCACGCCTGTTTTACCGGTATAACGCTTATCCGCAGATTAACTGCCACAGTGCGGATTGGGGGCAGCTTCTCCCCCGCCGCAATCTCTCCGCTCATTATCTGCGCGGCAATCTGTTCATAAATCTGCGTATAAATTGGTTTGTCTGTTTTTTGTGACAACACTATGTCCATTTTGAATTATTCCAACTCACTCAGGACGGCCGCCGCGAGAAGCTCGCATAACGACCGCCACCAACTTATGTTACATATCGTACTTCTCGAACTGACGTGAAGCCCAGCGGAATGTTAGCGGCCAACTCAACGCATAAATTACGATTCCAATTCCAAGAACTGGCAGCTGGCGTACCAAAGAGCCTCCGTCCAATGGATAAAGGATTGCGCCTATACGTTCAAAGAATGTCCAACCTTCCGTAGAGATTGCAGGTGTAAACGCAGCTTTTTCTATATCAAGCTCTTTCAGTTTGCCCATAAAGTTCCAGACCGGAAGCTCAAATGCGGTATATACAAGAAAATAAACAAAAGCAGCGATAAAATACTTTAAGCCACATTTAAGGGGGTTCCTATAAACGTTACCAAGGAAAATCATGTTGAACACGGCAAAAATGATAAGCTGGAACCCCAAGTATGCCACATTCAGATTTATACCCGAATCGTTCAATGGGAAATGAAGCGCAAGACGAATAGCTCCGATTATCGCAGAGATAACTATCGCCAGGCATTCTGAACAACCGCAAAAAATAAACCGAGCCTTTACGGTGTCGATTTTCCGAACAGGGAGCAGCACCGTATACAGAATATCGTGCGAGGTCTGGTTCATTGCGAACGAAAGCATTATGCAGAGCGTTATATAAAACGGTCCGATATACACTGGGTAGCTAGGAATCAACTGCATTGCGATAAGACAGATTATCCAAATCGCTGTTGTAAAATTATTGTTAAACATAAGCTCTTTTCTGAGCAGCTGCATATTTTTCATTTCTGTACCTCCTAGCGGCGCTCAACATGCACCATAATGTCTTCAAGAGTGGGAACGCCACACTCAAAACCGCACGATTCCGCAAGCGATTTATCATCAATGAGCATAAGTCCTTCGAATCCGAGCTGATGTTTGTGAAGTCCGATTATCTTCGATTCGTTTTCTGACGTAAGCTGTTCTTTTTTGCCAGTAACCGTGATATATCCTGCCTTGAACGCTTCTTTATCGTTGCTGGCGACAATTTTACCTTTCTTGATGTAGGTTATGTAGTCAGCACATTTTTCCAAGTCAGATGTAATATGAGTAGAGAAAAGGATTGAATGTTTTCCGTCCTCTATAAATTCCTGGAACATGCAGATAAGATCATCGCGCGCGGCGGGATCAAGTCCGGTTGTAGGCTCGTCAAGCAGAAGAAGGCTTGCGTTGTGGCTCATTGCTATAGCAAGCGAATACTTAACCTTCATGCCGGCAGAAAGCTGTTTGAACTTCTTGTTCTGGTCCAGTTCAAAACGGTCGCACAGCTCTTTGTAGCGGTTATCGTCCCACTCGTCGTAGAAAATCTTTGTTACATCAGTTATTTTTTTTATCTTGTTTTCAGGGTAAAAATCGACTCCGCCAAAAACATATCCGACTTTGTTCTTTATAGTAAGTTCGTCTGTATCCACTGAAAGACCGCAAAGATTTACTGTGCCGCCATCCTTGTTCATAAGGTTAAGCATCGTCTTTAAAGTCGTAGATTTTCCGGCTCCGTTGCGTCCGATAAATCCCATGATGTAGCCTTCTTCCAGCGTTAAATCTACATTCTGCAGCTGGAATGAAGGGAAATTCTTGCAAAGTCCTTTAACTTCAATAAGATTCATTTTCACCTCAACTTTCGGCTTCGTTACAGCAGCGTGTCCATGGTTCTAGCGGCTGTTATATCACCGATATTGTGTATCTTGTATATACACAATATAACACTCGTGAAAAATTGTCAAGAGGATTTTTTTGTTTGTTTAACATAGGTTTCGGGGAGTAGGTTGCAAGGCAGTGCCATTAATTTAATATGAGCACTTTTAATAGTGCGTAGACAACACCCTGCAATGCCACTATTGAAGCCCGTAGGGCTGAACTTGTGGCAGATGCAGGGTTTGGCTATGCACTTTGAATTAAGCGTCTATGTTAATAACATTAAGGTCGCTGGATACAGCCCTATTTCACGAAAACTTTGTCTTCATTCGTGTAGATGATTCCGTTCTGGACAAGATAGTCCATCGCGTATTTAATGTTTTCTTCAATATTCGGCCCGATGCGCTTGAATCCAAAAGCCTTTGCAGTCTCCGTTACAAGCTCCTGCGTCGTCATTCCGATATTGTTCTGCAAAACATAAAGAATGCCCTTGGAAATCTCGTCACCGGAGATGTACTTTATCTGCCTGCTTCCAGCTGTACGAACCTTGTAGTCGCTGACACCATCTGCCAAACAGTAAAAATCATCCGTATGCAAAAGCTTTCTGTCGTTGCGTTTCAGCACGGTGAGTATGCTGTTCTGAACGACCGAAGTAACTTTTTCGCGCCCCAGAAGCTTGCAGAGCCGCTGGCAGATAACGTCAAAATGAACGGGCTGCTCCAGTTTAATCATATCAAGCACAACTTGATCCATCACCGTGTAGCGGCTTTTGTTCTGCGTTATATCGTACTCCCTGTATTCCTCAAAACCGCCCGCGGCAACAGGAACGTCCTTTTCGGAAACAGAAAGCATGCTTCCCTCTTCCACAGCTGGGGCAACTTTCTTGGCACAGACAGCATTGCCGTTAAAAGAAAGAATCGCGGAATCCACGGCTTTAAGAAGCTGCTGCTTTTCTTTCGCAATGTCTTTTATCCAGTCGGTTGACCATATTCTGTAAATCTTCCAGCCCATCATATCAAGGACATAATCGCGGAGCCTGTTCCGCTCCCTTGCGGTGCGCGTCGAATAATATGATGCGCCGTCACACTCAATACCAAGCACAAAAACACCGTCCACGTCCGGGTGCTTAACCGCCATATCAAGCTTGTAGTCCGAGCAGCCTACGTGCATAGAAACTCCGTAGCCCTTTGAAAGCAAGAACTGGCAGACCGATTCCTCGAACGGAGAATTGAACTGAATATTGCCCGCGCTTCCCGCATCGTTTTTAAGAACCTCTATGCCGCGCATAGCAAACTCTATGTATTTGCGGAGCAGTTTTGGGCCTTCCTGCGATACGCGCTCAATATCGATATCCGTTGGCATAATTGAACCGATAAGCTTTATGTTGTATTTTGCGCGGGTAACGGCTACGTTGAGCCGCCGCTCGCCGCCGCTCATGCTGAGCGGACCAAAACGCATAGCCATCTTTCCGGAACTGTCCTTCGCATAACCGATGCTAAAAAGTATAGTGTCGCGCTCATCACCCTGAACATTTTCAAGGCTTTTCACAAAGAACGCCTCTTCCCTGTCCTCAGCAAAAAACGCTTCGTGCTCCGGGTTCTGCTGCCGCATTTTGTTTATTGCGGACTCTATCGCAAACTCCTGGACGACACCGAATGTGATAACGCCCAAAGTCCGTTCAGGATGCGTCTTTATGTGTCTGAAAACTTCCTGCGCGACACGTTCTGCTTCCACCACGTTTCCGCGCGGATTGCCCTTGCCGTTATAAGTGCCATTTTCTACAAAAATATACTCAACGCCCCAGTCCGGAACGTTTTCCGTATTCGACGGAAACGTGACAAGCTTGTTTTTGTATATTCTGCTGTTAGAAAACGCTATAAGATGCTCGTGGCGGCTTCTGTAATGCCACAAAAGCTCTTTGTTCGGCAGGAACATCGCTTCTTCAAGGATTGACGTGTCGAGCAGCTCGTTTTCTTCGTCGTATTCGGTGTCGAAGTCGCCGTCATTCGTAGTAACCTCGAAGAAGTTCGTAGGCGGCAGCTGTTTGCTGTCTCCGGCGATTATCACCTGCTTGCCCCGGAAAATTGCCCCGATAGCGTTTTCCGTCTTTACCTGAGAAGCCTCATCAAAAATAACGGTGTCGAACTGATAGCAGTCCGATTCCAGGAATTGGCTTACAGAAAGCGGCGACATCATAAGGCACGGCTTTAGCGTGAGCAGAAGATTCGGAATTTTGTTGAAAAGCTTTCTGATCGGCATTATTTTCCGCTGCTTACTAAGCTCGCGTTTCAAAACATTTACCTCGCCGCTCGTAAACGTGTCCAAAGCCGGGAGCGAGTTTATTATGCCGGCTTTTATCCTTGCCCGCGCTATATCAAGCTGGAGCTTGTCCAAATCCGCGAATTCGCTTATAAGGTCTTCGTGCGCGTTACGCCGGAACTTAGAGACAGCCGGATATTCCGCGTATACGGAGTCGAGCCACAACCTGAAGAACCGCTTTTCAAACGCCGGAACAATATCCGCACTTTTAAGCGGCTTGTTTTCTATTATCTGAAGATATTCCGTAAGGCCAAGCCGCACAACTTCCTCGCGTCCGGAGCGGTAATCTATCCACGTTTCCAAGGCATCTATGTTTTCCGCGCACGAAGTTATCCTGCCAGCAAGGTACTTAATACTGAGCGCAAGATATTCATCGGGCTTTTCAAACTTTTCCGCAAACCAGACGAAGTGTTCTTTGCTGGAGCGAAGAAGATCTTCCAGTCTTGCCCGAAGCGACTCAATTTGCGTTATAAATGATTTTTCCGTACACGTTTTTACGATGAAGCTCTGGCTCACCGTGACAGTCTCGCATCCGCCGCATTCGGCGACAAAAGTTTTAAGCCAGCTGACATTTGCTTTTATAATATTCCAATCAGTTTTTATGCCGTCAAAATACCCCGCGAACAAAGGCTTCAGTTCTTCCGCGCGGCTTTCTACCTGCTCCAGTATTCTTTTAAGCTGCTTGCTTTGCATCGTACAGTTTTTCAATGCGTCGAATTTCTCAAGCTCTTTGCGGATAGGCTCAAAATCTGTGTTTTCTTTTTTATAGAGCAGCGGGAACAATATGGACATTTGCGGCTGCTGACTGTCTATGCTTTCTTTAAGTTCCGCGCGTGACGCAAGCGATTCCAAAAGAGCCACCGCCTGCGCATCTGTTTTTTTCTGACTTGGGTTATTCTGCAATTGCCGCAACAGCTTTTTATCGTTTCTATATGACGACTTAAACACCTTGAAAATGGAATTGTAGTTGTATTTGTAGCGCATTGCCATAGCTTTCGCGTCAACGGAGAAAATATCCTTGTTGTAGTTCGAAAGCACATTCGCTGTTATTTCGTTGTATTTAGAGACAATCTGCTCATTGTTGATAACAAAGCCGAGCTTGTTCACATCGCTGTAAAGGTTTGCGTAGCACGAATCGCCGGAAATAATCTCTTCCAGTTTTGTAACAAGGTCACCGACTGCCTGCGAGCTGTAAAAATCGGTCGATTCAAAGTTCCACGTAAGATTCTGCTGCCTAAGTTTTTGAACGAGCGACTTTACGTTTTCAAGAAGCTGCACAAAATCGGCTTGAAGCGCCGCCTGTTCACCAATATTTTTTTCGAGTTTTTCTACGGCTTTGTCTTCAAGCCAGAACTCCGGAACTATTGGAGAAAGAGCTGCCATTTTAAGCACGGAAAGGATTTTTTCCGCTTCGTCAATGTTCTTTCTTACAGCCGTTATTTCAAGCTTATACGCAAGTTCCTCAAAAAGCGCCTTGAACTCTTCCGCCGCTTCTACAATCAGCTCCTTTTTTTCGCTTACATCATGGATAAACTCGTTTGACATCCGCTGTACGACATTGTTCCGCCACGGATTAGTGGAGCAGTCATCGTTCATTGCCTTTATGCTGCCGGCAACCTGCTCCAACGCGGCGACATACTCGCGGAACTGCTCTTCTGTCGTACCGCGGATATTCGGAAGCGAAAAACTAACGTCTTCCACGTCTGAATATTCAGAAACAACACCGTTCGCGTAGAAAATGCTTTTGTTAAGCGGCGGAACAACTTCATTAACCTGCTTGGCGTAGTCGTTAAGCTCTTTCCTGTCTTTTACAAGTTTATCAAGCTTGTATTGAACAGAATCGTTCACGGAAACTTGTTTGCGGGAAAGAGCCAGAACGTTTTCAAGCTGATTCAATGTTTCTTTTTTGTTAGCCTTATTGCTGTGGAGCGTCAGTATAAAATCGGCGAAGCCACAGCCTTTAAGCCTGTTGTAAACTACATCAAGAGCGGCTTTCTTTTCAGAAACGAAAAGAACTTTTTTTCCTTCCGCAAGCTTAGATGCTATTATATTCGTGATTGTCTGGCTTTTACCCGTTCCAGGCGGCCCCTGCAAAACAAAACTGACGCCTTTGCTCGCACAAAGAATAGCGTCCTGCTGCGACGAGTCGGCATCAACAATCTGATAAACATCCTGCGGCTTCAAAGAATCGTGGTCAAAGCCTTCTATGCTTTCGGCAGTCTGCGTAAGCTTTCCAAGTTCGTCCTGGTTAAAATTACCCGCAAAGGCATTTATAATCGTATGCTTCATTATCGCGTCTTTATGACGCTCTAAATCTTTATACATATTGATTTTAAGGAATGAAAGAATACTCAGGCACACATCATCCCTAAAAGTCCAGCCGTTATCATCCGCGAATTTTTTAAGCCCGCCTATGTTCACCGAAAAATCATCTTCGTTGAATTCCGGAAGCGTCAGGTTAAAATCGTGGTTCATCTTATACCCGAGCGTCGGGTTTATCGTGATTTCATCTTCTATTGCCTTAAGGATGATAGGCGATTTTATCGACTCGCATTCAAGCGAAACCGGCACAAGGATAAGCGGGGAATAAAGTTTTTGTTTGGAAGAATCGTTGTCGACCCATTCAAGCATTCCGAAAGTCAAATACAAAACGTTAACGTCCTGTTCTTCCGAAATTGATTTGTAGCTTTTCTTCAGCCTTTTAAGAATCCGCTGAGCGTCTTTTGGCTTTTGGTTCGTTGAAACCGGATAAGATACGCGACCACCTGGTGCCGAACCGTGACTTTGCGTAGTGTTATTTCCGCTTGCGGCACCCCCATGCGCCGTTCCGTACTCGTATTCCTGCGACGTGCTTTCTGATTCGCCGACTTCGTCTTTGTCCAGAATGCACGGAAACTTTATTTCGCCGTTGTTTTCTACGATTGTGTTCCACAAATCGGACATTGAAGGGGTCGTCAAACGAAGAATTGATTTTGAATCAAGCTTAAAGTTTATAAGACTATTGCGTTTCCCTAAGTCTAAAAGTTTTTTCTTCCAGTCATTCAGCCGTATCTCAAGATTCATTGTATCGCCTGCTTTATCGGGTTGTTAAAAAGGCAGAGCCAGTCCAAGCCTCCTCCGGATTTTGGACTGACTCAACGTAATATCATACCATAGTTTTTGAGATTACGGAAATTATTTGTGCAGGGGGATAAAAAACGCCAGCCCAGACCGAAGTCAGAACTGGCGTATTCATGGGAACGCGCTTACTTAATGCGGCTTGTTTATTCGCAGCGGAACTACCAGCGCGGTTCGCTGCGCTCTTCGATCACGCGCGTTCCTTATTTAATCAAGCGATGGTATTCTTGCAGGCTGCGGACACCGCCCTCACCGCCGTTGCCGTTCTTTACGCTGGCAATGCCCTTTACAGCCGCCATAGCACCGGCAAGCGTCGTGATGTAGCTTACCTTGTACTTCAAGCAAGCCTTGCGGATTGTCTTGCGGTCTTCCGCATAGTTGCGCTTTGCTTTTGGCGTATTGATAACAAGGCAAACTTCCTTGTTCATAATCAAGTCAACAACGTCCGGGCGACCGCCGCCAATCTTGTTTACAACCTCGCACTTAATTCCGTTCGCGTTGTAGAAATCGGCGGTGCCTTCTGTGGCAACCAAAGT
>JAEEGK010011348.1_pt1 | contig 20377 bp, 17 predicted proteins | sample 8958771 | NCBI WGS metagenome assembly JAEEGK01 (sample SAMN16246547, study PRJNA631951) | gut metagenome | biome: gut microbiome; feature: rumen; material: SC-attached | host: Bos | place: Iran: Karaj | collected 2018-10
TGTAATACAGGTGGATGTAGTCGCCGCCAGCGCCTCGGTTCAGGTCGCCATTGCTATTTTCGAATTCGGTACTGCCTTCGAAGGACACGAGATGGTACGTGCGACCCTGATAAGTAACCTCCTCGTCAACACTACCGCTTTTGGAGCCGAGAATATAGAAGTCGGTGATGTAGCCGTGGTTCAGTCCGTCGGTGTTCGCCTCCGACTTGTAGAGCAGGTGGATGTAGTCGCCGCCGGCATCGGCGTTCAGGTCTTTGTTGATGGCTGTCCAGCCCTCTTTCTCGAGTTTGTCCTGAAGATTGTCAAACTGGGTTTTGTTTTTGTAGCCGATGAGCTTCACGTCGGTGATAAACTCCGTGGCATCTGCGGTCAGGGCTGTGAACAACACGGCGAGCACCATCATGGCTAGCATCTTCGTTATTCGTTTCATATCTTATAGTTTTTATTGGTTCTGGGTTTATATCTGCTGCAAAGATACAAATTATTCCCGAACCAACAAAATAAATAGAATATATTTTTTTTGCCTCAATTTACATGGGGCAAAGACACGCCATTTTTTTACTTAGCGTTGCAGCGTTGCACCGTTGCAGTTAAAAATCAGATAGGGGAAAATGTTAAAGTTTAATTTATATTTATATATATACTTATATATATAAATATAACCATATTTTGGGAGTTTGGGTGGTCAGGAAATCGAACTGCAACGCTGCAACGGTGCAACGCTAACGATGAAAATTATATACATTTTATATCGTCAATCAATGTCTCTGACGGCGGGCTCCGGAAACCGGAATTTTGCAGGCTTGAAAGTGTTAGTTTGCAGGCTTGAAAAATAGAGTCCTAAGGCTTGAAACTTCAGGGGCTGAAAATAGGGCTTTTGGAGCCTGAATTGTTAAAAATAAAACTATATGAAAATAGTTTACATTTTTTAACTAAAGTTGTTTGGTAATGTCAGAAAAAAGTCGTACCTTTGTACCCGTAATTCATGAATGACACGATGCGGGAGGCGGCGACCCGATGTAGTTCGCTGCAAAGATTTAATACCACGAAGAATAAAGAAAGGATTTAAAAATTATGGCAAGATCAGACATTCCTATGGTGATTAATCTCCGTCAGAACAAGAACGACGAGAGCTCCGCCTACGGTAAGTATTTCGCAGAAGTTGACTCGAAGGAGCCGCTGAACCTGAAGGGCCTCGCTGCTCACATGGCCGAACACAACAAGGTGAGCACGCACGAGATGATCGTGCTGGTGCGGGGTGAGATGGTGAAGTGTATGGTTCACCTCCTGAAGGAGGGGCAGCCGGTGAAGCTCGACGGCTTCGGCACGTTCTCGCCGAGCGTGGACGGTCAGGGCCTGGGCAAGGCATCTGTAGAGGAGGCTGTGGCAGCCGGCGCAGAGAACCTGATCAACGGCATCAAGATCGTGTTCGTGCCTGAGAACACGAAGGGCGAGAAGCTGACCTCGAGGGCTCTGAAGGAGGATTGTATCTTCACCTTCGGCTACCTGGTGGAGAGCGAGAAGCGCACCGTGAACGGCAAAGTGCGCCGGTTCCAGAAGAAGACGCCGCTGAGCTATGTGCTCGCGCCTACGGCCGACGGCGGCACCTCTGGCGGCGGAACGACCGGCGGAGGCACTACTCCTGGCGGCAACACCGGCGGCAACGACAACCCGGGCGGCGGCGGTGACGACGACACCGGCGAGAACGATTAAGGAGTCAGGAGTCGGGAGTCTCCTGACTCCTGTCTCCTTCTAAAAAACCATGTTTACGATTGAATGGACAAGCATTATCCTCGGGATGCTGACGATGCTGAGCGGCTTCGGATGGATCTTCGACCACAAGCGCCACAAGCACGAGATGGAAGGTCTGCGCGCCGACAACCGCCAGAAGGAGATGAACCTGGGGAGGGATTATGTGACGGAGTGGCGCACCTATATCGCTGAACCTTTGCAGCGAGAGGTGAGTCAGCTGCGGATGGAGGTGAACAAACTAAGAGATGCGATACAGAGAATTAACCACTGCGCTCATCGTGACAACTGTCCTGTGCTTGACGGGTTGCAGAACGATGAGGAGCCTGGAGACGGGCGTCAGGAGTCAGGAGACGAGCGTCAGAAGTAGGGAGACGAGCGACTCGGTGAGCCGGCAGACGAGGGTCGTGGAACGCGACACGCTGCGCGAGGTGACCACCATCACCGTACAGACCAACGAACGGGGCGACACGGTGAAGGTGGTGCAGGTGACCGACCTGACCAGAGCCCGTAACCGCGACACCACGACCGACCGACAGGAAAAGACAGTAGTCAGGACGGACACCGTCTATATAGAACGCCGCGACTCGACAGCCGTCTCCGTCACGAGCGTCACGAAAGCCGCGAATCAGCGAGAGGGTTTCTGGACGAAGCTCCGCTCGACGCTGAAATGGGCGCTGGCGCTCGTCGTGGCACTGACGGTTTTCTACATCGTCAAAAAATAATTCTGAATTTGTGTGGCAGTTTACTATTATTTTCGTAACTTTGCCGAGGAATACAATCATGAATCAACTATAAAAATATGAAAGGTATGATGAAGAAACGAGTAACGGTGACGGCCATGATGATGGCCGTGATACTGTCGTGGCCGACGGGGGCGCTATGCCAGACGACGGTGACGGCAGGTAAGAACGTACAGTCAATCGGTGTGACAGCAGCTGCCGAAGGTGCGCAGGAAGCGGTCGCAGAGATTGATGAGGAAGGTCAGGAGGTGACGGCCGTTGAGGGCAGCACGGTACGGGTGATAGGAAATGACCCGGAGGCGGGGAAGGTAGCGCGGCTGAAAATCTCAAAAATTCCCGGAAGCGAGGTGGTCCTAACGCAGGGTATTTGGGTTTATGGCGACGGTATAATCTCAGGAGGCCAAACGATACAGTTAGCAATAGGAGTGTCCCCCGCAAATGCACATCCCCAAGCGACGTGGAGCATTGAAGACTGTGATATAAACGGAAACCCCAAAGGCACACAAAAGAATGCGAGTTTAAGCGAAGATCTAAAACTGACGGGGCTCAAAATGGGCTATGTAAAGGTCACTGCGAGTGCAACGGACGGCTCTGGCGTGAAAGGCTCTAAGATTTTCGAAGTGTCAAGTAACGCTCCGGGACCGGAGCCTGTCCCGGCGGAAACCAGCAGCATCGGCGGCGGTTCTGCATCTTTCTCCCCAGAGATACTTACACCATCTTTAGTTGATGCGGATCCAATTATCACTGTTTCGGGTATAATACAACAACAAACTAATGGCTTTGATATTGGTATGATTAATAATATGTTACCTGGACAGTATCAGGGAACACAGGCAAAAATTATTGGTAAGAAGGCGTTTAGGCTGGTCAATTATTCCCCTTATTTGGGCAATTTTGATTTTACGGTAAAAATAGACAACATTCAGGTATCTTCTGGCAGAATATTTCTATTCTTGATGTTATACATAGACAAAAATGGATATTTACTTCATGATGCGGTCTCTGTCTCTCTTAATGGACATTTACTTAGTGGGGTTTTACCGGTGGATATTGCCACTGCTATCAAAGACAAGGATTTTGTGGGAATAGTAATAAAATAACCAGGCTTATGAAAACAAGACACATCAGGTATAGCGGAGCGGCTCGCTGGGCCGTACTGTCGTTGCTGACACTCATGGGCAGCAGCATGGGTCTCGCTCAGGAGGAGCAGACAGACGTGACGGAGCAAGTAGGCGTGACATCGGTTATGGGAAAAGCGGCCGAGTGGACTTTCACGATGCCGGGATACAGCGTGAAGGCCGATGTGGAGTATTACACCCCAGCGGTAAGCGTGACCAAGAACGCCGGAACAGAGACGGAAAGTACTCAGACGTATGACACCTTCGTGGAGGCGCTCATCGCTGCCGAAGACGGCGATGTGTTGACGCTCTGCAAAGATATCGACATTGCACCGACTGAGGGGCCCTTCGAGTCGGGGCAGCTGATTATCGCCGTGGGTACGGGCGACCATCCGCTGACGCTCGACCTGAACGGCCACACGCTGGCTTTCCCCGAAGGGGGCTTCCTGACCGTGTCGTCGGATGGCTATCTGAAAGTCACCGACGGTACAGAGGGCGGAAACGGAAAGCTGACGAGCGCGACGGGCTTCGCGGTCTGGGTGTGCTATGGCGGCTATCTGGCCATGAAGGGCGGCTGCGTGGAGACGACAAACACGACGGGAGAGGCGCCGTACAAGAGCGCCGTCTATAACCAGGGCGTGGTGATGACCGACGGTGGTACAGTCAGCGGCACAGTATTCGGCATCTATAACGACGGCGTGCTGCACCTGGGCGAGGGCAAGATCGCGGCCAGCCAGGGCTTCGGCGTCGTCGGCAGCAGCGGACAGATAGATATGCTCAAGTTTCCTGAGTTTGACTGTATGAGCGATGACATTGCCCTCAACGACGGCCAACTGATCTATTACGGCGGCAAGGTCTATGGCAAGCCGAAGAATAAGATCAAGATCTATCTGGAGAACAAAGAGCAGAAATATTTCACCTACGGCTATGGTATTGATATGGTGGCTGACCCTGTCAATGGAGGTATCACAGATCCCTCGGATGTGTTCTACGTCAGTGGCATCAGCGACGCCCGTATCGGCTTCTGCTCCCGTACCAGTAACTACTACGACGGAAACGAATTAGAGGCGGGTATTGCCGATGAGACAGAGATCACCTTCCCTGCCGGCAATTCGACCTACTGCGACGAGAGGGCCCTGGCGCTCAGCGAGTGGACCGACCAATTGAAGTTCTACGCGGTCACCGACGTCGATACCGAGAACAAGAACGTCATACTGACGGAGGTTAAAAGCAAGCGTTTCGGCGGGAATGCATCGCTGATAGTCAGCAACACCTCGGGAGCGCCCATCACCGTGAAGATGGTGGAAGCCGCCTGCTCGATGATGGCAAACAGTTTCTTAGCTGCTTTCAACAAAGACCTGAGTATTGACGACAACCCGGATGAGGTGCAGATCTATCCGTACTTTGAAGGTACCAACGAAGCCATCGACCAGATTGACAAGTTGGACGGCTTCACCTGTTACGACTTCAACGGCGAGGAATTCGTGCCGATGAGCAACCTCGGCCCCGTAGAGGCCCATCGCTGCTGGCTCGCCGTAAGTGGACTGAGCTCCAGTGATGGCAACCTGACTGTCGTATGGCCTGGAACACTCACCGGCGTGACCGTCGAGGGATTCAGCGGCATCTTCGACGCCAAGCCCCACACCGTCACGGCCACCATCCCCGACGGCGCGACCATCGCCTACGGCACGACAGAAGGCCAATACGACCTCACCACAGCCCCGGAATTCACGGCCATCGGCACGCACACAGTCTATTATAAGGTGTCGAAGCAGGATTATAAAGACGTCACCGGCAGCGTCACCATCGAGATCAAGTCGGTGGTCAACGAGAATGGCGGAGTCACCTTAGGTGGAAAGACCTATCTCTCGCTCAGCGACCTGGCCCTGACGTATATCACCAATCCCGCATACAAGCAGATGGTGGTCGGCCTCGTTGCCGGCATCACCGCCAGCGACATCGACAACTTCATCAACCGTCTCGTGCTCGACGACAACCTCAACCTCGTCATCAAGAAGGGTCCCAATGTCATCATCGGCATCGTCCAGGCCAACGTCGGACAGATCTTGAAGATAACCGGCAACGGCCAGATGACCATCGACCAGGATATGCTCTACAAACTCATTACAGAAGGTAAGGTGCGCGCCCTCAGCAGGGCAGCAGGAGACGACATGGAGATTGAGTCGGGCGTTGAATACCTCGTCTTGCAGGACTGCGACCTCCTTATCACCGTTAACACCGAGAATGCCGACGTGACCATCAGCGACCTGAGCCTTCGCCTACCTGGCGACGCCAACGATGACAAGAAGGTGAACGCTGCCGACATCGTGGAGATGGTGAACGAGATGGATCCCAACAAGCAACCCAGCGAGAAATTCAACCTCCAGAATGCCGACATGAACAATGACAAGAAGATCACTCAAGACGACATCGACGCCGTGGTTGACCTGATATTGCAAACTACAGAATGATTGCAAATCACAGAATAAAAAAAGAATCGGGATCCTTGCGGGTCCCGATTTCTTTTCGCTTACTTCTTTTCAGCGGGTTTCTTTGCCGCCGGCTTCTTGGCAGCTGGTTTCTTTTCTGCCTTGGGCTTCGCTCCTTCAAGTTTCTCAAGACGAGCCTTCAGACGGGTAATCTCCTTGTCCTTCATCTCAATCTCGTCACCCTGATTCTTGATGGTGGTGAGAAGGCTCTCCAGCTCATCGTTGTCGATGTCGAGCGGATAGAGGGCGTTAACCCTGTTGATGAAGTCGCCGAGGATGTTCATATAGTTGGTGAAGGCATCGAACGGTCCGCTGTAGATACCACGGTCGAGTCCTACGTTGGAGGGCTTGGTGGTCATGAAGCGGAAGTTGTTTGAGGCCTGCAGATAGTCCCAGTCCTGATTGATGCGCGGATCGTCGGCGATGCGCAGACGGTCGGCCACGGAGTAGAGCTTGTTGAAGGCCTCGTGCTGCATGGCGTTACCGAGCCAGCAGCTCACGTCGCGCTCCTCATCGACCCACGAGAGGGTGTCGGGCACATCGAGCTGGCTGACGCTCTTGCAGGCCTTGCAGATCTCGGTCGGCGTCATGAAGTTGATGCCCTTCTCCTTGGCGCAGGCGGGCAGCGCGTGGATGAAGTCGAGGATGTTCGACGACAGCGGCTGGGCGATGCCGAGAGCCGAGAGCTCCATGAAGATGTTGATAATCTGCTCCTCCTCGGGGAAGCGGGCAATGCGATCGATATAGGCGTCGGCAAAGAGGGGATAGCCGTCCCACTCGGAGTTGTTGAAGCGCAGGGAGATGTCGTCGGACAGCTCGATGTCGCGGAGCAACAGCTTCAGGTTCGGCGCCTGGTTGCAGTGATAGACATAGTGGGGCGACTTCCATCCGAGCACATGCTTGGCACCCTCGGTGAGCATACCCTTGAAGCCCATGGCGGCAATCTGGGCACCGATGTCGTCGCTGTAGATGAGCGATGAGTTACGGGCTACGGTGGGTTTCTTGCCGAAGAGCTCCTCGATCTTGGCAGCCTGCTTCTTCACGTCGAGGGCGAAGGTCTCAGGATTGGCCAGTGAGGAGAGTCCGTGACTGTAAGGCTCTGCCAGGAACTCCACGCAGCCGGTCTCGTTCATCTGCTGCAGTTTCTCGATGACCTGCGGAGCATGCATCTCCAGCTGCTCGATACCCGTTCCTGACAGCGAGAAGGCCACCTTGAAGAACTTGCCGTTCTCGTTAATCATGTCGTGGAGGGTGTTCAGAGCCGGCATATAGGAGCGCTCGGCGATGTCGGTGATGCTACGCTCGTTCTCGTAGTCATCATAGTAATAATGGTCGGTACCGATGTCGAAGAAACGGTAGCGCTTCAGATGAATAATCTGATGTATCTCGAAATATAAACAAATCGTTTTCATAATTATCAATTTTCAATTATCAATTTTCAATGATTTTACTGTTCCCAACCGAGGGTTCGGCGATAGAGAGTACGAATCCATGCACCCACTTTCTCCCATGTGATCTGATCGACCTCGCGCTTGCCTTCCTCCTTGAGGTACTGGAAGAGCGAGTCGTTGTGACAGATGGAGTAGATGGCGTCGGCCAGAGCGTGGATGTCCCAATAGTCGACCTTGATACAGTTGTCGAGAATCTCGGCGCAGCCTGACTGCTTGGAGATGATCGACGGCGTACCGCACTGCATGGCCTCGAGGGGCGAGATGCCGAAGGGCTCTGACACCGAGGGCATCACATAGACGTCGGAGGCTTTCAGGCACTCGTACACCTGCTTGCCCCGCATGAAGCCCGGGAAGTGGAAGCGGTCGGCGATGCCGCGCTCTGCTGCGAGATGGATCATCGCGTCCATCATGTCGCCCGAGCCCGCCATACAGAAGCGGACGTTGCGCGTGCGGTGGAGCACCATCGTGGCAGCCTCGACGAAGTACTCGGGACCCTTCTGCATCGTGATACGTCCGAGGAACGTGACCACCTTCTCCTTGCCGGTGTGGTCGGGACGCGGGATGTCCTGATATTCCTGTGGCAGGGGATAGACGGCGTTGTGGACGGTGAAGCACTTGCGCGGATCCTGATGATACTGGTTGATGACCGTCTGGCGCGTCAGTTCCGATACACACATGATGCAGTCGGCCCAGTCCATTCCGTTCTTCTCGATCGAATAGACGGTGGGATTCACCTTTCCGCGGGAGCGGTCGAAGTCGGTGGCGTGCACGTGTATGCAGAGGGGTTTGCCGCTCACCTGCTTGGCGTGGATGCCGGCAGGGAAGGTCAGCCAGTCGTGAGCGTGAATGATGTCAAACTCCTCAGCACGAGCCACTTGGCCTGCAATGATAGAGTAATTGTTTATCTCCTCGTGCAAGTTGCTGGGATAGCCTCCCGCAAACTCCATCGTACCGAGGTCGTTCACGTTCATGTAGTTAAAGTCGGCATAGATATGCTCGCGGAGCTTGAAGTAGTAGTCTGGGTCCATGATGTTGCCCACGCGTTCGCGGACGTAGTCGTAATCGACGTCGCGATAAGCGATAGGCACAGCGTTCATGGCGACGATACGACAGGCGTGCTGGCTCTCATCACCAAAGGGGTGAGGCAGGCAGAGCGTGATATCCAGATCGCCCTGGGCCTTCAGACCCTCAGATATTCCATAGTTAGCGGTAGCAAGACCACCGAAGACATGAGGAGGATACTCCCATCCAAACATTAATACTTTCATAGTCGTCCCTCCTTATTTTTGATATGAATACTTATCCATCAGTTTCAGCGTACGCAAGATCTCTGCCACATTCATGGCAAACGACATCGCACCACGTCCATGGAACGGCGGGTTACCGTCGAAGAGTTCTGAGATTGTACCGAGAGCGTGGTAGTCCATCTCGTCCTCATAGCCTACGAGCTGACGCTCGATGAAGCTGAGACGTGAACGCTTATAGAGTTTCAGGCAGGCCTCCATGTAGAAACCACCGAGCCAAGGCCAGGCTGTTCCCTGATGGTAGGCGTAGTCGCGCTGTGTCTGCGGACCGACGTAGATGGGATTGTAGCCGCCACTCTTCGGCGAGAGTGAACGGAGTCCCTTCGGTGTGAGCAGCTCGCGGGTGCAGATATCCACAACACTCTTCATCTGCTGCTGAGAGAGCGGCGAGTAGTCGAGTGCTACGGCGAAGATCATGTTCGGACGAACGCTCCAATCCATCATGTTACCATCCACATAATCAAGCAGATAGCCGTATTCGTTAACGAACGTCTCCACAAACGACTGCTTCACCTTCGCAGCCAGTTCCTCGAGATGGGCGACAGCTTTCTCGTCCTTCTGGTCGGCAGCGAGCGCAGCACAGAACTTCAAGGCATTGTACCAGAGTGCGTTGAACTCAACGATGTATCCGGAACGCGGCACCACGGGACGACCATTGGCTGTGGAGTTCATCCAGGTCACAGCCTTGTCGCGACCGTTGGAATAAAGCAGTCCGTTCTCATCAAGGCGCAGATTCGGGTGACCGCCCTTCTCGATATACTTCACGATATCCTTGACGAGCTTGCCATACTTCTTGTATCCGGCCTCTGTACCTACTTCCTTCACATACTGCTGCACAGCCCAAATAGCCCAGAGAGGCACATCAGGCTGTTCAATCTCGTAGATCTTCACCGACAGGGGCTTGCCGTCCATAAACTCGCGGAGTCCCTTCTCTGCGGTCTTCATCACCAGCTCAAAATAGTCAATCTCGCCGATGGCCAGCGTCAGGCCGGGCGCAGCAATGAACGTGTCGCGGGCACGGGCCTTGAACCAAGGATAACCTGCCAGCAGATAACGCTCGTCCTTCTTGTCAATCTTCTCCATAGTGCCACTGCGGCGATCGCGGAAGTGGAACTGGTGGGCAGCTGTCACTAGGCAGTGATAGAAGTTATCACGGGGCACGCGGTCGGCCACCTCTTCATCAAAGAGTTTCTTCAACGTAGAGGTCTTGATCTGAGATGTAGAGCCCGAGAAGATAATGCTCTCGCCTTTCTTGATAGACATCTCGAAATAGCCGGGCACGTAGAGGTCCTCGTTGGAGGCGTAGCCGCGCTCCTGCTCCTTCGGATACTCCACACCACGATACCAGTCGGGCTGGAAGATAAACTCATTCTTCTTCGAGAACTGCATGTAGAGGTCGGGATAGCCGGCATACATACAGGTCTTGATACCGTTGTCCACCTGACTGTACTCACGGCTGGCAGTAGCGTTCTCGTGCGTAAACTGGCGCACCGAGCGGAAGGCCAGGAACGGACGGAACCTCAAGGTCGTGGCCGAGTGAGCTTCCTCCAGCGTATAGCGGATCAGGATACGGTCCTCATAATGCTGGAAGATCACTTCCTTCTTCAACACGACACCACCCACGCGATAGGTCGTCGTAGGTACTTTGGTAGCATCAAACTCACGAATGTACTTGTGTCCGTTAGGACTGAAATTGTTGCCCTGATACTTGTGGAGACCCAAGTTGAATTCCGCTCCGTGCTGGATGACCGTACAATCGAGCGATGACAAGAGCACATGGTTCTCGTCGTCTAATTCAGGTACGGGGACAACCAGCAGACCATGATACTTGCGCGTGTTACAGTCTACGAGCGTAGAACTGCTGTATGCACCAGAACGATTGGTCCGGAGAAATTCACGACGGAGACTCTCCTGAAGGTTAGTCATCACGGCTTTCTCTAATCGTAAATAACTCATAGTTCCTCTTTAGGTTTGTATTTCACTTAATAGTTTTCATTTTCAATTTCCAAAAGTAAGCATTTTTTGTCAACAAACAAAAGAAAAGAGTTGTTTTTTAACCTTTTTTACTTTTTGGACTTTCATGCCGGGATGAGGAAGTTGATGACCTCCTGTTCCACATTCACGCGATAAGGTCCTACAGGTGTCTTCATCAGACGTCCGTCGACACCCACCATCGCCCGCTTGGCATAATTGATTTCCACCTCCTGAGTACGGAAGGGATGTACGCTGCGGTGATTCAAGAAACGGCCTGTCACGAGCAGCCAGATGCCCTCTATCAGCTGCACCACCTCGGGATGATAGACCACACTGACGTCGAGCATGCCGTTATAGGGCACAGCGTTGGGTGTCTGTCCGTAGCCCGGTCCGCTGCCGATACAGACGGTCATCACCTTGCGCTCGATGACGTCGCTGTTGATCTTCAGCTTCATCTTGTACTCCATACGATGGAAGAGCATGACGAAGAGTGAGGATACAAACGATATTGTGCGCGAACCGAACATACGGCGCGTCTGACGGCGCAGGTTCATGATGTCGGCCGTCATACCGATGTTCACACAGTTCAGGAAATAGCGGTGACACTTCTCGCCCTTGGCATTCGTATAGCGTACGCAACCGAGGTCGATCTTTCGCACACGGTGTTTCTGTAACCAATCGATAGTCTGCTCGATGTTGTCCTCGTCGAACTCCCAGAAACGGGCGAAGTCGTTCATCACGCCGTTAGGGATAACACCCAGGGAGATACTCTCACGCACTTCCTTCTCCTCCATCATCAGACAGTTCACCGCATCGTTGAGGGCGGAGTCTCCACCCACGATGACGATGGTCTTATAGCCGTTGGAGATCATCATCCGCATCAGGCGCTCCACACTGTCGGCCGTCTCGCTCTGCACGAAATCGTATTCCACACCGCGCTCGTCGAGCACCTTCTGTATCTTCTCCCAGCGCTTACGCTTGTTGCTTATACCGGTCTTCGGGCAATACACAATGCCCCATTTTGTTTCTACTGCCATAATTCTATGATTCTATTTATCTTATCCTCCATGGGGAGGGTTGCGTCAATCCAGTTGATCTTGAAGCCTCGGCGCTCCATACCCCGGAACCACGTCATCTGCCGTTTGGCAAACTGGTGGATGGCTATCTCGAGGCGCGTGAACATCTCGTCATAGGAGGTCTGGCCCTTCAGGTATTCCGTCACGAACTTATACTCAAGTCCGTAGTAGATGAGGTCTTCGGCCGGAATGCCCTCATCGAGCAAGGCCTGCACCTCGGCTACCATGCCCTCTTCCAGACGGGCCTTCAGTCGGCGGGTGATTTTCTCGCGGCGCAGCTCACGGTCGATGTCGATACCGATGATCAGACTGTCCACCGGCGGAAGTTCGCGTCGTGGCGTCGGGTGCTCAAGGTTGTAGGTCTCGATCTCGATGGCCCGGATGGCCCGCTGACAGGAGTCCACATCGGTGGTGTTGTGCATATTGGAGCCGGTCCTCGTCTTCAGATCCGTCAGCATCTGGGTCAGTTCTTCGAGCGACTTCCCCTCCAGACTGTCGCGGAGCGGCTGATTCTGTGGCACGGGTGACAGATGATAGCCCTTCAGCACGGCCTCGATATAGAGACCTGTTCCACCGCAGAGGATTGGGACCGCTCCCCTACTCCGGATCTGCTGGTAGACATCGAAGAAGTCCTGCTGATATTCAAAGAGATTGTACTTCGTACCCGGTTCCCGGATGTCTATCAGATGATAGGGGATCACAAGAGAACCATCCCTCTGTGATACCGTGTAGTCAGCCAGATCCTTACCGGTGCCTATATCCATCCTACGATACACTTGCCGCGAATCAGCGGAGATCACCTCTCCGCCAATCTCCGCAGCCAGTCTCGCTGCCACAGGCGTCTTACCTGAGGCCGTAGGACCTAATATCGTTATCATCTTATGCATCAGAATTGTCTGAGAGTGATTTCTTTGAAGCGTCACTAAATTTGAAGTATCCCTTGCGCAGGGTGATAGGACCTTCATAGCCTTCCTGATTATAGAGGTGACGGATCTGACAGCCTCCCGTCAGGTCGCCATTCTGGTCAAGCTGTAGATGAAGATACAGTTTCCGCTTGGGATGAGGTTCATCATCACCCTCATTAACCCACAGTTCAGTGCCGTTGAAGGTAACTACCGGATGGTCGAAGCCATCAAGACGATAGATGGTACACTCCGTACATTTCAGCCCGTGGGCGGTCATCTCAAAACTGAGCAGCAGTTCCGGACAGTTATCACCCACCCAGCCCCAGGATCCTACAAGCTCCTTGGCTCTCTCGCGGGCCTCGAGACCATCACGGATGATACCACGCAGAGCATGTTTGTCATCCTCTCCGTCAGGAGAAGGATTGAAATCGTCAACATACCAGTCATCGCGCTCATAAAAGAGGGCTATGGTTGTCTCCTGGTCTATGAAATTGTGTATGATCATATCGACCAAAGCAGTGGAGTCAGTGATGTTATAGACCTTCGCTACCTTGTATCTCCAGTCGTCAGAGATATCCTGTCCGCACACCCAGTGATCGTAGTCGTAGAGGATGTCGCCCGTTTCCTCGCACATCAGCGAAGCCTCCGACATAAGTGCATAGTAACGCTGGGAGCAGTAGACACTATCGAAGTTGATGCCACTCGGATTATAGTCCGTGTTTCCGTCTTCGTCGCGGCTGATTTTACCCACATACTGATAAATCGTGTCCAAGCGCTGACGGATATACTCCTCAGTGTGTCGGAAAGCCTCCATATCAGTGATGGTGGTATCCGTGGCCAGCGAGTCAACATCACTAACGGTACTGTTCGTCTTGTTGCCGCAACTCGACGTCAGCACTACAGTCACAACAAAAAACAAAAACTTCTTCATACCCAATACTACTATTCACTAATACCCGATTTCGACTTGAAACCTTCCCGGAAGTCATCCATCGTCAGCTCAGACAGCACTGCCTTCGACAAGTTCGTCTGTCCGGCCAGACGGTTGGCCTGCGCCTGGATGCTCTTCTCAAAGACGTTACGGGCGAAACGGGCATTACCGAAGTTACGGTCTTTCTTTTCGACGATGATCTCAAAGCGTGTCTTCAGATAGGCCTCAGCATCGCCATCCATCGTGTACTGGTTCTTCTTCATATACATCTTGAAGATGTCAACGAGTTCCTGCGGTGTGTAGTCGGGGAAATCGATATAACGGTTGAAACGCGACTGAAGACCGGGGTTGGAGTCGATGAAGCGTTGCATCTCGTCCTTATAGCCTGCAACGATCACCACCAGACGGTCGCGATAATCCTCCATACGTTTCAGAATGGTCGAAATGGCTTCTTGTCCGTAGTCGTTGCCACTACCGCCTTCAGGCACCAACGAGTAAGCCTCATCGATGAAGAGCACACCGTCGAGAGCCTTCATGATGACCGTATCAGTCTTCGGGCCCGTCTTTCCGACATACTCTCCCACCAGTCCCGCACGGTCGGTCTCCACTGTATGACCTTTCTTCAGCACACCGAGGTCTTTGTAGATACGTCCAACAATACGGGCCACGGTGGTCTTACCTGTACCGGGAGATCCGTAGAACACCAGGTGATACGATACCTTTGCAGTTTTCAGCCCCTTGGCTTCGCGTTGCTTCTGCAGCTTCACGAAGTTTGCCAACGAGCGGACCTCCTCCTTCACCGAAACGAGACCGATCAGTTCGTCAAGTTCCTGGTAGGGGTCGCCTTCAAGCGGCTCGTTCACTATGACGGAGTCTTTTTTCTCCGTCTGCTCTGTCTTCTGCACGGTTTCTTCCGTAGTCTCTGTCTTCTCTTCGTCGTCCGAGAAGATGGCCACGAGAACAAGCAGTATGAAGAAGCCGATACTCAGACAACCGCACCCCTTGAAAACCTTACCCACAATTTCACCAATATTACTCATATCATTATAGTTTTTGATTTATCAGCCGATTTGGATGCAAAGATACAAATAAGTGGGCAAAAAACCAAAAAATATCAAAAAAAAAGCCGTTCGGTAAAACGAACGGCCTATTTTTTAATTTTACTTAGAATGAGTCGTCATATTGGTCTTTACCCTTTGCATAATAAATCTTCTCGCCATCCATCACGAACCAGCCATTGCTGTTCGTTGAGCGCAATTTCACGATATGGGCAGTAGGATCCTCAAACGAGATCTGATCCTTTGTCTCAGCATCTGGATTCGGCATCAGCAGCAGACGGGCGATGGTAGCACGTTTCTGGGCAGAATACTCAGTCGGGGTGTTGGCATCCCATGCTACGCGAACCTTATACGGGCCTGTCCAGTAATCCTTTCCGTTAGGCTTGTACTGATTGCCCGGAGTGGCACCGGCGAAGTGCTGGAACAGGTTGTTGTGCTGCATACCGCCACCGTAGTCCTTACCGTTATTGCCTGTGAACTGGGCGATGCAGAGATCCTGGAAGGTAACATTGGCAATACCTGTGGTCTGCAACTGGGCATACTGTGTTCCAAACAGGAAGTCGATCATCTCACGGCAATCCTGGCTGCAGTCGAGCAGACGGGGATAAACCAGATACATCACTGCTGCCACGAAGAGAGGATTGTTGGCGGCTGCTGTACGACTGCCGTCGGCATTCTCCATCAGGGTCTTCAGCTCAGCCACATTACGGGGCAGACGGTTGAAAGTGAACTCCGATACACGGTATTTCTTGTTGTTACCGATGAAGGTGATCTCATGGGTCTCGGTAGAATCAAGCAACTCAACTGTCTCCACGGGGATGGAATAAGCGGTAATGCTCTTCACTTTGTCCACCAAGTAAGGATAGTTGTGAACTGCAGTGCTACCAGCCGTTGTCCAAGTCACACGACCATTATCCAGATAGAATGCAGATGTTTCCGTCACATTACTCGTCGTCGTACGGAAGCCCATATCGTTGGCTGTTCCTGCAGCCAGCAGGTTACCGCCGGCGGGGAAGTCCAGATACTCATGCAGGGGGTTGCAATAGGTGAAGTCGTCCTTCATCGTGGCAGCCACACTATTGTTGGTGCCGGTGTTCGAGCCGACGATGGGCACAGTAAACTCTACACGATAGTATTCCTGAGTAGCCTGTGCAAATGAGGTGATGGCAAACATCGCCATAGCGAGGGTTGTAAATATCTTTTTCATAATGATTCTGTTTTTAATTGTTAAACGACACTTTAATTACTTTTTAATAAATTTCAAAGCTTTGTTGCCAACCTTGACAACATAGACACCTGCTTTCAGATGACCCACGAAGAGCGTGGTATGTCCGTTGTTGACAGGAGCCTCGGCCATCTGCTTGCCGTCCAGAGCAAACACTACTGCCGAACCCGTCTCACCACAGCCCGATAAGGCCAGCTGAGAGCTGACAGGAGTCAACAGACGAAGCTGCTCCACGTTGCGGATCTCCTTAACCTTCTCGATACCTGTAGACTCACCACGGAAGAAACTGACACTTGTCACACCAGTCTCATTGCCTTCAGTTGTCACCACTTCATACACACCCTGAGTGTCAATACTGGCCAGCATCTTCACATCCTTAACCAGGAATTGCTTTCCGGTGTTCGTCACCAGCCACACGGGCTTGGTCATGTCGATGTTGTCAGTCGCACTGGAACCGCCCTGATACTTGCTCAGGTCAATATCCGACTCATGTTTCTCGAAGGTGATGCTCTCCACACCTGTAGCCCCCTCACCGTCGCGCACAACAATCTCAAAGGTGCTGCCGCCATCGGGAATTACAAGCATACTCACTCTGACCACCTCAATGTACTGCCCCGTGTTGGTCTTAAGACACATCACTTCTTTGGCAGACGCTGTCTGACTGGGAAGGAACAGGCCGGCTGTGAGTAACGCTGCCATCATACCTGTCTTCCAACGTTGCTTGAATTGTTTCATTTGCTTTACTGATTTTAAGTAATAATATTAAGAGAAATTATATAGGAATGTACGTATATTGATCAGAACTTACCCTGGATCTTGTCTGCGGGAATCTCCACAGGTGTCTCGATACCAGGCCAGTAGAACTTCTGGGGCTGGGCACCATGGACATTATCATCCTTATCGATGCTCTGACGGAAGGCACTCTTCACGACATAGTACTTGCCACCCTTCTCATAGAAAGTCTTAAACTGCATCTCCTGCACACTGCTGTACTTCTCCTTCAGGTCGGGATAATTCGGAAGGAACAGACCCTGCCAGGCGAATGACGTGCTATAGGTACCGAGAATCTTGGTAGGAGCGAGCTTCTCCTTAATCTTCGCGTTGACCTTGGCCTTGTAGTCGGCCACAGCCTTTGCCTGACGGTTCTTGTCGGTGAGGTCGTTAAGCAGATAGTTCTGGTTAATAATGTCCTGTACATATTTGTTATCAGCCTCGGCTTTCAACTCTGCGGCAGTCTTCTCCTTAGTACCGGTATACTCAAGATACAGTTTCTTCACACGGGCGTTCTCAGCCTTGAAGGCCTCAATCTCTGCCTGAGGAAGCGGCTTGTTCAATTTGTTGGTCGATTTACTCATAGCCTTGATCTGCTCAGGCACCCGGTTGTTCAACAGGTCGAGCACATGGGCCGGCTGGTCGAAGGCAACGAAGTCCTCGGTATTTCCCTTCATCCAACGCAGGAGGTTCACCAGCGTTTGGGCAGCACCACGGGCATTTGCCCTATTCGACGATGTGTCACCCCCCTCACCATACTCCATAACGGAATACTTGTAGATGATACGTCCACTCTCCGTCTGATCCAGACCTAAATACTTGTCCATACCGCCAGCTTTCGCAGCGTTATTCTTCTCCTGACGAGCTGGATGGTTAGCCTCATACTCAGCAAGGGCTTTCTCCTCCTGAGTCTTCTGAACGGTCTCTTTGACGACTGCGTTCTTCGCTTTCTTAACCAGATTACCGAACTGTGCATGAGTGTTCATGCTAACGGCGAAAAGCAAAGCAACGACAGCTGCCAGTCTTGAATAATTGCTTGAATGATTCATAATGAAAAAGTTTAAAAGTTTAATTAATATTTGAAAGATTACATATTCAATTCACTCTTTTGAGCAAGTAGCTGACGAATTCGTTCATCGATCAGAGCTTCAAACTTCGGTTGCAGTTCCTCAAGCCGCTCATCGACCGCCCGTCTGGCTAGAGTCTCTTGGTCTATCAAGAACCCCAGATAATCCGTTGCCAGATCCAACGCTTTCTTTTGTCGTTCAGTCTTTCTCATTCTGGGTGCAAAGTTACAATGAAAAAGGGGATGGTTGATGAACATTTTATGCCAAAAAACACCATTTCACCCTGCAAAATCTTCCAAAATGCATTTTGCAGGGTGAAAAACGCCCAAAAAGTGGAAAAAATGGATAATTTATTGCTGCTGTCTGTACTGTGATGGCGTCATACCATAGGCCCGCTTGAAGCATCGGCCAAAACTGTTGGTCTCATCATAACCGCAAAGACTGGCTACCCTTGAGACAGGCATATCGGGATTGTCGAGCAGAAGTTTGGCTGCGCGTTCCATCTGAATGGCAGAGATGAATGCCTTGGGCGATTCACCTGTGACACTTAACAGACGACGACGGAAGGTCTGGACACTCATATTCATCTGAGAAGCCACTTCCTCAACACCATACTGCCCCGAAGGTAAGCCGTCATTAACAACACGCACTGTCTGCATCATGAAAAGACGATCCTCCGCATTCAAATCATCCTCTGTCTGATCTGTCTCAACCTCAGTTGTCTGACCATCCACATTCTCCGACGACTCCACGCGATGCATAGACTCAATCTGATGAATCAGCTCCCTCATCCTTATGCGATCACGACGATGCCGCCACAAAGCGAATGCCAGTAACGCCAGCAAGAGGGCTACAATCAAAACACACGCCATCGTATAAATGCGACGAGAACGCAGTATCTCACTGTTCTCTGCCTGTAGTTCGTCATAACCATATTCAGCCGCATACTTGGATAATAATTCACCTGTATTCTCATCATAAATAGAATCACGCAACTCATTATAGCGGTCATTATGCTCCATCGCCTGCACTGGATCAGACGAGCGGAGTGCCTCATAGAGCCCGTACCGGCTCTTACTCTCATTATAGAGATCGTGCTGGGACACAAATATCTTCAAAGCCTCACTATAATACCGCACAGCAGCCGAATCGTTATGAAACTGATGCATCAGCAATCCCATCTGGTTACAGGCAATACCTAAAGAATGGATATTCCCACTCTCACGCAGACCGGGAATGGCTTCGTCCAATGCCATCTTTGCGTCAGAATCCCGATGCAGTGAAATGAGAGCCGAAGCCCGCTCTGCCTGACGGATGGCCATCTTATCCTGGCGACCCAACTTCTGTTCCATCTCATATGCTTTCGTGGCATAGTCGAGCGACTGTTCTTCCTGTTTCAATGTATGATAGACCTCTGAGGCCATACCATGCAGAACTGCCATTCGCTGCGGATTGTCGGCCTTTTTAGCATACTCGATAGCTTTCAGCACATATTTCTCAGCCTCCTTTGGTTGACGCATGCTCATATAGATGCCGGCCAACGTGTTCAGACTCGACGACATCGCATCAGGATCTCCCGACTTCTCGTCGAACGCATAACATTGTCTGGCATACTTCACTGCTTGATTGAAGTCACCTTTCCTAATATAGATAATTGCTAACAGATTCAGGCAATCACCCTCAACCTCACTACCCTTACATGCCGGTAGCGCCTTTAAAGCAACCTGCTCAGCAGCATCGTACGACTGTATGCCATAAAGGCTGTCAGCCTTTTCATATAATATCTCACCATTACCGTCTGCAACAGCCTTTACAGGCAGAAGCAAACAAGCCAATAGGGTACACCTTATTATATATATATGTTTCATTGCGCCTGCAAAGGTACAAAAAAGTTGGGGAAGAAACAAATAATGAGACACAAAAAAACCGTCCGATGATGTCGGACGGTCTTTTTTTCTAACAAACTTTTGTCTGCGTTCGCTGCTTATTTCAGTTCAGCGAGATACTTAATGGTGCGAACCATCTGAGAAGTGTAAGAGTTCTCATTGTCGTACCAAGAAACAACCTGTACCTGATAGGTATCGTCGTCGATCTTGCTGACCATGGTCTGAGTAGCATCGAACAGAGAACCGAACTTCATGCCGATGATGTCGCTAGAAACGATCTGATCTTCAGTGTAACCGAAGCTCTCGGTCTGAGCAGCCTTCATGGCCTCGTTGATACCCTCCTTAGTGATGTCCTTACCCTTCACAACGGCAACCAGGATAGTGGTAGAACCTGTGGGAGTCGGAACGCGCTGAGCGCTACCGATCAGCTTACCGTTCAGCTCGGGGATAACCAGACCGATGGCCTTGGCAGCACCTGTAGAGTTAGGAACGATGTTCTGAGCACCGGCGCGGCTACGACGGAGGTCACCCTTGCGCTGAGGACCGTCGAGAATCATCTGGTCGCCAGTGTAAGCGTGGATGGTAGACATGATACCAGACACGATGGGAGCGAACTTGTTCAGAGCGTCA
>JAEEGK010011349.1_pt1 | contig 20375 bp, 19 predicted proteins | sample 8958771 | NCBI WGS metagenome assembly JAEEGK01 (sample SAMN16246547, study PRJNA631951) | gut metagenome | biome: gut microbiome; feature: rumen; material: SC-attached | host: Bos | place: Iran: Karaj | collected 2018-10
TTGATTTCCACATTTGATTCTATAACGAGTCTTGGGAAATCTTTGTACTTTTTCTTAAAATCTTCTAGCTTTACAAAATCATCAACTTTTGTAGGAATACCACTATATCTTTGCAATTCATGATATAACGCTTTATATTTAGAAATAAAAGCGTCCCTTTCTGCATCCTGAATAAAGTGATTAAAAATTTCATCAAAGTCAACGAAAAAAGAATCACATATTTCTATGAAGTCCTCTATTTTTTCTTCAAATTCTTTAGCAAGTTGTCTCCGACGAACTAGCAGAAAAACAATAAAAGCAATGAATGATACAATTATTAAACCGGACATGCTTAGCAAAACCCCATCCCTTAAAAATCCAAAATTTTCGCATGCGGAGGCATATACCGCACGAACCGCTCCTGCGTCGCAGAAAAATCCACACAAACAGTGCTTTGAGAATACTCCCAAGCATTCTTATCGTAATAATCAATAGTCGATGTCATATAGCTCTTGTAAAATACTTTATTTCTGACGAAATAAAACGTGCAGAGGCAACCTTTTCAGCACAAGACAACAATTTCACGCCGAATTTTCACGAGCACCTCATTTAGTGCAGAAAAGCGTACTTAATACACATTTTTCAGCCGCATTTTTACAGGCACCACATTCCTAGTTTGAATTATATCTTTGGAAAATATCCAAATTCATTGCTAAACCGACCTAAACTTTCATCGTTTTAGCAATATTTTTAATAAAAAGTGCTAAAACGATAGATTTTTACATCACTTTAGCACTTTTTTAGAGAAAAATTGCTATTTTGATAAAAAAGGGAGCCATTTTGCCCCAAGGGAGTACCCATGGAAAAAATCATCGGAAGAATAGAAGAACAAAAACTGCTCCTTTCGCTGAAAGACAGCCCAAAAGCAGAATTTGTCGCCCTCTATGGCAGGCGTCGTGTCGGCAAAACTTTCTTGATAAACCAGCTCTTTGGGGATAATCTCGCATTCAAGATGACAGGCGTCATCGACGGCACTCTAAAAGAACAGCTGATGGCCTTCACCGATTCCATGGAAGATTTCGGTTACGCGATGGACGAAAAGCCGAAGGATTGGATGACTGCTTTTAAGTTGTTAAAGAACGCATTAAAGGCACGTGTCGAAAGTGGAGCACCCTGCACTATATTCCTTGACGAACTCCCCGCGATGGATGCTCAAAAATCGGGTATCGCAAAGGCTGTCGGATATTTCTGGAACCAATGGGCTTCGCTGTACAGCAACATTACTTTGATCGTTTGCGGCAGCGCAACAAGCTGGATGATTACGAATATCGTCGATAGCAAGGGCGGACTTCACGACCGTATCACGCAAGAAATTCACATTCGGCCATTCTGTTTAAAAGAAACCGAAGAATACTTTACCGAAAATCATTTCCAGTGGAACCGCGACATCATATTGCAAGCCTACATGGCATTTGGCGGAATTCCCTACTACCTCAGCCTTCTTTCGCCCAAGGAGAGTTTTGCACAAAATATCGACAGGCTTTTCTTTGGACCCGAAGAAAAAATGCGACGTGAGTTCAAACGCCTTTTCGCGACACTTTATAAAAGCCCCGATGGCTACATCGAAATTGTCAAAAAGCTCAACGAAAGCAAGCAAGGAGCAACACGAAAAGATCTTGCCGAAAAACTCAACGTTTCGAACAACGGATTCCTTGGCAAAAAGCTTGATGACTTGGTGCATTGCGACATACTGCGAAAAATTCCCATTCGCGAAAAGAAAATCAAGAAAAATGATTACGTGTATCAGTTGGCAGATTTCTTTTGCATTTTTTGGATAACATTTATTCAAAAAGCTGAATTAGAAACAAATTATTGGCAGCATCACATCAACACTCCCGAAATAAACACTTGGATGGGATTGTCATTCGAACGCATTTGCATGGCACATGTTCCGCAAATCAAAAAAGCACTGCGAATCGACGGCATCTCGACCATCAACTATGCATGGCGTAGCAAAACTTCAACTCCGGGGGCACAAATCGATCTCGTGATTGAACGAGCCGACAAAATTGTCAACTTGTGCGAAATCAAGTACAGCCAAACGCCTTATTCCATTGATAAAGACGAATATCAAAAGTTGCTGAACCGTAGAGAAGCATTTTCAAAGGAAACGGGCTTGCGTCATACGCCTTGGATTACGCTTATTACAAGCGAAGGCCTTGCACAGGGAATGTACTCCAGCATCGCGCAAGGCGTCGTCACGAAAGACGAATTGTTCGAAATGTAAGCACCCCGACCATGAGCAGGGGTATAACGCGGCACCTTTAATGAGACAATTTGTCGGGTTAAGTGAGACAAAATTGAAAATGGGTTCCTTTTGGAACCCTATTTTTGTCAGATAACACTAAGCACTAGGTGCAAGAACGGCCAAATCATATCCCCCTTCATTTGCGGCACTGACACAAGTAAATTCTTTATAGCGATAAGATGGGATAGTCACTGGACGTAACTCATATTCTACAACAATGCCGATTGATTTGGGCATTCTGACAAAAGTTACAATATCTTGATCGGTGTCATTGAAAATTTTCTTGACTTGACCAATAGACCAATTACTTCTCAATTGCCAATCAATATAAACACCTTCAGTTTTTTCTCCTATTGACGTGAGGCCTGCAGGGACATTTTTTCCCTGAATGGCACCCGGCGTAATCATTCCGCCTTTGACATTGAGAACAGAATTATGATTGTTATCGCCAATGGTTACATTACCTTGAACATTCAGTTTGCCTGCTATATCCACATCGTTGTCAAATTCAGCTTGTTTCCATACATGAAGTTTTGGAACATAAATAATGCGATTGGAATTTAAAGCACCTAGTTTCAAGCCCAAGAATGTTTCTGATTGAGGATCTACATCATAAACAATGTCAATGAAATTTTCTGTGTCTCCCACACGAATCATAGGGGCTTTTACAATGGTATCGACATAGACGGATGCAAAAAAAGCTGCACAATCACGGCGATTGAGTTCACAGTATTTCCAAATTGAATTTCCACCGTAGTTGAATCGCTTAAAAATACCGATTGAACCAGCTTTTAAAGTAATTGTAGTCGTAGATTCGCTGTTTACGGGCAAAACCACATCAAGTTCATAATCAGCACCAACGGGAACGACAAAAATGATTTTGACATTGCCGGAAGATATCCCATTCACGGTAAGAGTCTCTTTTTCCAACGAAGTCGGAGAACCGTTGTGGTATATCATGGCGGCAGTGCGGGTCACTGATGACAAATCGGCCACCCCTTGACTTGATGTGATAACATCAATTTTATTGTTATATTCCGGCGGCAGTGGTATATGACCCACATCTTCGGACGTGCCTTCGTAAGTAGGGTTTTGCACGGCGTTGAGCCATTCGGGTGAAATCGGAGTCCCGTCGTTAAATTGTTGTTTTTGCATGATTTTCTCCTTTCTTAAAAATTTATATGGTCAGTTTGTACTGCCGTTTTAAAACGTTTTTGAACGAGTATTTAGGAAGCATATTGAAGCATTGTTTCTTGTCGTTCCAGTACATATATTTGCCGAACAACCTGAGACCGAGTTCCTTGTATTCCATGAGTCTCTTGTAATTGTTGCGTTTCTTGGCCATACCTGTATAGCAATTGATACTGGCGAGAACTCTGTTGATGTTGTGCTCGTTCAGTTTCCATTGTTTCATCTTTATGATGGTTTTAATGCCCTTTTTACAGGTGTTGTCATTCAGATAGCATCTGTCAAATTTGACCATCGAACCTAGCACCATAGCCCCCTTGCTGTAGTGCTGGCAGTAGAATTTCTTTTCATTGAGCCGAACATTGATTTCGGCAAGACGTCTGCGAATTTCGGGCATGAACTTTAGAAATTCGTCCTTCTTTCGAGTCACGACAAAAATATCATCGACGAAAACGACCATCTTGAAGCCGAGTTCTTCATTCAGCCACTTGGTAACGTCGTTGATGTACAGACCCATGGCATTTTGCCAACACAGAAAACCAATTGCCCCACCAACACCTATAGGCTTGTTGAAAAGGGATTTTTCAGGTGGTATGGCGTTCCAGTTTTCGCGAGAAACAAATACCTCACAATGTCGGGCTGGATCTGCATGCATCACGACATCCATCATGTAAACGAGGTCTTCCTTATCGGGACCATTATAATAGCGTTCAATGAGCGTTTTTTGCTGTTTGAAGGCCACTTCTACATCGGCATTAGGGAAATACCCTTTGAAGTCAAGATGGATTATCCATGCGTCTTTGGTGTAGCTATCGGACTCTTCCTTGACATATTGCCGAAACCGTTCGATGGCCGCATGCTGACCCATCCCTTTCCTGTTGTTGAACGATATCGGCGAAAGGACTTTTTCGTAGATAGGCCGAAGTCGCCAATCCAGATAATGGTGGATGACCCTCGTTTCCATGGATGTAGCAAAGATTTCTCGTGCTTTAGGAGAGAATACGACGAAGGCGTAGTTAGAATCTACGGTCAGCTCACGGGAATTGATTTTTCGTTGAAGGTTCACGAGGTTCGCCTCGAAGTCGATTTCAAACTTCGAGGTGTCGAAAGAACGTCTCTTGTTCTTTCTTGCCCTGTAGTAAACCTCTATCAAGTCAATCAGTTCTACCATAGTTCTAACGACAAACATTTATCAAGTTCGCCACCGCGGACACCCGCAGATTGTTATTGAAGTTGTTGTTGTTGAAAATTCCAGCGGAGCTGAAAATCCACGCGTTATTGTTGTTATAGCGAACCGCGAGCCAGCGCGAAAAAACAAACATAACGCCTAGCAACGCCAATAAGGCGGCTTCTGAAACTAGCTTAAATGAAGCTGCCGCCCCCTCTTGATTGATTTTGTTTGTCAGGTCCGAGGTCGTAGTTTGACACCTTGGACGCCTGGATTTTAGATGTTGCGCTTTTGCGCCATTTCATCACGCCTTCGTCGATTCTCTGAATTAGCGAAAAAATTTTGACCTGCTTCGCAGGTCTTAGATACTTTAAATCTATCGCCATGCGAAGATACGTCTTCAATATTTCAAATTCACAGATGAAACGGTCTATGCATTCTAACCTTTTATCTGCTAACTTGTACGCCATCCCGGAAAAGGCTATCATTGAAGTCGCCTTGTCGATCATTTTGTCTCCTATCACGACTCGGTCTTTTTTGGGGAAATCGTAAATGACGCTATGGACTGATTTCACGAGTTCATAGGTATCAGCGTAGATTCCGGTTTCTTCCCATCTTTTATACGATTTTCCCATTTTGTACCTCCAGTGGCGGCTACGGAGAGCCGCCACAAAGTTAAAATTATAAAGTTAAGAGCGCCACCGCGGACACCCGCAGATAGCTATTGAAGGAGTAGCTGCCGAAAAGACCAGCGGAGCTGAAAAGCCACGCGGAAGAGTTGTTACAGCGAACCGCGAGCCAGCGATGGTCTCCAAGACTCACGATAGCACCACCCATGGCGTTAAGCGTCTTGTTGACAATATCGTAGCCAGCGTAAGTCGTATGACCGGCCAATCCTGCATTCATTTTACTGATCATTTCAAAAGTATCTTCGATACCCATCATCCGCCAACATCCGGCTTCTAGACCGGGTGAATTGAAGGCGATACTCCCTGCATAAGATGCCGCAGGGAACGTTGTATATGTTGTTCCGTCTTTCTTCTTATGCGTCTTGCCGGACAATGCGTAAGTCCATTCTTTCTGTTTGCCAAATACCGTTTTCATGCCGTATGTCAGGGCAGGCCATTTGAGCATCACGCATTTCTTGATGTATTCGGCGTAAGTCTTATAAACAGCTCGCAATGGAGCACAATGGCTATCTGAATCAAACTGAGTCTTGGAAACAACGACATTAGCCGTAGTCGGGGTAACATCAGACGTGAGCGTGGCAGTAGTGCCGGGGTTCGATGTATAGAATTCAATGAGCCTATTCGCATTTGCACCAGCTCTTATTCCGTGAGAACCTCCCATACGTTCGAAGCCAGTCGATTCACTTATTGAGGGAAGTGCATAGGCATAGTTCATAGTTGCTGTAGCACCACTAGCGACAATGCTGTTTGCTTGTCGATAATCACTCATGACATCGGCTATTACGATGCATGCCATGTTCCCCAGATAATTTTCCATATATTCGCAGTGCCAATCGTAATTCCAACCGGCCCCGGCGGCGGTGCCACCCGGATGACTGCGAAGCCAAGTGTCAAGCGCAGTACAGAAATCCGCAAGTGAACTCGCCGTATATGTAAACGTCCCAATGTTGACATTTTCTGTTTCGTTTTTTCTCTGCCTGAACACGATGGAGTGGGACGCTCCATCAAGCGTCATGCCAGTGATCTCCCACATCCATGCCGATGCAAATCTTTTTGTTTCGTTGCAGTTGTAGTAATGAACAAGCACGTCGTCACCGCGACGTTGGATAACAACGCCCACGGGCAGATACCCGGAAGGAATTGTCGTTCCTTTTAGCATGTCGCCGCCTTTCAAATAGTGCTTGTTGCCGCTGCCGTCAACGTAGAGTGCATCGCCGATTTGCGGGTCGTCAGTTTCTACGGGCGTACCCTTGGCGGTGAAGCTCATATCGAGCATCTTGAGCGTGTGCGTGTTGCTGTCGTAGATGCAGTTCCCGAGATTCGGGATGGACAGCTGCACTTTGTTCACGGTATGGGGATTGTCGTAGTCTAGCTTATGCTCGTCAATTTGCTGGCTAGAGCCGGACTCGATCGCATCTATAGTGTCCTTGACTAGCTTTTCGCTCGGATAGTGCGTATTGTCCGGAGTAGATTGCCAAGCGGTGACCTTGTTGCTCTTATCTTCCTTGCCGGATTCGAGTGCCGTTGCACGGTTGCCAAGTTCGGTATCAGCTTGAGTTCGTGCGGAAATTTCGCTATTCAGCGCACCCGCACTGGCCGTGTTGTCAGTCATGATGTTCACGGCGGTCACTTTTCCGTCAGTAAGCGTAACCTTGACTTGAACGTTAGTCCCATCTGTAGAAGTTTTATTCGAATCAAGAGCTTGGATTGCAGTGGCTATGGCGCTGTTGCGGTTGGAAACTTCCGTGGCAATAGCGGAGGCGATGTCTGAAGGCAAAGCCTTGGCGTCCAGCTGCTGCTGAATGTTACCAGTAACACCGTCAAGTCGGTTGATTTCAGTGACGTTGACAACGACACCATCAAGCACGTTCAATTCGGATGCGGTAGCGGTAACGCCAAGGTCGCTCAAGGAGGTATTGTGCGGATTGCCTGTTCGTTGAGAATGATCGTATGCGGTTTTTCCGCGGTCGCCACGATAGGCGGTCGATGAGGTTTCGCCTAAGGCGAGCGAAGCCGATATTTCAGTGTATTGCGAGCCGCTCCAGCGGTAGCAACGGTTTGTGCTCTTATCGACATAAATCTTGCCAGTTTCTGCCGCAATGAGGATTGTGTGGCTAGAGTCGCTGTAGAAGTTGCCGTTGTAGAGATACCCTTCCAGAGTGTCATCGACATAAGAAGGGAGTTGCGAAGATGGAACCTTGCCGTCACCATCAAGCGTGGCCACGCCATTTGCCGCACCCTTCTGCGACTTGGGGATATAACCGGAATTGCCTGCCGCATCATCAATCTTAAGATACGTGTTCTTGATGACGTTGCCTTCGTCGTCCTGCGTAGCCTTGGTGGCAGTGGCCGCATTCCCCGTAATATCCACCGGGAGTTTTTCGCCGTCCTTGACATGTTCGGCACGGACAGCATCGTCAGCAATGTGGGTGTTCTTGACCTTTTTAGCCCCTATTGTCAAGGTAATCGCCACGTCCCCGTCAAGCACTGTAGCGGCGGACGTACCAGATACGTCGCCCGATAGGGCGATTTGTATAGCGGATTCGAGCCGCTTTGCAAGAATCTTGGCAAGGTTTCCGTCGGTATCTTCGAGTTGCGAAACATTGTAGTCAGCCATGGTTCAACCTCCTATAGGTTCGGCCTGAAAAACTTGAGTGTATTAGTCGCCTGGTAACGCATGCCAACGCCCCAGCTGTTCGCCTTGGCCTTAGCGTCGGCCTTGGTCTCATAGGTGTCACAGACTGCATCGATTTGTTCCTGGAGAGCCGCGTCGGCTTCCTCTCTTGCCGCTATTTCATTGGCAATCGCGGCAGTTCTTTCGTTTTTTTCGTTATTCAATGCATTGGTAACGATCCTGTTCTGTACAGGGTTCACCGATGTCGTCGAAAGATACGGTTCGACCCTGAACGTCCTTAAAAATTCTTCGATAATCCTGCCGTAATCGTTTGGCAAAAGCCGAAGGAATACCTTGAACTTGGCACCATCCCACAAGACAACCGTATTTGCCTGGACTTGGAGCGGTTCTTCTCCATCAAGGATTCCCGCGTCAATAGCGGTGTACATGTATCCGGGCTGTTTTGTGGCCGCGTTGATATTGGCGCAGTAAGATTCCCCCTGGAACTCGATGTTAATTCCATTTTCTATGGATTCGGCGATGCTTCTCGCAAGCCCATCGGCTACGATTTCGTTGGCTGCATCGGAGCCTCCCGGATCCGTTATGGACTGAAAATCCTTGAAGTTCTGCAACAGGTCTTTTTTAAGCTGCTCGAATCTAGTCATTGAAAACCCACCTTATTTCGGTAAACGGAATTTTCTGTTCTTCAAACTCTTTTACAAGGGCGTTGCAGCTTGCACGGTTCGCAGCCACGTTGACTGTCCAGATATACTGTTCGTCCTCGGAATAAACTGGTTCTCCGACCCTTGAAAGACCGGCACGGAACAAGCGACGAGGATTATCTATAGTGACCGTAAAGCCCATCTGTTCGGCAATCGCCCTGTAATGCTTTGCGGCAATGCCCCATTGCCTGTTTATGGCCGCCATCAGTTCTTGCAGACGTTCTTCCTCGGTTCCCGTTCCCGAAAGACCGTAGGCATATTCCCAGCGTTCAAGCGTGCCCGCAAGGGTGCATGTGCTGGCGAATGATTCCCGGTGAGCCTGGTCGGCAGCATCTACAAGCCTGTCAAGTTCCTTGCAAATGGCGTAATCCTCCGCGTCCATCGGGAGCGGTTTCAGCTTGGATAAAGCCCTGTAGTGCCTCGAATCGAATGGTATCCCGCTCATGCTATTCCACGCTCAATGTTCCAAGAGTAAACTTCTGGTCTGCACTTGCTTCAATCGTCGCAGCATCCGTGTAGGCGGCACCGTTGACGGATGTCAGCACGGTCGCATTCGTGGCTCCGTTCTTGATGGCGAACACGACAAACTGCGCGGTCACTATCATGTCGCCCGCCTTGAGTTCGGCAAAATACTTTTCCACGTCGGATTGGAAGGTCTCGTTGTTGAACGCACCGGACAAAGTCAATACCACTTTCACGTTGACGGGCGTTTCTCGCTGCACGGACACGAAGATTTCCTTCGGGGCGACGGGGCCTTCGTCCTCGCAATGCTTGCGTACCGCTTCGAGCATCTTCATCGAGAGCGTCACCGGGGCGAGGAGTATGCCTACAGTGCCAACGCCGTAAGGATTCTTCATGGCCTTCGCGAACGTGGCCCTTTCCTGTGTTTCGTCGTCCGTGTAGAACTCCGCGCCGAAGCATTTCACGTCATGAAGTGAAGGTGTTTGCCAATTTTCAAGCGGGTCGATGGAATCGACGCGGATCATCCAATATCTGAAAGTTTCGGATCCTGAAAAATTTAAAACGGACCACCCGGAAGCATCGACGGTTCCTTGAACAACCCATACATCATCATTAGCGGACGACAGAATACCGATTCTTGCGCCACGGCTTGTCGTGAATCCAAGCCCGACCCCTGTAATTTTCTTGGGTTCGCCAAAATCGACTTTAACGTATCTGGACGAGCTCGCGAAACCAACGGAAAACGCAATGGATTCTTTGTCCTTCGGGTTGCAGAACGCATCCGCATCGACACTGAATGACGTGCCTGACACCATCGACGGTGTAATCGGCACGACGGCCCCGGCACTTACCGTTTCAAGTGCCCACCGTTCATAGTCTGTAGGCTTGCCACCGGAAGGCGGTTTCCGCAGATAATTAAGCACGAACGAGAGAAGCTCTGCACCTGTGAGACCTTCGGGATCCTTGTTCCTTTCTATAGCAAACTTTTCGAGCGATTCCTTCGACATCGTAGAAGGGAAAATCTGGTCAAGAGTCCAGTCGAGTTGCTTGTATGCACCCCATATTGCCGAAGCCGCAGTCGCAAAACGGATATAGGTTTCTGTCCCCTGCGTAATCTTTCCAACAAGATTCGGGTTCATATTGCAAGCATCGGTGATCATACGCTGCAATATGGCATCTACGCTAATGGCCATCGGACACCTCCACGAATCTTTCAAATGTTACGGTTTGCCCAACATAGAGAACCGCCTCGACATGAAGCAAAAGACGGTCATCGCTAATGTAAGTCGCGGAAGCAGTCACGCTTCGGACGTGCTTGTAGGCGACAAGCCACTGTAAGGCCTCAAGTGCGTACTGTTCTGCTTTATGGCGTGTCTGTTCCGACGCGGGTGCGTTGCGGAGTTCCCTGAACCTGTGGCCAAATTCAGGCTTCTTGAAGAAGCTGCCCTTGGCTACGGTGAGCGAAGTCTCGATTTCTTCTTTTACATCTTCAAAAGTCATACTATACCGTTGGTGGAGGAGGGTTTGGAGTATCGGGCGGCAAACCAGTAGATGTTGGGCCGACAGCCGTTCCGTGAGTCTGTGTATTGACGGTCGTTCTCAAATGATCAAGGGACCCCATCTTATCCCAAATATCCTTCGAAACACGCAAGTCTCCGTCAATATCGACTCCCTTCGGGGCCTTGATTTCGATAGTGCCGTTATCCTTGAGCAGGATATACTGTTTATCGTCCTTGTAAACGGCGACTTCGCCTTCCTTGACTTCCGGGCGTTCCTTGCCGTCGGAGGCCACCCCGACAATAACGTTGCCAAATTCAAGAAAGAGGATTCGCGAACCGCTTGGCGGTACGGAGACAAAGCCGAACTGCTGCATCAGCTGACGGCTTTCCACGTCGCGACCGTTCGCATTCGCACTCACGCTGCGGAGTTTTCCCACGATATCCTTGCAGCTGGTGACAATGCTCGTAAAGAACTTCATCATAAAGTACCTCCCGGCTGTAACGCAAGCCTTGTTCGCTTGCCCTGCTGCCTATCGAGCGTGAACGTCACCGACTTGATGAGGTACGAGTCTTTAGCTCCGTTGTAATCGTCCCGCACATCGACAAAGCGGTTGATTTCCCAGTTGTTGCCGTTCTGTGAATGGCCCTTGACCGTGTATTCAAGCTGTATTGAACTGGCCTTTTCAACGGCAACTTGAAGCTCCGCAGTCTTCTTTGCAGGCCCTTCGTTCTCGTTCCAATTCACGACAAGCGGCTTCGCAAACGGCATGTCGTTGTTCTTGACGGTCGCCATCACGTACTTGATGTCGTCGTTGTCCTGGCTTTCACCCATGACCCGCACTTCGCTATGGACGCCTTCAATAGTCTTTGTCACGGAACCCTCGATGTAGTCCATTTTGGATCCGTCGCCCTTGGCATGGATGGTAAACAGCGGCCTACCTCTAACCAGCGGCTTGTCAAAGCAGAACTTGCCGTCTGGAGTAGCCCAGAACAGGTAGCCAAGCGAGTTTGCCGCCCTCTTGATGACCTCGAAGACAGTATCGCCAGGGGAAAGCTCCACGAACTTGCGGTCTGCTTTCGCGTTTTTAGACTTGGAATAATACTCGAAATCCTTCTTCCCGATGAACGGAAGCCCGCGCACCAGCTTCTCGGCAAGCGCACTGAGCTTCGTGGGGAGCGTCGAGAACTTGGTCACGCAGGAATCGACAAGAATGGATGCCACGGAGCGGCCTTCAAAAGAAAGCCTCGGGCCGCTTCTCGACAGTTCGCGCTTGACCGTATCGACAATTCCATTCATCACGACCTTGCGGTTCACGGATATCTCGCAGGTGTCTCCCGCAGATATATTGTACTTCGAAAAGCACCCGAACTGGAAAGAACCCTCGGGAGTGAACAGGTCCTGCGTGATGTTGTAGCTCACGAACTTGTCCATCACGGAGCCTTTTACGGCGACGATGACTTCATCCTTGTCATTTGGCATAGACCATAACCTCGCCGTTCATGAAAGTGGGATTTTTGACATCGTTCAGGGCACAAAGACGTTCCGCTGCCTTGTAGTTAAGACCATTATCCAGACAAACTTTGTGGAGCGGAGTCTCTTGATACAGCATGACCTTCTTCGTGGTCATGTATTCCATCTTGATTCGAAGTATGGCATTTGTAAGGGCGGCAGCCTGCTTTTTGAGACGATCCGGGCAGATGGCGACAGGGATGACCGTATTGATGAACTCGCGCACCGTTGCCACGCTGTCTTCGAACTCGGCTGGCGTCACGATGTAGATAGGCTTAGTTTCGGCAATTTCGCGACCTTCGGGATTGTCGGAAACAACGCTTTCCGCTGCAATGGATTCGCCTATCAGCCTTTCATCCTCGCTGATATGGTTAGCAGTCTCATTAGCAAGCGTGGCTGCAGCAAGAGTTGCGTAAGCCGCATATACAGGCGACCCAGCAAGCTCCGCAAGCATGTCGGACATATTCGTAGCAAGCACAGCCGTAGCACTCTTGGATTTAGTGACACGACGAGCAAGCCCAGTGAATGAGTCACAGCACTTTTGCAAACTCTCGGTCAGCTTTCCAGAAAGTGTGCCCATATAATCAATCGTGGAGTTTATCGCATCGATGGGAGCCTTGATTGTGTCAATTGTTTCTTGAATTTTCGCCATCGCAGAACTTACACCCGTAGCAAACGCACGTGCTTTATCGCCAATAGACCCCCAAACATCAATTAGAGACCAGTCGGACCCCTCTAAATCGGGGACTCCAACCTTTTGCATTTCATAAGCAATGGCAGCCTGCACGTCAGCGTTCGCTTCCCTTACTTCTTCGTAGGTCACGTACTTAGGGTCGGCAACATCCTGAGTTTCTGCCTGAATATTTGCAATTTCGAAATCAAACTGGAACTCTGCATAGTTTCTGCGTTTGTCTGATGCTATCGAAACATTCTTCGGGTATCCGTAAAGGATTGTATCATGATCGGGGTGGTATAGTTCTATGGGTTCTGGGAAGTATGACAGGAACCAGTTACGCAAGGCCGAGTAATTCTTGTCGTAGTCTTCGTTTGTGATGATGCACGAAAAACGGAACACTTCCGGGTTTACGCCCATGTCTTCGAGATCCGCACCGTTCTTGTACGGATAAGTTGTTTCGGCAATGGCGTGAGAAATCTCGTCGCCAATGGAAACGAGTTTCAGATCCCAGGGCCCCAGCGTGCATTCTCTTGCTTGTTCTGCCATTTACCTACCCATCCCCGGAGTGTTTTGAATTTTGACCTTTGCAGGCTTGCCGCCATCACTTTGGGCGGTAAAGCGGTTGTTCGAAGCGTCAAGATTGATGACAATGTTTGGAGCCACTGTGAACTGCTGCATGTAATCTTTTGCACTCACACGCTGTGAACCGTTTTCGATATCGCGTTTCATCAGTTCGCGGGATACGCTCAGCTGAGCATAAAGCTTGTCGAGCTTCTTCTGCGACGGCATGAAGCTATTTTCTTCGTCGTTGATTGCTTTCAGCGTTTCGTCATAGCGTTTGGCGTGGTCGTTCTTGCCGTAACGTTCTTCGAAACTCTTTGCGTTCGCATCGATGGTCTGTCGGGCAGTTTCTGTTGAATTGGCAACGACACGACGCCATTCCATGAAAGCGGAGCCGAAGTTGTAAATCTGCCCCATGGCCCACGAGGTTGCGGCACCCATGATAGACATTCCAAGCGGTGAGCTTCCAAGCTTGTTAAGCCCCGCACGGGCGTTTGAAAGACCTTGACGGAATCGACCGACTTCTTTCGTAGTCTGTGCGATTGTTTCGGTGGATTGTTTGATGGGAGCGGGTAAATCGTCATCCATGTAGTTAGCGTTACCCATGCCGCCACCCATGTTGACCACATACACCTTTTGGACTGTATCTACTGCGGATTTAAGCGAAGATGAATCTGAACCAAACTTTTTGGACCAGAAACCCTTCAAGTCTCGCCCAAGAGCTGCTGCATCTTTTACAAGTCCGCCAATCTTGACTGCACCAAGAGCCAATGCGGCATACTTCATTGTCGTAAATCCAGCCGTAACAATACCTTGATGCTCATTCAGGAACTTGAGCGCGTTCGTTAAACTTTCCACTGGACCGGTAAGGTTTTCATCTGCAAACTTGTGGGCAACAGCCGTCATCTTGCCTATATTGCCGTTGAAGGAATTGGATGCCTTTTCATAGTATTTTTGCAAAACGCTCGTATTGGTCATTCCCTCAATACCGTCTTTTGCAATTTGGTCCATTCTTTCCCAGCCGTTCTTATATTCCGCTATCAACGGGTAGATGGCTTTCATCGATGACGCACCGAAAACAGGCGAAAGTTTATTGAGCTTTCCCCCTGTTTTTTCCATGATTTCTTTTATGATGACGTCAAATTCACGCATTTCCTTATTTTTGTCAAGAACTTTAACGCCAAACTTCTTCTGGATATCCCCAGCTTTATCAATTAATTCCGAAAAAAGCGTTGAAACGGATGTTGTCGTCTCCGCTTCACTCTTAATTTTTTCATTGACAATCTGTAAAAACGAGCCAAATTTCGCAAATTGTTCTGATGTCTTTATTCCAGCGGAAGACGCTGACGCCAGCAAAGCCCTGCCCTGACTCGCAAAACCCTTCAAAGTGAAGGATCCCGCTTCACCTTGAATAATCAACGCATTGAAGGCTTTTTGTACCTGGTCCGCACCATACCCCATCGAACCACTCAGGGATGCGGCCACAGAGGCAAGATCTTCCACGGAAGCCCCTGAAGCCTTGGCTGCTTTTGCCAGGTTAGCGCCCATTTCTTCGGCAAAATCAAATTTACCAGTGATTTCACCGATCTTTGAAACACCATTCAAAATTTCATTGGCGGCGACACCTGTTTCAACAGCCGTTTTATGCAGCGAATCGCGGAACACCTTCGTGTCCGCGTCGCTTTTCTTTGCGGCAAAACCATAGTACATGAGCGCTTCGGAAAGGTCGCCCACGTTCTTGATGGCCATACCAAGACCACCGCCAAGAACCAACGAATTGAAAGGCGTAACCATACGGTCGGCAAGTCCCTTGATGGAACTCCCGACACGGGCGATACTTGCACGAGCCTTGTAGCCAAAGCTGTCAATGGCGGCAGAAGACTGCTTCAAACCGTTCTTGAGCTTTGTCGGGTCGGCTCCGATACGGAGTGTAACTTCATTCGCCAATGGTCTGCCATCCTTCGTCGTTATCGGTCAAATAGCCCTTCATCGAGAAGATGATGAGCCACTGAGCGTCGTTCAGTTCTTTTGCTGGGCAACCAAAATACGCAGAAGCTTCCAAGCTACAGGCAAGCTTGAGACTTTCGAGCGAATCTGGTCCGGTTTTTTTTTGAGTATTTCCTTGAGCTGCTCAAATTCTTCGTCCGACAGTTTCTCCAAATTTGGATCGTTCTCGTCGGCAAAGGCATTGTAGGCATCGCACAAGGCTTTCAATTCGTCGTTAGTGCACAGGGAACGCATGTGTTCGGCACTGCGGAAAATCGGCTTTCCCGTTTCAGGGTCGGAGAACGCACGCCACATGCCGTGCACAGCTTCCTGTTCGCGGTAATCCGCCAGGTTCTGCACACCGATATCGATACCGTCGCGCTTGAACTCTTGCTGGTTATCGACTTTCGCCTTTCGGGATTCGGAAACCGTCAAGAGTCTCATTCGCACAGTCACATCGGGAATGCCCGGCCACTCGATATCCTTGGTGACCTCGTGGGCATTCTTGATCTGGTCGATGATAGCGGATTCAGCTACATCGGAGCCATCGTGGGCGGCTTGAATTTTGTCAGACAAACCGCTCATTAGCTTACCTTGCGATTGCTTGCGTAGAAGTCGAGCTGGTATTCCTTGGCGGTCTTGCCATCAAGTTCGTTCTTGGTGTTCTTGAGAAGATGAACACCCGTGAAAACGACCTTGCCGCCACCGACATAGTTGACGATGACGGTCCAGCCATTATCGTTCTTGTCTTCTTCGGCATCCCAGTCGAGGTCTGCACCTTTTTCCGGGAGAACGGTCAACGAAAAACCGTATTTCTTGGGCACCTTGACGACATCTTCGCCGTTGAAATGTTCTACCGTCACGGCGTGTTCGACTTCGTTTTCCTTGAACTTGGAAAAGTCGGTAATTTCACGACCGTCGAGCGTGAGAGAAAGGGAAGAAATTCTCATTGTTCAATCTCCTTACAGATAAAGATCAATGGTGGAATAAATCTGGTTCAGTCCGGGCACTACAGGAGCCGGGATTTGGCAGAGCATGCGGCCCGGTTCGTTCGGGGATTCCTGCGTGATGAACTGGTCCGCGTATTCGTCGATGTAACGCAGAATCTGTTCAGCTTCGAGATCGTAGGCAATCTTCTTGTTATCCTCGTTCAAGGCATCGGCAAGCAAGGCGTGAATGACCTTGTTCTTGTACTTGGCCTTGTGCATGGCGAGAATGGAATCACGGAAGTAGTCGAGGCTTGCGATAACGCCCGTGTCGATGAGCTTCGTGAAGCGGGAGCCGCTGTTGTTGCTCTTCGTGGTGACTGCACGCACAATGCAGAGCTGGCTATCCTCTTCGACAAGCGGAATAACGCCGCCGTAAAGGAGCAAATCCTGTTCTTCGCCGCTCCACTTGTCTTCGATTTCGGGGATTGCAAGCCCCGGAATGGCAACGCCGTTCATCGGGACGTTCGGCTTGGAGTTGCTTGCAAAAATTGCACCGAGACCCGCCGCGATTTCCCACACGGTAGCATTGATCTTGTTCTTGACAGCTGCGATGTGGATGCGTTCGTAATTGTGCTTGAGAGCTTCGGTCTTGGCAGCGGAAGCCGTGTTAGAAACCATCGCACAGATGGCACGCTGGCCACGCTGTTCGAGCGGTGCGGCAGCTGCTTCAAGATGAGTCTTGAGTTTGCCGAGGTTCGTTTCGTCATTCACCGGGCTCACGATGATGTGATAACGTTCCGGGAAGGCGGCTGCAAGGGCCGTTTCAAGGTTCACAGTGCCCGTGCCTGCGGTAGTTGTAACATTTCCAGCGGTTACACCCGTTGCGGTGCTGATAGCGCTCACATTGAGGCCTCCCGCAGCCGTAGAAATGTATGCACCCTTGCACTTGGCAGTAAGCGTCACAGTTCCAGAATCGGCAGTTGCGGTAAATGGAGCGTCTGGGGTGTTGTTAATTTCAGCTGCGAGAGCCGTGGCGATAGCAGCGGCAGTATCTGTCTTGGCAACACCGGTCACGAACTGAACGCCGTTACAATCCACGCCAACCTGACCCGCTGCAGTTGCTGTGCCCGTAAGCGTGAACGCCCACGTGGCGGCAGAACTCGCAGCGACTTCGTAGCACAGGAACGAAATCTGTGCATACTTCCAAGCCTTCTTTGCAGCCTTGTACATCTGCATGAGCACAGAACCCGAACCGGCGAGAGCGATTGCTTCCTGCTCGGTAGCGACTTCCGTCGGCTTGTTCGCAGCGATGCTGCCCGCAGACGACTTGTCGCCAATGAGGAGCACCTTCTGGATGTTGGCGGGAAGACCGTTCGGGCCCGCGTAGTAGTTGTATCCCGTGTAAGAACCAGGAATCATGGTTTCGGGAATGTTAGGACTCAGGTTCATTGTTTACCTCTTTGAAAATGACTTTGCCCTCTGCAAGAGTTTCGTGTCCAGGCGTTTCACTCTTGAACGTGGAGCTGATAGAAAGCAGTTCCCTGTAGTTCTGTTCGGCAGACTCAGGCGTTACCGTGAACTGCGTCGTAAATTCAATCTCGACCACCATGCATGCGATAGTCAAATGCTCGGCGGTGGTTACATCGCGCCAACGTGCCACGCTCAAGGGCTTCATGTCAAGCCCGACATCGTTATTGTGGAGCTTGCCTATCACGTAGCTTGCCGCCGTGTGCGCTATCTTGCGGCGTTCCTCTTCGCTTGCGACATTTTTGAAAACAAGCGAGACGACAATCTTTGCATTTTCCTCGATCCTTCCGCTGAAATCGGCCTCGGTAAAGTCACCGGACATCACCGCACAAGCAAGCCCCGGACGGGAAAGCGCTGAAATATTGCTCTGCACGTCAATCGCCTTGAATTTCATCGGCGTATTGTCGCCACAGAGGTAGTCCTTGATAGCCTTTTCAATCACGTAGTCATTCGTCACAGCTACAGGCATCAGAACCTCATGGATTCCATCGAGAACATGGGTTCGCAGCCATTCGAGGCAACAGCAAATCCCATTTCTGCGATAGGTTCTTCTGGAGCGATACCGATAGACATTTTGCCTTCGGCAATGCGTTCCAGCATTTTTATTGCGTTGTTGTAACGGAGCTTCATACCTTCGGAGATATCCATCTCCGTTACGCGTTCATACAAGTTGTAAATCGAAAGGTCAACACAGATGGTACGCAGCACGCTCGGGATTCCGGGCAATGGCAGCTTAAACCGTTTGCCGATATAGGCATCGATTATGTCGCTGCTTTCCTTGATAGCCTTTTCCACGACCGTCGCCTGGACACTGCCCGTGGCATTCGGGTGCGTGTCGTCGGTGATTTCGACAAGGCGGGCTTCGGAAATATGGCCCCGTATATCTTCGAGCGTGCAGTAGTTCATCATTCAACCTTAGCCAGCGGCCTTGATGACGTTCTTCAAAAGGAAGCCTGCATCCTTGCCGACAACCACTTCCTTCTGGTAGAAGCCGGCCTTGATGATTTCAGAACCCTTGAGGCCCTTGTTCGGGGCGTCGATGACGGCGGCATAGCGTTCGCCGACCTGTGCGGTCATGCCCCACGCGATACCGTCCTTGAGGTTCGAGAGCGGTTCCTGGTAGTGACCCCAGATGTTGTTGCCCCAGCAGCGTTCAAGCTGCAAGTTCTTCGCGTTCTTGGAGGTGTTCACGCGGGCCTTGCCCACAAGGATGTCGTTCACTTCGAACAAGTCGCAGAGCTGCTGCTTGGTCGCGACGCCGCTTCCGTTGCTCGACGGATAGAGAGCCTTGAGCACGTTCGGGTCGGTACGGAGCTTCGTATAGACGTTGTAGCCCATTCCAATGATGTTCGGGCGGGCAAGCGGCTTGTCAAGCCATTCCAAGAGCACGGCCACGATATCGAAGCCGGAAGCACCGATACCTTCAGCAGCTTCGTAGGTATGGGTCAAGCTGTCGCCATAGTTCGAAGTGTTCTGCACAATGCCAGCGACACGCATTTCACGACCGAGAAGCACCTGGTTCATCAAGTATTCAAGGTGGGTATTGACAAAGCGTTCCTTGTTCTTGATCTGGTCGATATCTTCCTTCGGCACGATATCCTGCAAGCCGTGGGGCACGCAAGCACCGGTCTTTTCTTCGCCGGAAAGGTGGATGATATTCGGTGCGGAAGTACGTCCGACATGGGTATCAGTAGCAGTAAAGGCGTCGCCCTTGGTGCGTTCGTAATACTTGAACGCGAGTTCCGGGCCGTCAAGCACCTTGATAGGCATCACCTGATCGGCAATGAGCTTCTTGTTCTGGTAGGCGGCCACAATCCCGGTCTGCTGTTCTCCAATCGGGAGAATCAAGCCGGCTGCAAGATAGCCGCCGTCAGAGCCGAAAATGTCGGCGACAATCTGCGGGATGCCGCAGGCAGTAAGCGTGTCGGCACCAGCAACGGAGCACAGAACACACACTAGGGTAACGAGCATGAGAATGTATTTGTTCAGCTTCATGTTTTTGTCCTTGTTAAAGTTTAACCCGCAGCGGTCTTGCCTGCGTAGCCAAAAGCGACCGTGATAAGGTCGCCCGATGCACCCGCAGTGAGAGCAACTCCATAAGTTTCGGTCGATGCGCCAGCCGTAACAGCCTTGCCGTTCGCATCGCAAGCGACACGTGCACCGACTGCGACAGAGCCGCCAGCGGTCACCTTCACGTTGCCGCTCGTCTGCACGACGATATTTGCGCCGCTGGCAGTGTCTTCGTCACCGCTTACACCGAGCACGGCGGCACCTGCGGTGCCTTTCTTGACCTTGTCCGTGTCGGTTCCTGCCTTAACGAAAAGGTTCTTGCCGATGGCTTCTTCGGCCTTGAAAGTGGTTTCGTTGGTTGCCGCACCCTTTTCGAGCTTGATACGCACACGGTCGCCGTCTGCACCGGCAGATTCGAGCGCGATTGCAACGAACGCATCACCGGCAGAAGCGGCGACAGCCTTGCCGTCGCTGCCGACCTTGAGCTTTGCGCCGACGGCGAAAGCGCCTCCGGCGGTAACTTCGGCGATACCGTCAAGCTGTACGT
>JAEEGK010011350.1_pt1 | contig 20373 bp, 14 predicted proteins | sample 8958771 | NCBI WGS metagenome assembly JAEEGK01 (sample SAMN16246547, study PRJNA631951) | gut metagenome | biome: gut microbiome; feature: rumen; material: SC-attached | host: Bos | place: Iran: Karaj | collected 2018-10
GAGGACAGAATATGAGCAAAGGTTTATTGGTCGTCAGCTTCGGCACCTCCGTGGCTGAGACCCGGATCAAGACCATCGAGGCCCTGGAAAAGGACCTGGCCGCCGCATTCCCGGAACGGAAAGCCTATCGGGCCTGGACCAGCAGCATCATCCGGCGCAAGCTGCGCACTTCCGGCGAGCTTCTGGTGGATTCCGTGGAGGAAGCCATGGAGCGGATGCTTGCCGATGGGATCACCGACCTGCTGGTGCAGCCCACCCATATGCTCCCCGGCGGCGAATACGGCAAGGTCACCACCGCCGTGCAGGCTTTCTCCTCCCGCTTTGCGCGGCTGCGGCTGGGAAAGCCGCTGCTGACGGGCAAGGCGGACGTGGAGGCGGTGGCCGCCGTCCTGGAGGAGACCTTCTCCGACGTGGGGAAGGATGAAATGCTGGTCCTGATGGGCCACGGCAGCGCAGAGGCGGAAGAAAACTTCTATCTGCTGCTGGCCGAGGCTTTCCGCAAGGACTCCCGGCCCAATTTCTGCGTGGGCACCGTGGAGGAGGAACCCGGCTTCCAGCCGATCCTGGCTGCCGCCAAGGAACAGCAGCCGAAGTGCATCCACCTGCTGCCCTTCATGGTGGTTGCCGGGGATCACGCCCTGAACGACATGGCCGGCGAGGAAGATGACAGCTGGGCGAGCATGCTGCGGAAGGAAGGCTTCCGGGTGGAATGTATCCTGAAGGGCATGGGCGAATTTCCCCAGCTGCGGGCCATGTATGTGGAAAAAGCGCGGCAGGCGGAAGCGGAATAACGTTAGGCAGGTAAGGTTATGGCGGACTATCCCTGGTTCCCTCTTTTCGTGGACTTGAGCGGGAAAAAGATCGTGGTTGTGGGCGGCGGCAGGATCGCGCTGCGGCGCATCCGCACCCTGACGCAGTTCACGGAAAAAGTCACCGTGGTCTCCCCGGAGCTTCATCCGGACCTGCTGCCCCTGGAAGAAGCGGGCAGGCTGACGGTCCTGCGCCGCCCCTACGCTCCGGCAGACATAGAGGGGGCCGCTCTGGTGCTGGCTGCCACCGACAACAAGGAAGTAAACGAAGCCGTGTACGCCGACTGCAAGCGACTCGGGATCCCCGTGAACGTCAGCAGCGACCGGCACAAAAGTGACTTCTATTTTCCCGGTATCGCCCGAAAGGGCAGCTTCGTGGCGGGCGTCACCGCCGGCGGGAAGGACCACGCAGGCGCAAAAAAGCTCACGGAGGCCATCCGTGAGCTGCTGGAAAAGCTGGACCTGTGATCCTGACGAATAACGCAAGGGCAGCCCCGCGGGGCTGCCCTCGAGCTGTCGGCAAAGTGTCGACAACTTGAGACGCAAAATCAGAATTGTATTCTGATTTTGCAAGGATATAACGTGAAGGGGGATTCCCGTCCCCCTTCACAAATCCCCCATGCTTATCGAAACTCCGCCAAAAGGGTTTGTCTACAGGCTGAATCACCCGTGCCGGAAGCCCGGCACGGGTGATTCTCGAATTAAGGCCCCCGTTTCAAAACGGAAGCCTGGCTTCCGTTTTGAGGAGGACGTTTCGCCGGAATCTGCGGGTATTCCCGCGCGCGAGGGGCCCCCAGGGACGCGTGCGTTCCATTTGCCAGCGGGGATACCCGCCATTCCGGCGGATAAGGACGTCAGTCCAGGGCCAGCAGCTCCCTGATCTGGCTGGTGTAGAGCTCGTAATAGAGGCCCTTCTTCGCCATCAGCTCGTCGTGGCTGCCCTCCTCCGCGATGACGCCGCCCTGGATATAGAAGATGCGGTCGCAGTTGCGGATGGTGCTGAGGCGGTGGGCCACGATGAAGGAGGTCCGGCCCTTCAGCAGGGTGGAGATGCCCTCCTGCACCAGGCGCTCCGTATTGGTGTCCACGCAGGAGGTGGCCTCGTCCAGGATGAGGATGCGGGGGTCGCTCAGCAGGGTCCGGGCAAAGGAGATGAGCTGCTTCTGGCCGGCGGACAGGCCCTCGCCCCGCTCCTTGGTCTCGGTCGCATACCCGTCCTCCATGCCGCGGATGAAGTCGTCGGCATGGACGGCCTTGGCCGCCGCGATACATTCCTCGTCCGTGGCATTCAGGCGCCCGTAGCGGATGTTGTCCATGATGGTGCCGGAAAAGACGAAGGTATCCTGCTGCATGACGCCCATCTGCTGCCGCAGGGAATTGAGGGTGACGCTCCTGAGGTCGTGGCCGTCGATCTTCACGGCCCCTTCCGTCACGTTGTAGAAGCGGGAGATCAGGTTCACGATGGTGCTCTTGCCCGCGCCGGTGGGACCCACCAGGGCGATGGATTCCCCGGCCTTCACATCGAAGGAGACATGCTTGATGACGGGGATGCCCTTTTCATACTCAAAGACCACGTCGTCGAACTGCACATGCCCGTCGATGGGCGGCAGCTCCTTGGCGGCAGCGTCGTCCTCCACGCTCACCGGCTCGTCCAGCACCTGGAAAATGCGCTCCAGATAGCTCATGGCGTCCATCAGCTGGTTATAGATATTGCCGATGGTCATGATGGGGGCCCAGAAGCGGTTGGAATAGCTGACCATGGCGGTGATGGCGCCGATCTGCACCACGCCCTCCAGGATGAAGTCCTTGCGGAACCAGTAGATGGCGGCCACATAGATGGCGCACTTCACGATGCGCATGAGGGTGGCGGCGATGGGGTACATGCCGTGGGCCACATAGGCGGCGCGCAGCTTGTAGAGCTTGTTCTCCTTCAGCAGCCCGTCGAAGATGCCGCTGTTCATCTCCTCCCGGGCGAAGGCCTGGGTGACCTTCACGCCGTTGATATTCTCCGAGAGGTAAGCGGTGACGTTAGACTGCTTGTTGGCCGCTTTCTGCCGGAAGCGGCGCTGCATGGGCTTCGTAAGGGCCACATAGACGGCGAAGATGGGCAGGCCCGCCAGCACCACCAGGGTCATCTTGGGGCTTAAGGTCAGCATGAAAACGAAGATGATGACCAGGTTTATCAGGGCCAGGATGGCGTTGACCAGGCCGTTCGTGAGGAAGTCCGACACGTTGTTCACATAGTTGATGACCCTGGTCAGGATCTTCCCGTGGGGACGGCTGTCATAGTAATCGAAGCCCAGCTTCTGCAAATGGATATACACGTCGGTGCGCATATCCGTGGTCATGCTCTGGCTGGTGTCGGTGCTGATGATGCTCTTGCGCCGGTTGATGAAGATGGTGCCGACGTTGATGAGGAAATAGCCCACCCCCAGCACGATGATGGTGCCGATGGCCTTGTGGCCCTGGGGGATCAGCCTGTCGATGATGTAGGCCTGGATGCGGGGGGTCAGCAGTGCCAGAAGGCTGGACAGGATGGCCAGGGCGAACATCAGGATGATCTGTTTGCGGTATTTTTTGACGTAAACGAGGCTGCGCTTGAACTGGTGCCAATTGAACGGCGCGTCCAGCTCTTCGTCGATGTTGTACTTGTTTCTCGCCATTACACGGCACCCCCTTCCAGGGCGCTGCCCACGACGCCGCGAAGGGTCCCGTCCGCCTCCGCCTCGTCCAGGCCGTGCTGCATGACGCAGGTCTTGTAGTAATAGCCGCCCTTCTTCATCAGCTCCCGGTGGCTGCCTTCCTCGATGATCCGGCCTTTATCCAGGATGTAGATGTAGTCGGCGTGCTTCACCGAGCTCACCCGCTGGGCGATGATGATGGTGGTGCATTTGTCGGGCATGGCCTTCAGCTGCTGCTGGATATATTCCTCCGTCTCCATATCCACGGCGGAGGTGGTGTCGTCCAGGATCAGCACCGGCGCGTGCTTGGCCAGGGCCCGGGCCAGGGAGATGCGCTGCTTCTGGCCGCCGGAAAGGCCGGTGCCCCGCTCGCCCACGATGGTGTCGTATTTCTCCGGCATGCCGGAGACGAATTCATCCGCATCGGCAATGACGGCGGAGGCCAGGACATTGTCCATATCCGTATCCGGCACGCCGTAGGCGATGTTGGATTCCACCGTATCGGAAAAGAGGAACACATCCTGCATGGTGAGGCCGATGCTGCGCCGGAGCTTTTCCAGAGACCAACGGCGCACATCCACCCCGTCCAGCTTCACGCTGCCCTCCGTCACGTCCGCGAAGCGGTCGATGACGTTCACCAGGGTGCTTTTGCCGCAGCCGGTGGGTCCCATGATGCCGATGACCTGGCCGGGCTCTATGTGCATGTTCACGTCGTCCAGCACCTTGGTAGAACCGTAGGTCAGGGTCACATGCTCCAGATCCAGCCTGCCCTCGACAGTATCGGGGCTCTCGTCCTTCTCCGGCTCCTTGATGCTCTCATCCATGTAATACAGCTCCTGCACCTTCTCGGTGGAGGCGCGGAAGCGCTGCACGTCGTTCACGAGCATGCCCATCATCATCAGGGGCTCGTTGAGGGTCCAGGCAAAGGTGAGGAACAGGGTCAGCTGGCCCATGGTGATGCCGCCGTGGTCCACGCCGATGATGACCAGGATGGAGCCCACCGCCAGGTTGATGACGGTGATGATGCTGGCCAGGGAGTCGATGATGGGGCCGTAGCGCAGCCAGATCATCACGGCCTCGATGTTCCGGGCCTTGTAGGCCTGGTTCTCCGTCTGGAACTTCTTCATCTCGAAGTCCTCCCGGACGAAGGCCTTGACCACCCGGTTGCCCGCGATGTTCTCCGCCACCACGGCGTTGAGGTTAGACAGCTGCTTTCTTGCCTTCTTGAAGGCGGGGTGGATCTTCTTGCCCAACTTGTTGGCGGCGATGGCGGTGAAGGGAGAGACCAGCAGCAGGATCAGGGTGTATTTCCAGTTGATGCGCATGAAGACCACGATGGCCACGACGAGCATCAGCACGAATTCCACCGCCCGGGGGATCACGAAGCTGAGGCTGCGGCTGATGACCTCCACGTCGCCGGAGCACTTGTTGATGATGTCGCCGGCCTTGTTTTCCCGATAGTAATCGGTGCCCAGGGCCATCAGCTTGCGGAACAGCGCGCCCTTGAGGCGCACCACCGCCGTCTCCGCCGCCATCTCCGCCAGGACGCTGGTCAGATAACGGCAGACGGAAAAGGCCAGGCCCACCAGCAGGGAGAGGCCCAGCATGGGGAGCAGCCGCTCGAACTGCTGGGGCATGAGAACGTCGTCCACGATATCCTTGAAGATGTAGGGCTCCCAGGTCATGAGCCCTACGCCCGCGATATCGAAGACGATGGCCAGGATCAGCAGGTATTTCTGCTTCCCCAGCCAGTTGAAGGCCCACTTGTACTGTTTCAAGAATCACCAACTCCGTTTATATCCATTTTTCTTTATACAAATATTGAAGGGCAAATAGGACGCTGTCCACGACGAAGCCGCTGCACCCGCTCTTCGGCCTGAGCTCGGCGCACTTGTCGCTTCCGTACTGCTCCCGGAAGCGCCGGGCAAAAGCGCGGTTCCTTTCCCCGATTTCCCCTTCTCCCCTGCCCTGCCGGGCGAAAAGGGCTCCGAAATACCTCTGGGCGGCGGTGAGGACGCCGCAGACCTCCGATTCCGGGATATGGCCGATGAAGCTGTCCGCCAGGCTTTCCCCCGTCCACTCGTCCCAGGAGCGAAGGGCCGCCTCGACGCAGCCGTCCCCGGCGGCGAAGCGCCCGGACAGGAAATCCCGCACCCGGCGGATGGTGGGCAGGTCAAACCCGTCGTCCTCCCCGTTCAGCCCCCGGTCCTGCTCCAGCGCGGCATAGCGGTCAAAGAGCAGCTGAGCAAATCGCCCCCGCTCCCGGCTGGGCGGGCGGCGGAGATAGCGCACATCCAGGTCGTGGATGCGAACCCGGTCCAGCCCATCGGAATCCTTGAGCATCTGGGCCAGCATCCTCGTCCGGGGCAGGTCCTCCGGCCCGTGGGAAACCAGGATATCCTCCATCATCCGGTCCGGCAGGGAGTGGGCCTCGACGCCCGCCATGGCCTCCCGCAGGTTCTCGCCGGAAAGCCCCGTGAGGAACGCCAGCTTTTCCGCGCTGCGTTTCCCATGGGCGCCGTCCAGATAATCGCTGGTCCGCCCCGTGTCGTGATAGGCGCACATCATGAGCAGCAGGCGGCTGTCCGCCTCGCCCAGGCGCTCCGCCCAGGCGCACATGGCCCCGTGGACCATGGTCCGCTCGATGTGTCCTACGCCGTGGACATGACTTTTATACAGACATCCCCGGTCCAGCTTTTCCAGGGCTTCCTCCAGCAGGGGGAACCAGGGAGAAGCCAGGAAGGAAGCGACCATCGGCGCATCCTCCCGCCAGCCGCCGCCGCGCAGCAGCTCCAGCGCGAGACATTCTGCCATGCCCCTTCCTCCTTCCCCTGCCGGGACCGGGTCTCCGGACGGCTATCCTTTTTCAGTGTACCACTGAAACATGTCCTTTGCAACATAAAATATCCTTTGCAACATAACCTTGAAAATCCTCGGGGGCATGATATAATAACAAAATAATCACGACATTCCCTGCACATTATGGGCTGCGGGGGGCGGAAAACGGAGGGCGGAACATGAAAAAGAAGATCTACACCATGGAGGAAGCCATGGACCTCATCAAGGACGGGGACACCATATGGGTCAACTCCTTCGGCGGCTGCGCCTCTCCCATCGATCTGAACAAGGCCATCACCTACCGTTACCGGGCCACCGGCCACCCGAAGCATCTGACGGTCTATTCCTCCTTCAGCTTCGCAGAGTGGCGGGAGGACAGCGACGTGGAGGGATATATCTGCGAGGGCGGCGCGGACTGCGTCGTGATCGGCTTCTTCGGCAGCCTCTACGGGACTGCCAAGGCCATCCAGGAAAACCGGCTGGAGGGCTATAACCTGCCCGGCGGCGTCATGAGCCACATGATCCGGGCCGCGGCCTGCGGTCAGAAGGGTCTGTTCACCAAGATCGGCCTGAACCTTTTCGTGGATCCCCGCGTCGGGCAGTACCGGCTCAACGAGCGCAGTAAGCGCACCCTGGTGCACCTGGCCGGCGAGGGGGACGATCTGGGCCTTGTGTACGACAGCCCCAACGTGGACATCGCCCTGCTGAAGGCCACCTACGCCGACGAGCGGGGCAACATCACCTTTGAAAACGAGGCTGCCAGCGTGGACTGCCTCAGCGTGGCCCAGGCCACCCACCGCAACGGCGGCAAGGTCATCGTGCAGGTCTGCCGCATCGTCAACAACCACATGCTGCCCAGAAGCGTCAACGTGCCCTCCGCCCTGGTGGACGCGGTGGTGGTGGTGCCGGAGCAGAAGCAGCTCACCGCCATGGACGGCTTCTACGACTATATCTGCGGGAAATATGTGCCCACGGGGAATATCCTCAAGGCCTGCCGGGACGAGATCGTCAGCAAGATCGGCGAGACCAGCCACCGCACCGGCCTCCACCATGCCATCGCCAAGCGGGCCTTCCACGAGCTGAAGGAGGGGCAGATCGCCAACATCGGCATCGGCATCCCGGAGCTCATCGCCCAGGAGGTGCTGGACAAGGACATGCTGGACAAGGTGCACCTCTCCGTGGAATCCGGCCACACCGGAGGCCTGCCTCTGGGAGGCAAGGGCTTCGGCGTCTCCATCGGGCCGGACACCATGATGGACATGGCCCGCCAGTTCGACTTCTATGAGGGCGGCGGCCTGGACATCTGCTTCATCGGCACCCTGCAGGTGGACGCCAAGGGCAACGTCAACGGCCACCAGGCCCCGGGCAAGCTCAGCGGCATCGGCGGCTTCGCCAACATCAGCCAGACGACCAAGAAGGTGGTCTTCTGCATGACCTTCACCTCCGGCGGTCTGGAAGGTCAGTTCGACGGGCATCGGGTGACCATCACCAAGGAGGGCCGGATCCAGAAATTCCAGCAGACCATCCCCACCCGCAGCTTCGCCGTGGAGAACGCCTACGCCATCGGCCAGGAGGTCATGTACGTCACGGAGCGCTGCGTATTCACGCTGACGGAGGATGGGCTGGAGCTGACGGAGATCGCAGAAGGGGTGGATCTGCAGCGGGACATCCTGGACCAGATGCCCTTCCGCCCGAAGATCGCGCCGCAGCTGAAAACCATGGAGTTTTGAGGAGATAATATGGCTAATCCACTGACCCCGGAGGACTATGCGGAGCCCCGCTGCCTGCTGGGAGACGAACGCTTCGGCTCCGCCTCGGCGGTGATCCCCGTACCCCAGGGGCGGATCATCGAAAAGCTGGACGAATACCTGAGCCGCCGGGACTATGAAAGCGCGGAAAAGCACCTGCTCTACTGGCTGGAAGAAGCGGAGCAGGGCCGGGACGCCCGGGGCAAGCTCCTGATCTGCAACGAGCTGGTGGGCCACTACCGGAAAAACGGCAAGCGGGAGGAAGCCTTCCGCTATGCGGAGGCGGCCTTGGACCTGGTGCGGGAGCTGGACTACGAGGGCAGCGTCACCGGCGGGACCACCCGGGTGAACGCGGCCACGGCTTACAGCGCCTTCGGAGAGAGCGAAAAAGCCCTGGTCCTCTTTGAAAAGGCCAGGGAGGATTACACCGCCGACCCCCGGACGGACCTGGAGCTGCTGGGGGGTCTGTGCAACAACATGGCCCTGGCCTGCAAGGACCTGGGCCGGTTTGAGGAGGCTTTCACGCTGTACGAGCAGGCCATGGAGACCATGAGCCGGGTGCCGGGCTCGAAGCCGGAGCAGGCCATCACCTGCCTGAACATGGCGGATACCGTGGCCCAGCAGGAGGGGACGGAGGCTGGCGCAGCGCGCATCCGGGCCCTGCTGGACCGGGCGCTGGAGCTGCTGCGGGACGAGGAAGCCCCCCGGGACGGCTATTATGCCTTTGTCTGCGAGAAATGCGCCCCCGGCTTTGCCGACTACGGCATGACGGCGGAAAGTGCCGAGCTGCAGCGCATCGCGGAGGAGATCTATGGGCGGGCTTGAGCTTTCCCGGGAGTTTTTCGATGCTTATGGGAAGCCCATGCTGGAAGCCCAGTTCCCCCACCTGCTGCCGAAGCTGGCAGCGGGCCTTTTCGGCAGCGGTTCCGAATGCTTCGGCTACGACGACGAAATATCCCGGGACCACGATTTCGAGCCCGGCTTCTGCATCTTTCTGCCGGGTGAGGACGAGGTGGACCGGCGCAGCGCCTTTCTGCTGGAACGGGCCTATGCCAAGCTGCCGAAGGAATTCCGGGGCTTCCGGCGCCAGACCCTGCTGCCGGTGGGCGGCGCCCGCCATGGGGTGCTGCGCACCGGTGAATTCTTCCAGGCCATGGTGGGCGCTCCCGACGGGAATCTGACGGCGGCCCAGTGGCTCACCATCCCGGAGGAAGCTCTGGCGGAGGCCGTTAACGGGGAACTCTATTTCGATAACCTGGGCGAAGTGACCCATATCCGCGCTTCCCTGGCGGAATACCCGGCGGACATCCGGCTGAAACGCCTGGCGGGGCAGCTGCTGCTCATGGGCCAGGCGGGGCAGTACAACTATGGCCGCTGCCTGCGCCACGGGGAGACCGCCGCGGCCCAGCTGGCGGCGCACGAATTCGTGAAAAGCGCTCTTTCCGCGATCTTCCTGCTGAACCGCCGCTACCAGCCCTATTACAAGTGGAGCTTCCGGGCCCTGCGGGCGCTGCCGAAGCTGGGAAATCTGGCTCCGCCCCTGGAAAACCTCATCAGCACCCCCAACGGGCCGGAGGACATCCCGGCTAAGGAGCGCATTATCGAGGAGACCGCCCTGGCGGTGGCGTCGCTTCTCCGGGAGGAAGGGCTGAGCAGCCTTCCCGGCGGGGAGCTGGAAGCCCACGCCTACGCGGTCAACGACCGCATCGGGGACGGAGAACTGCGGAATATGCACATCCTGGCCGCTGTCTGAAAAAAAGCATAAAACCGGCGGGGCTGCCCCATGAAGGTCAGCCCCGCCGTTATTCTGTCCGTTATATCCTCGACATGAGGCCGTTGACGGCCTGCTCCGTCAGGAACAGGGCGCCCCGGAGGCCCAGGTGGGTCTTTTTCACGAAATCCACATAGCCCATGCCCGGCAGACTGATCTCGATGCCGCTGAAAGCGTCCTGCCGGGTGTGGAGGGCGGCGATGGTGTTGGCGTCGGCAAAAACCAGCTCCGCCCGGCTGTCCAGGATGTCCCGCAGCTCCGCGTCCTCGGCGCGGCAGGAACGCAGCAGCGCCCGCAGCTTTTCCCGGATCCCGCCGTCCGGACTGCCGGTGAGGGAGACGCACTCCGGCGTCAGCCCCAGATACTCCGTCAGGAAGGAAGTATAGGCCAGGGCCACGCTGTCCATGCCCTCCACGGCGAAGGTGCTGCCGGAGGAAAGATAGTTCATCTGGTCCAGGTCGTTAAGCTGGAACCAGGCTTCCGCCCGGCTCCGCTCGCTCTCCGTCAAAAGCGGCGCGGCGTCGGTCCCCAAACGGGCGCATATCTCCCGAAAAGCCTCCTCCGTGGCGCGGAAGCCCACGGGCGGGCCGTCGAACACATAGCAGGGCGTGCCGAAGCGCTCCTCCAGGAAGGCCGCCGTGTCCCGCCCCATCTCGGGGTAAAGGAGCAGGTTCAGGTCCGCGTCCGGCAGGGCGCGGACTTCCGCCATGGTGCAGCCTGCGGAGAGGCAGCAGTTCACCTCGATGCCACAGAGCCCCAGCAGCCGCCGCATTTCCTCCAGGTCCCCCTCCCAATAGCGGTGCCAGATGGAGACGCCCAGAAGATTCACCCGCGGCTTTTGGCCCCGTGGCTTCCGGGGCGCGAAGGCGGGCAGCTGCCGCAGCAGCGTGGAAACGGCCCGGTCATAGCCATCGGAGAAATACTCGCTGTAACCGGGGGATTCCAGCACCGCCACCGGCTTATGAGGCAGCACCCGGGCGGCCAGCTCCTTCAGCTCGTCCCCGATCAGGGAGGCCCCGGGGGAATCCACGATCACCAGCAGGTCGAAGCGGAACTTCTCCCCGAAATAGCGGAGAGCCGCCTCCACCTTCTCGGCGGTGCCGTAGACGAAATCCGCGCCGTCCAGATAGGTGCAGGGCACCCGGCTCTGGCGGAAGAAATAGCTGTTGAGGATGTCATATTCCACCTGTCCCCTCTCCGCGGGACGCCCGTCGGCGGCGCGGAGGGGCGGGTGCTTCGTCAGATGGGCGGAGGTGGTGCTGTGATAGAATTTGCAGCCCATGGGCCCGTTGAGCAGCACGATGGCATTGCGGATGCCCTCCATGGCGAAGATCATGCCGGTGATGCTGTCAGGCGAAATACTTTTCGTAGAATATGCCGTCATTCTTCCAGGCGCCTCCTTTCTCCCGGATCACGCTGCCCCGCTCCTTCTCCCGGAACATGGTCTCCCAGCGCTGCAGCACCGGCATGGCGGAGCGGAAGAAGGCCAGGGGCGAGGAGGGCACCGTGTCGCTGAGCCAGCTGCCCCGGGCGGCCTCGCCCCCCGCGTAGTTGGTGAGCACCAGGTCCGGCTGCAACTTTTCCAGCTGCTCCCGGATGCGCCGGGCGGAGCTGACCTCCTCCGTCACCTCCAGGATATGCTTTTCTTTGCTTACCCGCAGGGGCGTGCGCAGATAGTTCATCACGCCGATCCAGGCCACCTTCATCCCCGCCCCTTCCGCGGCGCGGATGATCCAATCCATGTCGTCGTTGATGGTGGTGAGGACCAGGGTCTTTCCCGCCAGGGCGGGCCGGAGGGCCCGGAGGGCTTCTTCGCAGCTCTCCCGCTCCCGGCGGTTCAGGGCTTCCGCCTTTTCCGGACAGCCGAAGAAATCCCCCAGCTCCGTGATCCAGGCGGCGGTGGCCTCCATACCCACGGGCAGATGCCCGGGCAGGAAACGGCAGCCGAATTCCCGCTGCAAAAAGTCCTTCAGCTCCAGGTTGTCCGCGCTTTCGCTGTCCAGGATGTTCAGCGGCGCTTTCAGGAAGCCCCGCAGCTCCGAAGTCTCAGCGTCCCCCAGAAAACGGCAGTTGAGCCGGAGGCCCAGCCCCGCCAGCAGGCCGCGCAGGGCGCGGACATTGGGCTCGTTGTTGTAGGAAATGGCCATCTCCCCCACCAGGTTCACACAGTCCTGCTCCGGCTGCGCGGTGCGGTCGATGAGCTTTTCCGCCAGGATATGGAGGCAGTCCCGTATGCCGGTCACATAGTCGCCGGATATATCCCCGTCGGCGGGAATGGCGATGACCGGGGTCTCGGGGGTGGACAGGGCTTCCAGGGCGCGGATGTCGTCCCCGATGATGCCGCTGACGCAGGAGGAGATGACGACGATGGCCCCGGGCTTCCGCTCCAGGGCGGCCTGCACCTGACGGCGCAGCTTGTCCAGGCCGCCGAATACAGCGGAGGCGTGGTCCATTTCACTGCTCTCGAAATGGGGGCTGATGGCGGAGGGCATCAGGATGCCCCGGTTAAAGAGGTTTTTCCGCCCCGGCGAGGAGATATTCTGCCAGGTGTAGAAGGCGCAGGCCCGGGGGGAATGGGCGATGACCAGGGCGTCGGTGAGATGCACCGCCGTGGTAGCCGCCCCGTTGAAGGCGCAGCCGTAAAGGGGCGGGCGGTCCAGCTTCGGCTTTTCCGCAGGCGCGGAGGGGGCTGCCTTCTCTTTCTCCGGCGCGGCTTTGCTTGCGGGAGAAGCGATCTTCTCCCGCAGGGACACCGTTCCCAGCACCGTCTGCTCCAGCTCCTCGTCCGTGAGAGGCCTTGCCGGGGAGAGGGGCAGATCGCCGGTGATCCGCCGGGCCAGGCTGCGGAAGACTTCTTTTTCTTCCTCGTAGCCCTCCAGCTCCATGAGGATCCTCCGCTGCTCCTCCGCATGGGCAAAGCCGGGGCTGCGGGGCAGCTCCGCCACGACGGGCAGGCCCACGGCCTCGGCGAAGCGGGCCACTCTCCCCTCCTCGTCCGCCAGGTTCCGCCGGTTGAAAAGGATGCCCGCCACCCGGCAGTGCTCCTCCCCGTCGAAATTGCGGATGCCACGGAGGATGTTGTTGGCGGCGTAGATGGCCATGTATTCCCCGCTGGTGACCAGCAGGATGGCGTCGGCATATTCCCGACGCACGGGTACGGCGAAGCCGCCGCAGACCACATCCCCCAGCACATCGTAGACCACCAGGTCATAGGGGGCCTTGACCCGGTGCTTTTCCAGAAACTCAAAGGCGGTGATGATGCCCCGGCCCGCGCAGCCCACGCCGGGCTGGGGCCCGCCCGCTTCGATGCAGCCGATGCCGCAGATGCCGCTGCGCAGCACCGCGCCGACCTCCGCTTCCGCGGCGGGAACGGTGCGGAGATAGTCCAGCACCGTGGGGATCAGCTCCCCGTGGGTCAGCAGGCGGGTGGAATCGTGCTTCGGGTCGCAGCCGATCTGGAGCACCTTCTTCCCCGCCATGGCCAGGGCCGCGGAGAGATTGGCGCTGACGGTGGATTTGCCGATGCCGCCCTTGCCGTAGACCGCCAGCTCCAGCGGTCCCTCTCGGGTCTTCTCTTTCATTGCTTCTGCCCTTTCCCCGGCGGACCGGCCGGTTCGATTTGGTTCTCTCTCCTGTTCGCTGTGCGTTCTAGCCGTGGCTCTCCTCGATATAGGAGATGTATTCCAGGCTGCGCAGGGCTTCGATGATCTCCCCGTGGGTCTTGTATTTCTGCAATTGCGCTTCTTTGATGGACAGGGACACGGTGTAGACGCTGAGGCCGGAATTGACGTAGGCGGTGTTCAGCTCGATCTCGTCGATGGTGAGCCCCAGAGCCCGGATCACGGTGATGAAATCCTGGAGATAGGGGGCGCTTTTCAGCTCCAGATGGATCTCAAAGTGGTTGGACCGGTCCTTCAGATAATTCTCGAAGCCGGGCAGCAGGGCCAGTGCGGGCAGCAGCACCAGAAAGACCAGGAGGCCCACGGTGTAAAAGCCCGCGCCCAGCGCCAGGCCGATGATGCCGCAGCACCAGAGGGCCGCCGCCGTGGTCAGGCCCCGGATGCGGTTCTTGGCGCTGAAAAGCAGGGAGTTGACGCAAATGGTGGAAACGCCGATCACCACGGCGGCGGGCAGCAGATGGAAGGCCTTGCCGCTGTCGGGAGAAAGGCAGCAGTCCAGCAGCATGGCGGCGGTGGAGCCCGCCGTGATGAGGATGAAGGTGCGCAGGCCCGCGCTGTGGCGCTTGCTGGAACGCTCCCAGCCCACGACGGTGGCCAGAAGGGCCGCCAGGGCCAGGCGCAGCAGGATGCTGCCGATGCCCAGGCTCCAGGACCAGGGCCCCAACAAAACGGCAATGGGATCGTGTATCGTCATGGGCTATTCTCCTTTGCTCAATGCAGATTGGCGCTAACGCCACATTCCGCGCCTGCGGCGGCTGTGCCAGGCTTCATAGAATTCCTCCGCGGCCCGCTCGAATTCCCGCTCGTCCTCCCGCTCGCTGTGGGCGGGGATCTGCTTCTGTATCTCCCGGATGCGCTCGATGAGCAGCTCCACTTCGGTCTTTTTTTCTCCGTCGCTCCCGGTCTCCGGCACCTCCACCAGCTCCTCCAGCTTATTGGAATAGGAGCCGGAAAGATAGAGGGCCAGCTTGGCGCAGCCGGGGCCTACCAGCTCATAGAGCACGCTGGAGGCCAGGATGATGGTCTGCAAAGGCCCGCCCAGCTCCGGGCCCAGGGTCCGGGCTCCCAGGGCGGCCAGCCCGATGGCCACGCCCGCCTGGGGGATCAGGGCCAGGCCCAGCCAGCGCCGGGTCCGCTTTTCCTTTTTCACCGCCAGGCAGCCCAGCCAGGCGCCGCCGTATTTGCCCAGGATGCGGACGAGGAAATAGAGGACGCCCACGGCGAGCAGGGGCACGCCGCCCAGCTCGCCCATGGGCCGGACCAGAGCTCCCAGGTCGAAGAGGATGCCGCTGCGGGTGAAGAACAGCAGCAGGATCGGCGGGCTGAAATAGTTCATCTGCTTGAAAAGGCCCTCGTCCTCCGCCAGATTGCGGTAGACCATGCCCATGGACATGCAGCCCAGCAGCGGCGAAATATCCAGCAGCCCGCATATGCCGCAAAAGGCGAAAAGCATGGACAGGGCGATGATGAGCCGGTTGTCCGTGGTGCGCTTTTTCCGGATCAGCAGCTTCAGAAAGAGGCCGAAAACGCCGCCCAGCAGCAGCACACCCAGATTGACCAGCACGGGCTCCAGCACGCTCCCGATGCGGAACGCCTGCCCTTCCAGGCTGCCGACGGCCACGGCGATGGCCGCGCTGTATGCCAGCAGCCCCACCACATCGTCCAGGGCGACCACCTGCAGCAGGGTGTCCACAAAATCCCCGTGGGCGCCGGTCTGCCGGATGGTCATGAGGGTGGAGGCCGGGGCGGTGGCGGCGGCCAGGGCGCTGAGAAGGGCGGAAAAGGCCAGGGGCAGGCCCAGGAGGCAGCGGCTCAGGAGAAAGACAAGGGCGCTGGCCGCCAGGGATTCCAGCAGGGTGACGATCAGCACCTTCGGCCCATTGCGCCGCAGGGCCGGGAGGCTGAAAAACTGGCCGGAACCGAAGGCGATGAAAGCCAGGGCGATGTCGGAGAGGAAGTCCATCCCCTCCACCACCCGCGGCGGGATCAGGTTCAGCGCAAAGGGGCCCAGGAGGATGCCCGTCAGGATATAGGCCGTCACATTGGGCAGGCGCAGCAGCTTGGTGAGGCGGGTCATCAGGAAGCCCGAGAAGAGCATGACGGCCACGGAAATGACGACTGCCGCCGATGTGGAAACGCCGCTCAGCAGTTCCGCGACATCCACTTCCCCGCCCCCCTTTTTTTCACTACGGAAATAATGTTCGATTATAGTCCTTTCCGCATAGCGATTCAATAGGTTTTTGGCGCTTTCCGTCCGCAAAAAAAGAAAACGCCCTCCGGGACCGGGGAGGTCCGGAGGGCGGGACGCATAGTCATACTATTCTTCGTTTGAAAGTAGACAAGAATTTGCGAGGATGATTTTTGTCAGGCGAGGCGGAGAACGCAGGCGGGCTGTCGCCCGTCAAGTCCGACAACGAAGCATGGCGAAAATCAGACCGCAAAGACTGTCTTGTTTTAATCGAAGAATAGTATTAGAACAGGAAGCCCGCCGCCAGATACAGCAGCAGGGAGATGCCGGTAAAAGCCAGGCTGTAAGGCATGCGCACCTTCACGATGGCCTTCGGATCGCAGCCGATGGCGTTGCCGATGGAAAGGCTGTCGCTGGTGAACACGCAGATCATCTCCCCCGCGACGCCTGCGCCGATGACCGCTCCCGCAAACAGGGGCAGGCTCATGCCGGTCACCGCGGCCACATGGATCGCCACGGGAAAAGCGATGGCGTACATCGCCCAGGAGGAGCCCAGGAGGATGGTGAACAGGGTGGACACCAGAAACAGCGCGGCGGGCAGGAGCGCCCGCATGGGGATCAGCTGCTCCACCAGCGCGTCGAAATACACGCCCATGGCCTGCTGATCCAGCAGGACGGCGAAGCAGGTCGTCATCAGATAGAGGATGATGGGCAGGGCCATGCTCTGGATGCCGGTGATCACATGCTCCGCGAACTGCTCCGGGGACATGAGCCCCTGGGCACAGTAGAGGAAAAACAGGAAGATCAGCGTGGCGACCAGGCCGCAGGCGCTGTCCAGCAGGAACCCCTGGCCCCAGATGCTCCGGATGGTCAGGGCGGTGACGACCAGCACCGCCACCGGCAGCACCAGATTGGCGATCCTGCCCCAGATCTCCCCTTCCTCCTGGGTCAGATAGCGCTCCGAGCCGTCGGGCCAGAGGTTCCCGCCCTCTTTTACCCGCCGGCGGGCTTCCTTCAGCCGCCGGGTGCGGGGCAGCCAGCCCAGGCAGAAAAGCAGCATCGCCAGCACGGCGACGATGGCGAAGAAATTGAAGGGGATGGCCCGGCAGAACAGGGACACGCTGCTGCCGGAATAGGCGCCGGTGATGGTACCGATCACGAAGATGCCCCAGAAGGAGATGGGCAGGAAGGCGCATAGAGGGATGGGCAGGAAGCTGAGCATCAGCCCCGTTTCCTCCCGGGGAACGCGCTGCTCGTCCGCCGCGGAAGCGACGCCCGTGGCCCCGCAGAGCATATTCAGCCCGTCGTCGATGGCGGTGACCGCCATGATCCCCAGCAGGGCGAAGCGCACGCCGCGGGCGCTGTGCACCTTGCGGTCCGCCAGCTTTTTGAAGGCCGTCACCGCGCCGCTGGCCTCGATCAGGGTCACCAGGCTGCCCATGAGTCCCATGACCAGCACGGTGAAGGCGTTCTCCACATCTCCCATGGTATCGATCAGGGCGTCCGTAAAGCTGCACACCAGGCCGCTGCGGTAGCATAGCACGGCGGCCAGCAGGATACCCACCACCAGGGATTCCAGGGTCCTCCGGGTGACGAGCACATAGACGGTCATCAGCACCAGCGGCAGGAGGAACACCGGCCCGGGGCTCTCCCGGGGGACCAGCAGCACCGACAGGAGGAAGACTGCCGCCAGAATGCCGTATTGGATCAGCATCCGCCGGGGCGTCATGGGCGACTGATTGCTGGGATGCTGCAGGATGCCCCGCCGCAGGCGGGACAGGGTCAGCAGCTGGGAATGTTTCCGGGATACCTGGCCGTAGACCCGCTTCATCAGGTCGCCGTAGACGCTGGGATGCCGCCGGAGGATGGCCATGATGTCCTCGTTGGACAGCCGCCAGGTCACGGTCTTCCCCACGGAGCGCACCGTGGAGAGCCTTCTTCCGCCGGAGAGCACCGCGTATTCCCCGAAATAGCTCCCGGCGCGCATGACGTTGATCTGCTCCCCATCCCGGTCCAGCACCACGGCGGTGCCGGATTCCAGGAAATACATGCCGTCCGCTTCCTGGTCGATGGTGCAGATATCCTGGTTATGGTCGAACTGCACCCGCTCCAGCCTTTTCCGGATGTCCGCCAGTTCCCGCTTGCCCTCCGCGTCCGCCTTGATCCCGAAGAAATCCCGCAGGAAATCGTCGTCGATTCGCAGTTTTGACATGCTGCAAGCTCCTCGATGTCGTACTGGACTTTCCTTCGCCGGTCCGAAGCTCAGTCCCTTCCGCCCTTCATTTCCACCTTATTCCGGTACATTTCCTCGTCGGCGTTTTGGAATACCTGTTCCACGCTGTCTCCCAGCTGATACACCCCGATGCCGCAGGCTGCGCTGAAATTCTCCCACGGCTGAAGGCTCTTGTCGTCAGAGCCCCGGAAGCGCTCTTTCAGCTGGAGCATGAGGGCGTCCCGCTGCTCATAGTCATGGCCCTGGAGGACCGCCAGGAATTCATCGCCGCCCACCCGGTAGACCGGGGAGTGCTTGAACACTTCGCAGATGATCTCGCAGGCGCCGATCAGGTATTTGTCCCCGTATTCATGGCCATAAGTATCGTTGACGCGCTTGAGGAAATTCACGTCCACCATGACGATGGCGAATTCCGCGCTGAATTTCTCGATCTGCCCGGCCAGCTCCTTTGCCTTGACGTTGTAGGCCGATTTGTTCTTCACATGGGTCAGGGCATCCTGATAGGCGATGCGGCTCATATCCTCCGCCTCGATCTTCGCCGATTTGGCCCGGACCTCCGCGGAATAAAGGCTCTCCACATGCTTCTTGATGTCCTCCGTCATTTTGGCGATCGCATCGGCCAGGGAGGACACCTCGTTCCAGGATTCCAGCTCCGGCTTTTCAAAGCGCAGCCGCCGCAGCTCCGCGGTGCCGTGGCTCTTCTCCGCGAACTGGCGGGTGCTCTTTTCCAGGGCTGCCACCGGCTCGGTGACGTTTCGCCGCAGCCAGTTCACCAGAAGGACGCCGAAGATCAGGCCCAGCAGGATGGTGATGCCCGCGTTGAGGAAAAAGAATCTGTGGACCGAATTCTTCAGATCGTTGACATACACATCCGCGCCAAGGAGGGCGAAGGTGCTGCCGCTGTGGGTCCTGAGGCTGGTGCAGCCGGTATAGCAGGTGCCGTAATCGGATTTCGACTGGAAAAAGGTGAGCTCGCCCAGTTTCCATGCCTTCTGATAGAGGGCCACCACCTCATTGGGATAGCCCTGCTCCACTTCCCAAAGGGCCATATCCTGCTCTCCGCGCTCCCGTTCCTCCTGGCTGGTGGCGGATACCACGTTGACTATCGCGTTTCCGGAGGGTAAGCAGATATAGAGATAAGAGAGGTCAAAGGTGTCCACCATGCCGTTGAGAAGCGTCTGAAGCTCGTCATACTTCTCCGAGGTCTGATGCATGATGATGCAACGGTTCAGATCTTCCTCGTCGATATGCTCCTCCACATAGGAGATGACCTCGCTCAGCCGCAGCTGGCACTGCCGGTACAGGGCGTTGGAGAATTGCAGATAGGATTGTACCGACAGCATCAGGCACAGGACCAGGATGAACACCGCGCAGCCCACGATGATGCTGCGCTGGATCGGTCTTTTCTTCTCTGTCATGCCGTTTCCTCCTTTGCCGTAACCGCTGAACAAAGCGAAGCGCCCGCAGTGGAAAGAGACGCCCGCCGCGCGCTGCGATTTGTTCAGCCGTCACTGTTCGGGATACCGGCGGAGAGGCAGGCGCCTCCCCGCCGGCGTGGTTATCACTTGTCCTTCTTTGCCGCCTGACGCAGCAGGAAGGCCATCAGGGGCCGGGGGCCCTTGGCTTCGGTATACACGGTGTCGCCGAACCAGATGCGGTTGGGCTCCGCCTCCGTGTAGGGCTTCCATTCGGGCATATCCTCCCCGTCGGCATCCTGGCCGTTGGGGTCGCCGGAGCGGATGAAATTGCTCCAATAGTTGCACATCATCCGGCTCAGGTCATAGTGCTTGCCCTTGAAGGGCCGCCAGCACTTGGCCAGGGTCTCGAAGAAGAACCACAGGTCGCAGGAATGGAAGGTGCCGGGATTGTCCCAGCCGGGGATCTCGGGGTCGAAGACCCAGTACCACATGGGGTGCTTATCCCCGGTGACGGCCTTCATATGGGCCAGCCGCCGGATGGAGAATTCCAGGTGCTGGGCCTGGGATTTGGCCTTCATCTCCGTCAGGGAGTCGTTGTAGGAAGAACAGAGCGCCAGGAATTCCTCCGCATCCTCTCCGAAGTGGCTGCGGGCATATTCCCGGAATTCCTCCACCGACTTCGCGGGGGGCGTGGAGGGGAACTCCGTGGAGGTATGGCCGAAGAGCATGGGCACCAGGTTCACCTGGTTCTTCATGAACAGCTCATTGCTGAGGCCGGTGATCATATGCCCGTCCTCCGTCACGCCGAAGCGCAGCTTGGAGGCGATGGCCTTGTCCCGCACATAGACGGCGTCCAGCTTCCTCGCTTCCGCCAGGGTCCTGACCCCCAGCTCCTCGAAGAACTTCACGCCGATCTGCTCCGCCTCCGCCAGGGTCAGGTTGGGGCCGAACATATTGGGCTCATAGGGGCAGAGCTCCAGGCCGCTGTCCACGATGGCCTTCTGGAA
>JAEEGK010011354.1_pt1 | contig 20368 bp, 15 predicted proteins | sample 8958771 | NCBI WGS metagenome assembly JAEEGK01 (sample SAMN16246547, study PRJNA631951) | gut metagenome | biome: gut microbiome; feature: rumen; material: SC-attached | host: Bos | place: Iran: Karaj | collected 2018-10
CTACCGGCCCGCCCGCGGTCTGACAACTCGCCTTGAGCACGGCATTTTTGCCGGAACCGACAGCAAGCGCGCCGCCGACCTTCAGCAGATGATTGACGATGCCGAAATCCGCGCAATATTATGTGTGCGTGGTGGTTACGGCTGTGTGCGGATGGTGGGGAAAGTCGATTTTTCGGGACTTTTGCGGTCGCCGAAATGGCTTGTGGGCTTCAGCGACATTACGGTGCTGCACGCGGCGCTGACGCAGTTGGGCGTTGAGAGCGTCCACGGACAGATGCCGGTGAACTTCAGCAAGCCGCAAGCAAGCGTTGACGAACTTTTCAACGTTCTCGAAGGCCGATTGCCAAACTACACTTTCGCCAGCGACGGCAACCAATGTGGCGAAGCCCGCGGTGAGGTTTGCGGCGGAAATCTGTCAATCGTCTGCTCGCTTATTGGCACGCCGTGGCAACTCAACACCGATGGCAAAATCCTTTTCATTGAGGACGTTGGCGAGCCACTCTACCGCATCGACCGTATGATGCGGCAGTTGCGCGAGGCCGGAATACTGACCAATTTGGCCGGCTTGGTCTGCGGATATTTCACCGATGCCGAAGACAGCACACCTTCTTTCGGCTTGACCGCCAACCAAATAGTTATGGACGCTGTGGCCGACTACGACTACCCGGTGGCTTTCGGCTTTGAAGCCGGACATCAGCAGCCAAACAAACCGCTAATCATTGGCCGCACAGCGCAACTATCTGTCGATAAACAGATTAGCAAATTAGATTTTGGCAATGAGCGAGCATAACGATGTCGGACGTGAAGGCGAGGCTTTGGCCGCCAACTTCTTGCAGCAGAAGGGCTACGAGATTGTTGACCGCAATTGGCGCTATGGTCCGAAAGAGATTGACATTGTGGCGCGCGACGGCGACACAATGGTGTTTGTGGAGGTTAAAACGCGCTCAACACTTGCCTTTGAACTGCCGCAGGAAGCTGTCACAAAAAAGAAAATGAAGAATCTGGTCGAGGCCGCCGACGCCTACCTGATTCAGCACAACATCGACATTGAAAGCCGATTCGACATTGTGGCCGTGCTGAACGGAAACCCGCCAAAAGTGATTGAGCACCTTGAAGGGGCCTGGCAGGCGAATGATTTATTATAGGTATAATTAGAGACACAGAGAGTTAGAATTTAAACCTGTAAACTTAAAACTTCAACTATGAACCGTTTAAAACCAACCATTCTGCTCGTCTGCCGAATAATCATCGGCGTGACATTCATTTTTTCGGGATTTGTGAAGGCGGTGGACCCGCTCGGCTCAACCTACAAGTTCATCGACTATTTCAACGCCTTCGGAATGGGCTGGGCCAACGGCTTGGCGTTCGCGCTCTCGGTGCTGCAGAACCTTATTGAGTTCACACTTGGCGTGATGATGCTCTTCAACCTGCAAATCCGCTTCTGCTCGACGTTTGTGCTGGCTTTTATGGCTTTCTACACGCCGCTCACGCTCTACATTGCCATTGCCAACCCTGTGCACGACTGCGGCTGCTTTGGCGACGCACTCGTCATCACCAACTGGCAGACATTCTTCAAAAACCTTGTGCTACTGGCGGCTTCGTTGGCGGTGTTTGCATCGCGCAAGCAACTGATTAGCAAACTGAAACCCGCCGAGCAATGGGCGCTCTCTGGTGCTGCAGCCATTGCCATTCTGGTTTTCTGCGGATACTCATACCATCACACGCAAGTGCTCGATTTCCGCCCGTATAACGTCGGGACATCAATCAGGGCGAAAATGGAACGCCCCGCCGGCGCGCCTGCCGACGTGTATGAGAGCACCTTCATCTATGAAAAAGACGGCGAGCGGAAAACATTCCAAATCAGCAACTTGCCCGACAGCACCTGGACGTTCGTCGATGCACGGCACACGCTGGTGCAGAAGGGCTACGAGCCGCCAATCCACGATTTCTCGATTGTGAACCCCGACGGCGAGGACCTGACCGAAGATGTGCTGGCGAGCGACAACTACAACTTCCTGCTCATCGCCTACAATCTCGACAAATCGGACCTGAGCCACAACGATAGCATCAACCGCCTGGCCGACTTCTGTCTGGCGCAGGGCTACACATTCCGAATGCTCACCGCTTCGACCGACGAAGCCATTGATAATTTCCGCGAGGTGGCCGAACCGCCTTACGAAATCTGCATCTGCGACGAGACGACGCTCAAAACCATTGTGCGCTCGAACCCTGGCCTGATGGTGGTGAAAGACGGTGTGATTATCGGCAAATGGAACCTGAAAGACATTCCGCCACTGAAGTTCTTCGAAGGCAACCTGCTGGCCAAATGCATTGATTATCAAATCGAAAAACAGCGCACTTTCTACACGTGGCTGCTCATTTTAGGGCTTGCATTTATCGCATCGATTTACTTACTTGCGCGCAAAAGATTCGGAAACGAAAATAAATGTAATTAACAGATTGTTAAATATTTAAATATTTCAAAAATGAGAAAGAAAATAGTTGCCGGCAACTGGAAGATGAACAAGAATCTTCAGGAAGGCATTGCTCTTGCAACAGAGTTGAACAACGCTTTGAGCGCAAAACCAAACTGCGACGTGGTTATCTGCACACCGTTTATCCACCTTGCAAAGGTTTCTGAGGTTATCAACCACAACATCATCGGCCTTGGCGCTGAAAACTGCGCCGACAAAGAGAAGGGCGCTTTCACTGGTGAGGTTTCGGCTGAAATGGTGAAATCGACTGGTGCTGAGTATGTTATCCTTGGCCACTCTGAGCGCCGCGAGTACTACAAAGAGACTTACGACATTCTGAAAGAGAAGGTTCAACTGGCTCTGGCCAACGGTTTGAAGGTTATCTTCTGCATCGGCGAAAGCCTGGCAGAGCGCGAGGCCAACAAGCAGAACGAGGTTGTGAAAGCCGAGCTCGAAGGCTCAGTATTCAACCTTTCGGCTGACGACTTCTCGAAGATTATCATCGCCTACGAGCCAATCTGGGCCATCGGCACTGGCAAAACCGCCACTTCGGACCAAGCTGAAGAGATTCACGCTTACATCCGCTCGGTGATTGCCGCAAAATACGGCAAGGAAGTTGCCGAGAACACATCAATCCTTTACGGTGGCTCGTGCAAGGCTTCGAACGCTCCCGAACTGTTCGCCAAACCCGACATCGACGGCGGCCTGATTGGTGGCGCTTCGCTGAAATGCGAAGACTTTATGGGAATTATCAAGGCATTCTAATCAGCTTGCCGCGATATAATGCAAAAGCCGGTATCCGCTTGGGTACCGGCTTTTTTTTGTGACTAAGCAAAATGCCCAACAGAGCTAAACCCTACCCCACTCACACATTCAGCAACTTCTTCACTTCCTCGACCGACAGTCCGCGGCGTTTCGCATAGTCGGCAATTTGGTCGTTGTCAATCTGGCCGACAGAGAAATAACCTGCCTGTTCGTGCGCAATCAGCATTCCGCAGATGCTGGTTGTGGGCTGGATGGCGTACGACTCAGTGAGTGAGACGCCCAACTTCTCGCGGGCGCCAATAGCATTGAATACCAATTCTTTGATTGAATGGTCGGGACAAGTGGGGTAGCCAAAGGCGGGGCGGATTATCGGCATTTGACCGACAATCTGCTTTTGCATCAGTTCGGCGGCGGCTTCAGCCAGACGGGCGCAGAGCGACTGCCGCAATAGACACTCAAACGATTTGCAATCAGCGCACAACTGTTTGTCGCTCACCTTGATGCAGAACAAACCGATTGGCGTTTGGCGGTCGGCTGTTGAGAAGTAATCGGCAAGCGACAGGAAGTTGCTGCCAAAGTTCTGACTGCGAAGCATCGGCAAGCGCGAGCCGTTGTCCAAAACGATGTCGTTGCCGTCTTTGTGGGCGTTGAAAAAGTTCAGAACCATCGACACCTCGATGCTGTGGTCGATGCCGACCGATTTTAGCAGTTTTTGAGCCGATTCGAGTGTGCGGCGGGCCTCGTCGTTTTCGAGCAACTTTTCGAGCGTTGCGCCCTTAAATCCCCAAAAATAGAGCAAGTGCGGCCAATCGATAAACTCACGCAACTCGCTCATTGGTACGTTGTTACGTTCAATATTTTCGGTGCTGCCAAAGCCGTTGACGAACGTCGAGAGCGCAAACTGCGGCGCCTTCTCGTTGGCGGTGGCGTATGGTTCAATGTCTTCCTTTCGCTTGTTGTAATGGTCGCGGACGTCCTGCTGGGCGCGTTTGATTTCGGCAATGGTGGCCTCACGGTCGCTCAAAAGGCGTTTCGCAAGCACAGCCGAAGCCGACGCGTCGTTGCCGTGAGCCACAAAATAACTGTAGCGCGTGGCAAGTTTTACGGCCGTATGCACCACCGAAGTAGTTGCGCCGCCCACCAAAACTGGTATCTGAAGATGCTCTTTTTCAAGCATTTCGCACAATTGTTCCATCTCTTTCAGCGATGGTGTGATGAGTCCGCTCACGGCGATGATGTCGGCCTTTTCGCGCACTGCGGTGTCGATGATTGTGCGGTTGTCAACCATCACACCTAAATCAATGACATCGAGATTGTTACAAGCGAAAACGATGCCCACAATATTCTTGCCGATGTCGTGCACATCGCCCTTGACAGTGGCAAGAACCACCTTTGCGCGGCGGCCAGTATCGCCCGAAGCGTTGTTGTGCCGCTCAATTTCAGGTTGAAGAATTGTAACGGCCTGCTTCATCACCTTTGCCGACTTAACCACCTGTGGCAGAAACATTTTGCCCTCGCCAAACAGTTTGCCCACGCGGTCCATTCCGTTCATCAGCGGGCCCTCAATAATATCGACGGGGCTGCCGTATTGTTGCATCGCCTCGCCCAAATCGGGCTCGAGAAAATCGGCATTGCCTTTTACGAGCGCATACGCAAGTCGCTCATCGACAGAATGTTCGCGCCACGCTTCCTGCTTTGTGGCGGTATGGCTGCCTGCATCAGCCGACTCTTTCATCCGCGATGCAAGGTCGATGAGTGCTTCGGTGGCCTCGGCAGAGCGATTTAGAATCACGTCCTCGCAGAGTTTCAGCAAGTTAGGTTCAATCTCATCGTAAACTTGCAGCATTGCGGGGTTCACAATTCCCATATCGAGCCCGACGGCCGTGCCGTGGTAAAGGAACACCGAATGCATCGCCTCGCGCACAGGATTATTGCCGCGGAAAGCGAACGAAAGATTTGATATTCCGCCACTTGTGCGTGCGCCAGGCAGGTTCTTCTTAATCCATTCAACGGCGCGGATGAAGTCGATTCCGTAGTTGGCGTGCTCCTCGATTCCTGTTCCGACCGACAGCACGTTCACATCGAAAATTATCTCGTAAGGCTTGTATCCAGCCTTATCAATCAGCAAGTTATAAGCGCGTTCGCAGATTTCAATCTTGCGCTCGTAAGTTGTGGCCTGACCAACCTCGTCGAAAGCCATCACAATCACGGCCGCTCCCAACTTTCTGATTTCGCGGGCTTTCTGCAAAAATTTTTCTTTGCCTTCCTTCAGGCTTATCGAGTTGACAATGCATCGCCCTTGAGCGTTTTTTAAACCAGAAAGTATTGAATTCCAGTCAGATGAATCGACCATAATGGCTGCCTTCACAATTTCGGGGTCGTTGCTGATATAACGGATGAAATTCTGCATTTCGGCGGCGCTGTCGAGCATCGCGTCGTCCATATTGATGTCGATGATGTCGGCCCCGTCTTCAATCTGCTTGCGCGCGATGTTGGCGGCCTCTTCATAGTTCTTCTCCGAAATAAGCCGCGCAAATTTCCGCGAGCCAGCCACATTGGTACGCTCGCCCACGTTGGTGAAATTGCGTTCGTTTTTATCGACAACCACCACATCCAAACCGCTGACAATCAATCGTTCATCAACTTTTGCGGGAATACGCGGCGCAATGCCTTTCACCGCTTCGGCGATGGCCTTGATGTGCGCAGGCGACGTGCCGCAACATCCGCCCGCAATGTTTATCAGTCCGTCGTCGGCCATCTGCTTGATAATGTGCGCTGTAGTCGATGGTAACTCATCGTACTCGCCCATCTCGTTGGGCAGACCTGCGTTGGGGTAAAGACTTAAGAAACAGGGCAGTTTGGCAGAAAGTTGCTCAACAAACGGCCGCAATTCCGATGCTCCGAACGAGCAGTTCAGACCGAACGAGAGCGCAGGGTAATGGCTGATGCTGACGAAAAACGCTTCAATCGACTGGCCCGTGAGCGTGCGGCCGCTGCGGTCGTTGAGCGTGGCCGAAATCATAACTGGGATGTCGGTGCCGCGGTGCTCCTGCACGTTTTGAATGGCATAGAGCGCGGCTTTGGTGTTGAGTGCGTCGAAGCAGGTCTCAATCAACAGCACATCAACACCGCCATCTATCAGTCCTTCAACCTGTTCGGTGTAGGCATCGGCCATTGTGTCGAAGTCGGTGGCGCGGTATTCGGGATGGTTGATGTCGGGCGACAATGACAGCGTTTTCGATGTCGGGCCCATACTTCCAGCCACCCAAACCTTGCGGCTGGTGCAGGCGTCGGCCACACGACGGGCATTTTGCGCCGCAGCGGTGTTCATCCGCCGAGCCAGGTGCTCACACTGATATTCGTGTTGCGATATCTTATTGCTGCTAAACGAGTTAGTTTCAATAATATCGGCTCCTGCGTCCACATACATCTGGTGCACCTCGGCAATCACCTGCGGCGCAGTTAGGTTCAGAATGTCGTTGTTGCCCTTGAGCATCACGGGGTGATTTTTGAACTCGTCGCCGCGGAAATCGGCTTCGGTCAGGCCGAATTTCTGGATGCAGGTGCCCATTGCGCCGTCCAGAATCAAGATGCGCTGGTTGAGTGCTTCTCTGATGGTCATTATGTTGTTTTCTTCAAAATTCAACTTCAAAATCGCTATAAATCAATCGGTAAAGCCCGTCCAATTTTTGCTGCAAATATAAAATGGGGATTTGTTTTTTAGTGTGCACCTGGCGGGAATTTGATAATAAGTTGAGTGAAAAAAGGATTTTGACGTGGGATAAAATCAACAAAAGGGAACACTCGGTGCCCCCTTTTGCCTTGTCTGGTGCTGATTTATCGTCGAAAAACTGGGTTGTACAAGCGCCAGACCATTATCAGAAAAAACGTGTCTTACTTCTTGAAATTCAACTGAATATCGACAGGAATGTTTTCCAGGCGCAGATTCTTAATGTCGGCTGTCAGATTATCGTCGGGTTTTGAGTATTTTGCCACAAACTCGTTGGCTTTCTGCAAGTTGCCAGTGGCCTGAATCTCTAAAATCTGCGCAGCCAGCCCTGCCAGAGCGCTTTCCATCTTTGCAAAGTCGATTGTGTAGGTTCCGCTGACCGAACGGTGGAACGCGGCGTTATCTTTCAAATAGTTGTAAATCATTATATTGGCGCGTCCCAGAGTTGAGCCTTCGCCGTAGCGTTCAGAGCGGATTGTCGAAGCGAAGAAGGTTGCGAGCGCGTCCTCTTTGGTGAAAATGTTGGGCAAATCGAAGTGCTTTTGCAGCGTGCCGACAAGGTAAACGCCCACCACGTTCGCCTTAACTTCCTCAAGCACAGGCGCGTTGGCGGCAAGTGCCGACTGAACATCGGTGCCGTCGGTGACGGTTTTCTTCACGCCAAGGCCGTGGGCTATCTCGCGGAAAGCAGTGTTCCAGAAAAAGGCTTCTTGCGAGATATGTTCCTTATAATCAGCGTCTAAAAGCAGATTTCCTGTGGGCGCTACAATGTAGTTGAACTTGTTGCGGATAATGTTCTCGAACAATATGGTGCGGGTTCCCTTATCGCGCTGAACATCAGTGTCAAACGGCAGGTTGAGCGCAATAACCTTGACGCCAGCGTTGGCCCTGCCAGCGTAATAGATTGCATCGTACGAGAAAATGTTCGACCCAGTGCCAGGCTGGAACTGCTTGTACTCATCGGCGCACGGAAGGTCGGCCTGGAACTCGCCAAGACGGGCGGCAAACTGCTGCATCTTGTCGGTCTGCGCCTCGTTTTTCAGCATCACGTAGGCCTCATACGAGCGTTTTTTGCCCAGAAGTTGGTCGTCGGTGCTTTCGTTGGGGCCGATAACAATGTCCATCTTGCTGTCGGTCATATCGAGCCAGGCAATGCTGCTCTCGTAATAGTTATCGGTGCGCAGCGCGTCGGCTTTGGCCTGAAGATATTTTTTCACGCTCGGCTTTATGGTAATGTCGGCGGCGGCCATTAAGTAGTTGGCAATCTTATCGATATGCGTTTTGTAGGCATCGTGGTACCAAACGGCTTCAAGTTGTCCGTCGGCCTTGCGGCGAATGAGCGTGTAGGGGCTTTCCTTGTCGGGATTGCCGAACTGGCTGAACTCGTCGGCTGTCATATCGGCTGGATAGAAGTTGGCGCCAGGCTGACGCTTGCTGTATCCATCGACAAACGGCTCGCCCGAAATGCGGTCCCACGGGCCGTAGTTTATCAGGGCGTAGGCTTTTGCGTCGGCATCGGCAATGCTGTTGATAAACTGCTGTTTGTCACCAAAATACTGTTCCCAATAAATGGCGTCAACCTCGTCGGCGGCAAAGCGGTACAGGTTCAGCACTTCCTTGCCGTTGTCGGAAATTCCGCTCAAATCGGGCGCCTGAATGTCAACCACGGCATATTGTTCGGTCTTTTTAGCAAACTGCGACTTTTTCTGTTCGCAAGCCGTCGTCAGCATCACAGCCGCAGCGGCCAAAATAACTATCTTTTTCATATTTAAAGAATTAACATTATCAGAATTTGTGCCGCCACCACTCGAAGAAACATTGTGAGCGGGTAAACGGTGGCGTAGTTTACCGCAATGCGGCCACTCTCGAACATCTGCTCTGAAAACGAGAGCAGCGCGGGGTCGGTGGTGCCGCCCGAAAGCAGGCCGCATATCTTGAAAAAGTTCATTTTAAGGAAGATACGAGCAATGAGCGCCACAATGGTCATCGGCACAAGCGTAATGATTGCGCCGTAGCCAATCCAGGCGAAACCGCCGTTCATCAGGCAACTGACAAAATTCTCGCCCGCGCCAAGCCCCACGGCCGCCATAAAGAGCGATATGCCAATCTCGCGAATCATCAGGTTGGCCGAAAGCGCGGTGTAGGTTGTAATGCGCAGTTTCGGCCCGAAGTAGCCCAGCAGAATGGCGATAATGAGCGGACCGCCCGCTATGCCCAGTTTGAGCGGCTGCGGCATCGACGGGAAGCGCAGCGGAATCATTCCCACCACAACACCGATTGCAATGCCAAAGAAAATGGGCACCAGATTAGGCCTGTGAAGCGATTCGGGCTTGTTGCCCACCAACTGCGCGAGTTGGTTTATGCCGTCTTCGCTGCCCACCACCTGAATGCTGTCGCCAACTTGCAGAATCAGGTCGGCATCGGCCTGAAGGTCGACGCTTGAGCGCAGAATGCGGGTGACGGTGACGCCGTAGCGCTGGCGGATATTGAGTTTGCGCAGGCTTTTGCCCGTAATGCTCGACTGCGTTATCGACAGCCGCTTCGACACCAGTTTGCAGCCTGGCTGCTGCCACTCTTTCATATCCACCTGAATCTCGTTGCCGAACAGGATTTTTACCATATCCTTATGCTGAATATCGGTGACAATCAGTAGTTTATCACCTTCGTTGAGTGGCGTGTCCAAATCGGCTGGCGACACTTTTCCGTCCCGCATCACGCGCGACACCACAAGGTGCTCGTTGTTGCTCTCGCCAATCACATCGTGCAGCGTCTTGCCGAAAATGGCTGGGTTCTCGACCACGCACGCCAGACGGTAGGCGCTCGACTCGCCGCTCTCTTCGGTTGCCGACGAGTCGCGCTCGCGCTTCAAATCGACCCGAAAAATTGCGCGCAAGGCGATAATCAGAAAAATGGCGCCCAAAACGCCAAGCGGATAGGCCACCGCATAGGCCGAAGCCAATGCCGACGACGCTTGCGAAGCCTGCTCAACCGTTCCGCCATCGGCCATTGTGGCGTCGGCAATCATCTGCTGCGCCGCGCCCAGCCCTGGCGTGTTGGTCACGGCCGCCGACATCACACCTGTCAGAATATCAAGCCTTTCGCCCGACACCAAATGAATTATGTAGGTTGTAACCACGGCCAAAACCACAAGCGCAATGGCCATCAGGTTCATCGGAAGGCCGTCTTTGCGGAACGAGCGGAAGAAGCCTGGCCCCACCTGCAGGCCGATTGCGAAAACAAAGAGTATCAGGCCGAAATCTTTGAAAAGCGACAGAATCTGCGGCGGAATGCGCAGTCCGAAGTGGCTGAGCGCAATGCCGACAAACAAAATCCACGTGGTGCCGAGCGACACGCCCTTCACCTTAAAGCGTCCGAGATAAAGCCCCGACGCAATCACAAGCGACAGAATGAAAATAGCGCTTGCCGTACTGTTTTGTGCAATCAAATTCATCATAACGGCCGCAAAAGTACCGCCGCCGCGAATGTTGTTTTATCGCAGAATAATGTTTTTAGCGATATTATTTATCGATTTTCGCGATAAATGAATATTTTTGCCGACGTAAAATTCAGAAGGATATGGAATTACGGCAGTTGAAATATTTTGCATTGGTTATAGATTTACTTTGAACTTTTCCACCACGGAACACACGAATAACACGGAAACAATAAAAAAACGGCAATCGAACAAGTTCAATTGCCTACTGAAAACACGGAATTGAACATTCAAGTTCCGTGTTTTATCATTATATTAAGGTTACAACCTTAATATAATGCTTGTTTATAATACATTATGCGTGTGTTGTATTTCAGTGTTTTCTGTGCTTAAAATCAGTTGTTTGTTAGGCTATAGCTTTTGCATTATTGCTGCCCGTTGGCCTCGGCAAGATATTGCTCAACCTGCTGGCGTAGCGGCAGCAAATCGTTCTGCATCACGTTCCAAATCATATCGGGCCTGACTTGAAAATATCCGTGCACAATGTGGTGGCGCATTCCCTCAATTTGGCGCCACGGCGTGGCTGGGTGCGATTCTTTGAACTCTTTTGACAGCATATACGCGGCTTCGCCAATAACCAATGTGCCATACGACACGGCGGCAAACCGTATCTTGTCGTTGCAGAACTGCTCATAGGTGTATCCTTTGACTGCATCGAGCACAAAATCAATGCGTTCGAGCATATGTTCCAACCGATTCCTGTCCTTAAGCGGTTCTCTCATAAATCAGTTTTTTATCGTGATTGGCGCTTTCTTCGGCAAACTTAAGCAAAGAGCCTTCGGGCACAAGGTCAACCTCGCGGCCAACAATGTCTTTCAAATCCATATACATTCCGCCCAGCGTGAACAGGCTGAAATTGGTTGACATATCAGGCTCAAACAGAATATCCACATCGCTGTCGGGCCGTTCCTCGCCACGCGCAAACGAGCCGAAAAGCCAAGCCCGAAGCACTGGCTGGGTCTTGAAATAGTTGGCTATCAATCGTGTCATCGTCGGTGTGTCCATAGCGAAATGGTTTGTTTGGTACAAATGTAAGAAAAAAACAATAGATTGATATGCTCGCGTAACGTGCAAACTTTTAATGGAATACAAGGCTCTGACTCTCAGCGGGGCGCATTTGTTTTTATTGGCGCACAACGCTTGTCGGGACGTTTTTTATCGATTTTCGCGATAAATGAATATTTTTGCCGACGTAAAATTCAGAAGGATATGGAATTACGGCAGTTGAAATATTTTGCCGAAGTGAGTCGGCGCAAAAGTTTCTCGGAAGCGTCGAAGGCGCTTTTCATAACGCAGAGCACACTCTCGCAGCAGATTCAGAAACTGGAAGAAGAACTTGGCGTTGAACTACTTACGCGCGACACTCGGCACGTTGAGTTGAGCGACTACGGCACGCAGTTTCTGCCTTGCGCACTGCAGATTCTGCAAGACGCGCAGGCGGGCATCGACAAGATTAAAGACGCGCAAAACCTTATGTCGGGCGAGTTGCGCGTGGGTTCCACCTACTCGTTCGACCCGCTGCTCTACAAAACGGCGCTCGGATTCCACAAGCGCTATCCGCACATCAAACTGCTAATGCACAGCTCGTCGAAGGAAGTGCTGCTCAAAATGCTGACCGACAGGGAATTGGATATTGTGCTGGCCTACAAGTCGTATCTCACCGACGAGCGGATAATGTCGCACCCGCTGTTCAACGGCCGATTGAGCCTGATTATGGCCCGTCGGTACGTGCCCGAAGGCACCGTCGGCATTGAACTCGACAGCCTGCCGAAATATCCGCTGGCGCTGCCGTCGAAAGGCCTGCAAGCCCGCGACGCGCTCGATTTAATGCTCTCAACCCACAACATCAGTCTCGACATCCGCTTTGAGTTGAACAACCTGCACGGCATTCTGAGCCTTGTGCGCAACAGCCGCCTGGCCACCATTCTGTCGGGCGAAGTGGTGAGCAATGCCGACGCTTTTGCGGCCATCCCAATCAACCACCCCGACGCCCGAATGGACGGCTGCTACCACTACCTGAAAAACACCTATCAGAAGAAATCGGCCGAAGTGTTCATCGATATGCTGAAGGAAAACAACGCGTTCAACCTTGCGGGAAGGATTGAAGGGTGACCTTCTCACCATTTCTTCCCCTCGCTCGCCTTGCCGTCTTTAATGGTGATAATCTTGTCGGCGCCAGCCACGGTGCGCATTCGGTGGGCAATCACCAAAACGGTCTTGCCTTTGATAAGTTTTGAAATCGACTGCTGTATAAGTGTCTCGTTTTCAACATCGAGCGAAGCCGAAGCCTCGTCGAGCAGGATTATCGGGGCGTTTTTCAGGAAGGCGCGGGCGATTGATATGCGCTGACGCTCGCCGCCCGACAGTTTCTTGCCGTTCTCGCCAATCACCGTTTGCCACTTATCGGGCAGATTTTCAACAAATTCGGTGCAGTTGGCAAGCGCAGCGGCCTGCATCACCTGCTCGTCGGTGGCGTCTTTGTCGCCAATGCGGATATTTTCCAAAACGGTGTTGTTGAACAAGGTAACATCTTGAAAAACAATTGAGTAAAGATTCATCAGCGTTTCGGGGTCGATTTTTGAAATGTCTTGACCGCCAACGGTTATGCGGCCCGAATCGACGTCCCAGAACCGCGCCGCGAGCCTTGAAACGGTTGTCTTGCCGCTGCCCGACGGGCCAATGAGCGCCGTCACCTCACCCTGTTTTGCGGTGAACGATACGCCGTCCAGAATCTTCTTTCCGTCCTGATAAGAGAACGTAACATTCTGAAATTCAATATCGCCGCCGTTCACTTTGAGTTCTTCGGTACCAGTCTGCTCTTTGTGCATCAGAATCTCGTTGAGCCGCTCGCAGTTGACGTCGAGCGCAATAATGGCCGCAAAATGCTCAAGCGACGTAACCAGCGGGTCGTAAATGCGCGACGCTATCAGCAGGAACAGGAAGAATTCCAACAGGCCTAACTCACCGTTTCTCAACAACATAGCACCCACAAGAGCCGTGGTTGCAATGCCGAATTTCAGCAGCAGTTCGGCGTTGCAGACAAAAAGCCCAGTGCCGAGTTCGTTCCAGAGCATACGTTTCTCAACCTCGTGAATTTTGGCTTTAATTTCCTTGAAATAAGGCTGTTGCGCGTTGTTTTGCCGCAGGTCGCGGACAGTTTCCAGACATTCCTGAATTTTTTCGGTCATCTCAACGGCCGCCGCGCTCTTCCGCTTGCCCAGTTTGTACTGCACCTTGCGCGAGAAAGCCACAATGAGCATACTCAGCGGCAGCACCCAAACCACCGCCAAGGCCATCTTCCAGTTAATGAAAAACAGACACACGGCCAATATGCAAGTGCTTATTATTGAGCCAATTAGTTGCGGAATAAAGTGCGACGAAGCCTGCTCTATGCTCGCCGCGTCGTCCATCAGCGTCGAAGTCAGGTCGGCGCTGTCTTTCTTGGCGAAGAACGAAAGCGGCAGTTTCCGCAGTTTCTCGGCCAGCGTCACGCGCCTGATTCCGCTTTCGCGATAAGTCGAGAAATAGCAGGTGTTGTATTGAATCACGGTGGTGACAATCATCAGCACCAGCCAAATGCAAATGCCTGTGGCATAAAAACTTGCGCGACCAACCAGAGTCCCGCCCATAATGTCCTGAATCAGGAACCAGAGCAGAACAACGGGCGAGAACAGCGCCAGATTGTAAAACACGTTTGCCGTCGACGCAATCACCATCGACCTTGCGCCCTCGTCAGACAGGGCATATTTTTGTTTAAGAGTTGCCATTTTTTATTTAGGATTTAGGATTTAGGATTTAGGATTTAGGATTTAGGATTTAGGATTTAGGATTTTTTGATTATTGCACTGATTATCATAGTTTTTGACTTTAGACATCAGACTACAGACTTAAGACTGTTGTCCGTTGTCTGTTGTCCGTAGTCCTTTTCAATTTTCAATTCTCAATTTTCCATTCCACCGATTTTTGGTATTCGTTCCACATTCGTGAGTAGATACCTTGCTGTTTTACAAGGTCTTCGTGCTTGCCGCTCTCGACAATCCGCCCTTCTTTGAACACGAAAATCGCGTCGGCGTCAACAACGGTTGAAAGGCGGTGGGCGATTTTTATAACTGTCTTTCCTTTAGACATTTCGTTAAACGCCCGAAGCACTTTTTCCTCGTTTTCGGGGTCGGCAAAGGCGGTTGCCTCGTCCAGAATCAGAATGGGCGCGTTGCGCAGCATCACCCGCGCAATGGCAATGCGCTGCTGCTCGCCGCCGCTCAAATAGGTGCCGCGGCTGCCAATGACAGTGTTCACGCCGTCGGGCAGGCGGTTGATAATGTCGGTGCATTGGGCGCGTTGCAAAACGTCGGCAACTTCGGCGTCGGTTGCCGTCGGCTTGGCCATCTTAATATTGTCTAAAATGCTCGTTTTCATCAGTTTGCTGTCTTGAAAAACAAACGACACGATTTCCGACAGCCGCGCCTGCGGAATGTCGCGCACATCGACGCCGCCAATCAGAATGCGGCCTTCGGCAACATCCCAGAACCGCGACACAAGGCTTGCCGAAGTGGTTTTGCCGCCACCCGACGGCCCGACAAAGGCCACGTGTCCGCCCGACGGAATTGTCAGCGAAATGCCGTCCAAAGCGTTGCGCGCGGCGTCTTTGTATCGGAATTTAACATTCTGAAACTCAACCGAATAACCGCTTGGCGTCTGCGGATTTTCGGCATCTCTCATCTCTTCGACATCGAGCACCGAATTGATTCGCAAAAGCGAGTTCTCAACAATCATATCGGCTTCCGACGAGTGCATCAACTTGAAGAAAATCACCGCGATAACGGGCGTGAAAATGATATAGAACATCAGGTTTGAGAAAAACTCGGGGCTTGCCGCGCCGCTTCCGTGCCATAGCGCAACGGCCGTCAGCATTGCAAAAAACGAGTTGATTACAACGGTGTAGGCCGTCATCGGAATGCGGAACCGACGGGTGTAACTAACTGAAAATCTTTCGTATGTATCAATCGCTGCCTTGAGTTTCTTGAACGAGAAAACCGACTGCCCGAACGTCTTCACAACAGGAATGCCGCGCACGTACTCAACGGCTTCCTTCGTCATATTCTCGAGCGCGACGTTGTAGGCCAGAATATCGCGCTTCAGCGACGGCCCCACCATAAAACCGTACATTATGAGAAAGGCGACCACAATGGTTGCAATGCACAGAAGGCCGATTCGCCAGTCGAAATACATCAGCAGGGCAATCATCGCCACGGGCGTCACCATTCCCACTGTGCGGTCGGGCAGAATGTGCTCCAGGTAGTTGCTCATTGCGTCGGTTGAGTCGATAATGATTTTGCGGATTTTGCCGCTGCCTTCGGTCTCAATGTGGCCGAGCGGCATCCGAAGCACTTTGGCCACGCAGCGCTCGCGAATGTTGGCCACCGTGCGGAACGCCCCAAGGTGCGAGCAGGCCAGCGCGCAAAAATAGACGCACATTGCGTTGACCGCATACTTGACGGCCGTAAATCCGTAATCTTCAATGTTTTCCGCTTTCGCGAAATCGGGCGCCACACTCAGCACTTCGTTCACGATTTTCCAAATGTAAACGAACGGCACCAGTCCCAGGCACGCGCTCGCCGCCGACAGCACAATGGCCCCAACGGTGAAATACTTGAACCGACCTGCGTTGTCCATCAGCGTGAGCAGGTTCGGTCGCTTTTTTGTTTTGTTATCCATATACTTAATTTTTAATTTGTTACATTTTTAAAAATGAACAGCGGTCAAATTTGTTCTCAAAAAAAAAAGGACCCGTTTCCGAGTCCCTTTTCCCTAACTTTAATTCAAAATACGGCTTGTTTGTCTGTACATTTTAAGTGAACGCTGTACGTTTTTAAACGCTGCAAAAATCAGCCGAAAACACGTATCGGTCAATCCCAATTTGTGGGGATTTGTAGCGTGGTTGGCTGACAACTTATGGGTATAAAAACGGCGCGATTATGCATTTGCAACGTCGCGCCGATTCGCGGTGAGCGGTTCCGCCACCACGCTTTACACACTAATATCTGCTTTGTTTTCAGGTAAATGCCGCCTGATTCCGTCCCACGTGGGCATTGGCGAGCCACGGTGCTGACGCCGCCACTCGTCGAATTTTTGGTCGATATAAATCATCTCTTCAATGCCGTTTTTGCAGTGGTCCGAAACCATCAGTCGGCCCAGAACCGTTTTCGACATCAGTCTGTATAACAAGAACATAGCGTATGTCCGCAGACCGCCGTTGTAGAATCGGTCTTCGCCTTTCGGCATCACGCTCACGCCCGCGCTTTTCAGGTAGGCGAAGCACTCTTTCGACGCCTGCATAATGAACTCAATGTCGCGGCGGGTGAGTTGCTTCAGGTTGCAGCCGCACTTGTAGCACATATAGCCGTAGGGCATCACTTCGGCCACGTGGCACAGGTAGTAGGCCTGCATATCGCTGATTGGCGTCACTTTGTAGTCTTTGATACTGAATGCTTTACGTATTGCATCGATTGCCCAGTCGGGTGCGGGTTGGTGCAGACCGCCGACAAAAAGTTCGGTGACGGGCAGTCTTCCGACAACCGCCTTTCCGCCTTCGCGGTGCCCAGCCGAGTTCTGAAAGCCGAAAAGCAACTGCAAATCGTTGCGCTCGGCCAGAATTCGGTTTTGGCAATGGTCGGCTTCAAGATTATTGCCCACAAGCACCAAAAGATTGGTATTCAAACCGATAAATGCATCTAACAACGCTTTCTGCTGTTGCCCCTGCATCACTGAAAAAACAATGTCGAACTGCTCGCCAACGGGTGCGCTCTCAACAATTTTGGGGTGGTCAACGGTGGTTTTGCGCTGCAGATAGTGTCTGACAATCAAACCGTTGCGGCGCAACTCGTCGGCAGTTGAGCGGGCCACCACCGTCACGTCGTTGCCAGCCTTGCACAAATAGTGAATCATCAGCGAGCCTAACGCGCCCGAACCATAAACTAAAATCTTCATAATCAGCAGGTTTACCAAACTAAAGTTGCCCAGCGGTCGTTGACGTTGGGCAGCAGAAGAGCGAAAAGTTTGGCGCGCAGCGAGTGTTTGCGCATCTCTTCGTTGAAACTGTGCTCTTCGGCGACGCGGATTCCAGGGCAGAGCGGCTCGAGTTCGCGGGCCGAGTTGGTTCCGCTCTTGAAAACGGCGTTGGTCTTGCTCACCGTGTCGTGGTGCTTTTGGTTTTTCACCATCATCGGGCAGTTCTGCTCGGCCATCAGAATGCCGTGTTCAAAGTTGTTTTTCAGCAAGTTGAGCAGTGTGCCGATTTCTTCCATCGTCAGGTACATAAAGAGCCCTTCGGCAATGAACATCAGCGGCGCGCTTTTCGCGGAAGCGGTATTTTTGACCAGTTCTATCCAACTGTTTTCCAGAATGTTGGCCGCAACCATTGTGACGCGCTCGCGCTCGGGAAACGCCTTCCGACGGGCGGCAATCAGGTCGGGCAAATCAATGTCGAACCAAGTGATACGGCCGTTGTCAACGCGCTCGAAGCGGTTGTCGAAGCCCGCGCCCAGATTGACAATGACGGCGTCGGGGTTGGCGGCCACAAATTCGCGCACCGTTCGGTCGAGCATCACCGTGCGCGCAATCACGCCTTCGCGCGACAGAAACTTGTCGAACTGACGTGTGTCCACGTTCAGGTGCTTGACAATCTCAACCGCCATCGGGTCCTTCACGCGCGGATTTTTCGAGAGCGTCTCGTTCGCCTTTATGGCGACAGGTATCAGCGCCGTGGTCTCAACGTCGCCAAGTTTCAGAGTGATTATATTTTTCATATTATCAGCATTTTAGATTTCGTGAGAAAAGCCGAACATCCACTTTAGGTGTTCGGCTTTCGGAAACAATGAGAAAAAGTTTATCTTTTTGTAAATGACTATGGTTCTTTGTTTTAGGCTTTTTCTTCTTTTCTGATTTTCAGCGACTCGCGCGCCAGCAGGATTGCCACCACGGCCATCAGCGGCATAATCAGAAGTTGTGCGGGATTGAACTCGTCAATGAGTTCCGACATATGCAGCACCGTGAAAGCCGCCATAATGCAGGCCAGCACCACGTTGACTGCCAAGCATTTGCGTCCGCCGAACATCACAAGCAGAACGCCCACGGCGGGCACCGTGTAGGTGAGCAGCATCATAAACGAAATCATCCCCACCGAAGCGGGCGGTGTCATAGCGGCAATGCTCTCGCCCCAAAAGGCAGGCATTGCGTCGGTTAGCGAGTGCGCCAGGAATCCCGCAAGGGTGAGCGTCCACAGCGCGACGATTTTTGTTTTTCTTTCCATTTTCGACAAAATTTAATGTTTGAATCTTTGTCGCAAATGTACCCGACGCACTAACGCCCGTAAATCGCCATTTGTTGGGATTTATGGGGCGGCAGGCTGATGATTTTGGGGGATAAACAGGCTGCGTAATCGTGCCCCGCGCTATCAAACAGAATTTCACTCAATAACGTATTCCATCAGCACGTCGGCGCGGGCGTATTCGGTTGGCAGGTCGAACACTTGCGTGAAACCTAATTTCTTGTAAACGTGAATGGCGGCTCGCAAAGTTGAGTTCGTTTCAAGAAATAACTTTTTGGCACCCAGCGATTTGGCGCGGTCAATCACGGCCGTGAGCAGCGCCGTTCCAATTCCGCGACCCTGCCATTGGCTGCCGACGGCATACTTCTCAATATCGAAATCGTAGCCGCTGATTTTTGCTGGAACCATTGCCACCACGCCCGCTGGCTGGCCGTTGAAGAGCGCCACCAAAATGTGCCCGCCCTTGTTGATTATGGCGCCGCGCGGGTCGCCCAAAATGGCATTGTCAATCTCTTCAAGAACAAAGCGGCTGGTAATCCATTCTTCGTTAAGTTGCTTAAAAGCAGACTGATACTCGTCGGTATAGTCTACAATTTTGGTCATCGAAGCAATGCGGCGCTGGCGTTCGTCGCGCACGCGCTGCAGCATCGGCTTCTCGCTCAGCAGATCTTCCCATTCGGCAATGGCGCGCCAAAGGTCGTTGCGGGTGCTGCGGCAGATAGTGTCGACGGCTGCGGCCACATCAATGCACTGCTCGTCGAGCAGAGCCGACATACTCTGCCCGCGCTGCGTGAGCGCCACTTTGGTGCGGCGTCCGTCGGTTTTGTCATCAACGGTGCGGACAACCTTTGCCGCGGCCATCTCTTTCACAATGTTGCTCACCGACGGGTGCGAGTGCCCGATTCGGCGCGCAATCTCGGTTATTGTCGCGGGGCCGTCATCGGCAAGCGTGCGGAAAACAGGGAACCATTTCGGTTTCAGATTCACGCCATAAAGTTCGTAAACATCGGCCATCTCGCTGGTTATCATATCGGTTAGCATTCGCAGACGGCTGCCGATAGCCACTCTGCCTGTCTTGTCAAAAAAGTCTGTATCCATTATGTAACTGATTCCGTAATTGATTACGCAAATTTATATCGCTATTTTTGATTGATACAAGGTGCAGGGGTGTTTTTTTTGAAGGATTTTTCGCGTCGGCAGCCGTCGGGGAAACCGTGACACAAAAAATCACGGAACCAGAGCCTTCAATGCCGCTGATTCCGTGATATTAAAAGTATGCCAAACTATCGCTCGAAACTATAGAAGAACGACGGGAAGCCATCGACTGTGGCAACCTTGGATTCAACGGCGCCAGTTTCAAGGTCCACGGTGCTGAAGCCGTTGTAATCGTCGTTGGCCGAACCGTAAACCATCTTGCCCTTGTGCTGCCCCATTGCCACGCCGTGGCCGTTTGAGTGCGGAAGGCCTTCAATCACCTTTATACTTTGATTGTAAAGGTCGACAATGACGCCGACACCCGTGCGGGCAATGTAAGTGTTTGTATTAGTGGGGTCAAGACCCATTGCAAATCCGTAGGCGTA
>JAEEGK010011355.1_pt1 | contig 20367 bp, 21 predicted proteins | sample 8958771 | NCBI WGS metagenome assembly JAEEGK01 (sample SAMN16246547, study PRJNA631951) | gut metagenome | biome: gut microbiome; feature: rumen; material: SC-attached | host: Bos | place: Iran: Karaj | collected 2018-10
GTCCAGGTAGGCATGGATAATACATTTAGCCTCGTCTACAGTTACAAATCCCAGTCAGGCGCATTCCTCAAAAATACGGACAGTGTCAGACCACAGAACCAGATCCGGATTAGTCGGAGCATTGGCAAGAGTCAGATACTGCGCCATAAACTCGATATCAGTCATTCCGCCCTCGCCCTGCTTGGTATCGAAGGCTTCCTTAGGTCCCCTGATCAGACTGGCTCTCATCTTGCAGCGCATGCTGACTACTTCCTCTCGAAGCTTTTCCACGTCACGAGGCTTGCGTAAAACACTGTTACGAATGTCATTGAACTTTTTCACAAGTCTGTCCGGTCCGAGTACCGCTCTGGCTCTGACCAGCGCCTGCAGCTCCCAGGTCCAAGCCTTGTTGTTAAGATAGGACTCATAACCGGAAATGGAGCAAATAAGCGGTCCTGCCTCTCCTTCCGGTCTCAGTCTGGCATCAACCTCATACAGCACTCCCGATGAAAGTCTGGTGCTGAACAGATGCATGAGACGCTGGGCAAAACGACCGTAAAACATACGGTCTGAGATAGGATGTTCCGGATGATCGGTTTCCTTTTCCAGATCACTGTCGCACAGGAATACCAGATCAAGATCCGAACCGTAGCTCAGCTCTATGCCCCCCATCTTGCCGTAGGCAACCACACAGATCCCCTTGTCTCCGCGCTTATGGGCATTATAAGGAAGACCGTATTTTGCCACCAGCTGATTCCAGGTAAGATTAACCACCTCGTTCAGAATGGCCTGAGCAAGATAAGTAAGATAATCACTCACCTTCATAAGCGGCAACGCACCGACAAGATCCGCCGCACAGATACGCAGCAGCTGAATCTGCTTAAACTGTCTGAGACTCTCCATCTGATGTTCAAGATCAGAACTTTCCACGCGCATCAGAAATTCGTGCAGGTCATGTGAATAATCATCAGGGCTGGTCGGCTTGTACAGGCTGTTAGGCATCAGCAGTTCATCAAGAAGCACCGGATGTTCGGTAAGCTGTGCGGTAATCAGTTCGCTGCCGGAGCACAGCTTCAGCAGCTGATCGCAGGCCTGAGGATTTTCCTGAAGGAGCTGCAGATACGTGGTACGCAGACTGATGGTCAGAATCAGCTTTGACACTCGCTTGAATGTGGTTGCCGCTCCGTGCTTCATATTGGCAAAGCTGTTGAAAAGATAAGGCACCAGTCTGTTCAGAATCGCTCTGCCCTTCGGCCCCATCGGCTTGCTGGAGCATTCATCCTTAAAAAGCTTTATCTCGTCGGCCAGCAGATCAGGCTGACTGAGATCCTTGAACTGATTCATGACGATTTCTCTGATTTCGTCACGATTCAGATTAAGCAACCACAGATCAGAAAATACCGGATCCTCTTCCACCGTTTCTGATTCAGGATCACTGATAAGCAGAGCGAACTCTTCATGAACCGTGGACATGATTCCGTCAATGTGTTCGCAGAAGGCTGCGAAGTTTTCAAACCCCATGGCCGCTGCCAGACGCTCCTGATTAAGTTCGCCCGAAGGAAGAGTCTGAGTCTGTTCATCATTGATTTCCTGCAGCACGTTTTCAGTCTGACGCAGAAACACGTAACACGGCATCAGACAGTTGTATACGTCTTCCGTGATACAGCTGTTATGCTTGAGATTTTCCAGTACGCGCATAAGATTTCGTTCCTGAAGGGAAACCATGCGGCCGCCTCTCATAAGCTGAAAAACCTGAGCAATGAATTCTATTTCCCTGATACCTCCGGCACCGAGCTTGAAATTGTCTCTCAGCTGGCGACGGCGGACTTCGGCTTCAATCATGGCCTTCATCTTGCGCAGGGATTCAATGGCTCCGAAATCAAGATACCTTCTGTAGACAAAAGGTCTGAGCATATTGTCAAGTTCAACGGATTCAGGAGTTTTCTCTCCGAGAACACGTCCCTTGACCATGGCATAGCGTTCCCATGATCTGCCGTGTTTGAGATAGTAATCCTCCAGTGCGGCAAAAGAGCTTACGAGAGGACCGCTGTCACCGAACGGACGCAGACGCATGTCCACTCTGTAGACGATGCCGTCTGCAGTCTGCTGATCCAGTATCTGAATGAGCTGCTGACCGAGTCTGGTGAAAAACACCTGATTGTCCAGAGATCGTCTTGCCCCCTGAGTCTCTCCGCGATGCGGATAGCAGAAAATAAGATCAATGTCTGAGGAGAAATTAAGCTCACGTCCGCCAAGCTTTCCCATGCCGATAACCAGCATTTTCTGCTGTTCACCGTCTGCTGAATACGGAGTGCCGAAAGCCTGACAGCATCTTTTATAAAGGTAGTCCAGAGTTTTTACGATTATCTTTTCGGCCAGTTCACTAAGGTGTCTGAACTCCTCCTGAAGATCGGAAAGATGATTCAGCTGTCTGTGGGCGATTACCGCCAGCTTTTCATTTCTGAAGAGACGCAGCTTCTTTTTCAGGGTATTGTCATCATAGACGGATGACAGCATTTCATCCAGCTCCTGACCGTAACGCTCAACCCTGTCGTTCATGCCGAATTCACCCGAATCTATAAGTCTGCACAGAACATCAGGTCTCTGTGAAAAGAAACGTCCGGCAAAATCACTCAGACAGAAGGTCTGATACAGTTCATCCTTTATGGTCTCGATTCTGGCAAACTGTTCATCGGAAGCTTTATCCCTGAGCACCGAAAAATATCTGTCAGCCTCTTTTTTCATCACTTCACTGTATTTCATACTGACTCCTCCTCAAGCCCCGCAAAATTGATTTCAAGCAGCACTCTGATGAAATCCGCGCCGGTAAGAAGTCTGTCGAGAGCCCATGCTCTCTTTAAAAAGATTCTTTCGGAGCTTTCATTCGACAGCTCACAGACATCAAGTTCCGGATTATGCCTTATGAATCCGGCAAGAAGCGACTGCATCGGTGCGTACCTGCCGGAATAAACGAAATCCACGTCATTGCCGGTGTCGATGACTTTTCTTAAGGCAAGCATAATTATCCCCATGGTCTTTTCAGCGCATTCAGATGTTCTTCCGGCATCTCCGAGATAGAGAATGCTTGCCGAACGGCTCAGGACACTCATAAGCCCTGCCAGGTTCTTTTCAGTCTGTTCTGAAGATGAGTGACCGGCTCCCCCGGAAATACCGGTGTCATCCATGGCAGGAGGATCCAGACGGGAGATTCCGGCATAGATGGCGGCCCTGTGCATCTTGCTGAGGCTTTCCGGCCTGAAAACCGCCAGTCCGGCTCCGTAAACGGATTCAATAAGACCCTCGGCAAATTCCCTTAATGCGCGTGCACTGCCCTTTTTCAGTTCGAGCTCGACTTCCTGTCCCGACACACGTCCTTCGTCAGCTGTTTTATAGCTGACCCGGTCGTAGCTTATCTCTATCTCCGTTCCCCTGTATGAAACAAGCCATATATGACGTCTGCAGTTCTGAGCCATGTTTTCAAAAACAGCCTTCTGCAGTGCTTCGACGTCGCGCCCGGTAAAAATATGTTCCGGGAAAATTTTCAGGTCGGGAACCTCCGGTTTTTCAACAAGAGGAATGTTATACTCGGGATGAACGTGAATGCCACCCTGACTCATGCGGCGGGTTTTGATCGTTGCCTCGATGTCACTGCCAGTTTTACGGACTCTGAGTGCTATTCCCGCTTTGTATAGGGCCAGATCCGCGGTGTCATAGTAACTGTTTTCCAGATCGAGATCGCAGGAGCTTATAACCGTAGCTTCGGAATCATTCAGAAGTCTGTTCATACCCGCAATAAATGACTGACCGTCCACGCCGCTTTCAGCATACGGAGTCTGAATTTTTTCCTTCGGACCGTTACCGTCCGCTGCCATATACGGCTGAACCATAAGCTTTATTTCAATTTCATTACTCAAAACCGTCTTCCTCTTATGTGTCAATCTGTATGAACCTGAGATGAACAGACCTTTACGTATAATCAAGCCGTTGTCCCGGCTCCTCAATAAGCTAAAGATTTTAGCACAGTTGGGCTTTTTCCTTTACGAAATCACATCACAAAATCCGGGAACATTCCTGAAAAAACTCCCGTTTTCCACCACGTATGAATACCTGACATCCTTAAGTCCCAGGATGATTTTTTAAGTTTTTCTCTTCTTCCCGTCACGCCGGACGTACAGGATGGTAATAAATGATTTATTGATTATTTAGGCTCTTCAAAGTAAAATATGTATCACATTTCAATTAAATTAAGAGTAATCTTTATGCAAGTAAATTTTCTGAATCTTTTTGCTAAATCTCCTCTTAAACCTCTTTACGAACACATCAACAACATCTATGAATGCTGTTCCCACCTTCCTCCTTTTTTCGATGGTGTTTTCAATGATGACTGGGACAAGGCTTCCAGTGAGCAGCAGATGATCTGTCAGTTCGAAAGAGCAGCTGATGTAATCAAAAAGGACATTCGCATCAATCTTCCAAATTCACTTTTCATGCCTGTGGACAGAACCTATCTGCTCGAACTGGTAACTCAGGAAGATAAAATCGCCAATATTGCCCGAGACATCTCCGGTCTTATGCTGGGAAGACAGCTCACCATCCCTGCAGATATCAAGAAAGACTTCCTCACTTATCTGAACCGCAGCATCGAAGCTGTGGAGCTCACAAAAAAAGTTATCAATGAACTTGAAGATCTGCTTGAAAGCGGCTTCAGAGGCAAAGAGCTTTCACTTGTTCAGAGCATGGTTAAGGAAATAGACCTTATCGAGGACGACACCGATCACATGCAGATTAACCTCAGAAGACAGGTATTTATCAGGGAAAAGGATCTGAATCCTATCGATGCCATGTTTATCTACAAGATTCTTGAAAAAATCGGGGACCTTGCCGATCAGGCTTTAAGGGTGGGCTCCAGACTCGAACTGATGATCACCAAATCATAAGGATACATGATGGATTTTCTTCTGGCACACAGCTCCGTTATCATTTTCTTTGCGGGAGCTGTGGCATTCTTAATGGCCTGGGGTATCGGGGCTAATGACGTTTCCAATGCGATGGGAACGTCCGTAGGTACCAAAACACTTACCGTAAGAAACGCTATCATCATAGCGATTATTTTTGAATTTCTCGGTTCATACTTTGCAGGCGGAGAGGTTGTATCAACCATAAAGGACAGGGTTATAGACAGCTCTGCGAATATAGCGGCAGTGGATATGATTCTGGGTATGGTAAGCTCCATGCTGGCAGCAGGCATCTGGCTTGTTCTGGCTTCCTACTTCAGCTGGCCGGTATCAACAACACACTCAATCATCGGAGCCATTGTCGGTTTCGGCATAGTAAGCTCAGGACTTTCTGCAATTCACTGGGACATGTTCACCGGCATTGTGGGGTCCTGGATTATCACTCCGGTCATAGCCGGTATTCTGGCCTTCGTTCTGTTCCTGCACATTCAGAGATTCATTTTCTGGCGCTATCATCCTTTAAAGCATGCCAAGCGCTTTGCTCCGTATTACGTGTTTCTCACCATTCTTCTTATCAGTGTGGTTACCATTGAGAAAGGCTTAAAACACGTAAATCTAAATCTGACCACCGAAGAAAGCTGGGGCTTCGGTCTCATCATCGCTCTTGTAAGTGCGGTGATATCAGCCGTCATTCTCAGATACAAGAAGTTTGATAAGACCCTGGATGTCAAAAAGCATTACGCCAATGTGGAAAAGGTGTTTTCAATTCTCATGCTGATGACAGCATGCGCAATGGCCTTTGCACACGGTTCAAATGACGTGGCCAATGCCATCGGACCTCTGGCATCCGTTGCCACCATTCTTACCAACAACGGAGACATGTCCGCCAGTGCGGAAATGCCATGGTGGATACTTCCTTTAGGTGCCGTCGGCATGGTTGTCGGTCTCGGTACCTTCGGTTACAAGGTTATGAGCACCGTCGGTTCAGGCATTACGGCCCTGACCCCGAGCCGCGGCTTTGCCGCACAGCTTGCCACTGCAAGCACCGTGGTTATCGCTTCAGGAACCGGTCTGCCTATTTCCACCACTCAGACTCTCGTTGGAGCCATCATGGGGGTTGGTCTCGCCCGAGGTATAGCCGCCATCAACCTGACCATCGTACGTAACATCATAGTTTCCTGGGTGGTTACCCTTCCTGCCGGAGCGTTTTTCTCCATACTCTTCTACTATATCTTCAAGCTGATTCTGTTTTATGCAGGCTGATTGAGGACGTAATCAGAATAGAAGGCAGAAATCCCGCAGGTTGAAGTGACCCGCGGGATTTCTTTATGTTCCTCAGAACAATGAAAAAACAGCAGTTTTTTCAGGATTTACCGGTATTTTAAAAACACGTCTCCCCGGTGATAAATACACCATGTGTAGATTTTTTTCACATTTAGGGTAAAATAACAGGTACTTTAATTTTTTATGAAAAGACTATAAGCAAGGATAAAACATGCGTAAGTTTACTAAAGCATTTATCGGCAGCACCCTGTTGTCTTTATCTGTTGTATCAAATGCAGTTGCTCTTGAATTAACCGAAGTAAGTGCGGAACGTATTGAAAAACCGGAAGTAAAACAGGCTGAAAAGCAGACCGCCGCTCCGGTAAAAGCTGTAAAGACCGAAGCTCCTGAAGTTCGCAGGGAATCAGTTCCTCAGGCTGAATCAGCACAGGTATCAGGTAATGAAGAAAAGGCCAAACCTGCCGCGGCACCTGAAGCTGCTGCTGAGAAGACTCCTTCACGCAAGGTTTCTTACGTTGCTTATGTTTCTGACGAAAGCAGTGTCTGGGCAACCCGAGGTCCGGGCAAGCAGTATAAGCTTAGCGGTCAGATTAAAATCGGGGAAAGAGTTGAAGTTCTTTCAGAAAAGAATGATTACGTGGAAGTACGCACTCCGAAAGACACCATTGTATGGATTCCTAAGAGAGAAATTCAGCGAGAGGAAAGCAACCGTTACAAGGTATCCAAGCTGGAAGAAGAAAACAGCAGCTTAAAGTACAAGCTTGATAACATTGACAGTGAATCAATGAGAGAACTCAAAAAAGCCACTGAAGAACTCACCAGACTCAAAAAGGCCTATACCGAGCTGAAGCAGGTTCACGAGGAAATGGAAGTGAAGATGAAGGAAACAGCCGAAGAAAACGAGGAGCTTTCATCCAAACTGGAAACAAAGGATCAGGATATGCAGCTCAGATGGTGGAAACAGGGCGGACTCATTGCTCTTATCGGTGCCATCGTAGGTGTTATTCTTGTTTATCTCCCAAGACCTCGCCGTCGTAAAGATGACTATTATTACTAACAGGTTTCGCAGTTAACCAGGAGATGAAATCCAAACATCTTCCAGTTAATCCATTAAATAGAAAATGCACCTTCCGGTGCATTTTCTGTCAGATTACTGTCTGTAATCTTCCATTGCCCTGATGGAAAAGCTCTTGCCGTTCACCCTCATAATCACGTGATTTTCGGCTATTTTAAGAATCTCAAGATTCTTGTAGGTTCCACCTTCCTTAATAACGCTGCCGTTTAGGGTGATACTGCGTTTTGATGCATCGGTGGAATAGTTATGTGATGAATAGACAAACGGAGGAATGGCGTTTCTCAGATTCGATGTCAGCATGCTGATATCCGTGGCATCACGGGTGGCTGAATCATTTACGGAACTGTATGGGGAGGTATCCGGTATGCTGAAGTTGAGATCTCCGGTATTGGTTGAGTTGACGGCCTCGTCAAAAACCGCCTTCAGATCCTTTTTGACCACTCTGCGTTTTGCATCAGCGGAAGTACCGTTCTGACCGCTTTCTCCTCTCAGAGCCGCATTGATTTTTTCCGCATCGCTCTCAATACTCCTTTCACGCTGTTCTCTTGAGGTCTGCTGCTCATCACGTGAAAATACATATTCAGTCGGAGATGATTTGCCTGAAAGATGCTTAACGGTGAATTCATGAGGTTTTGATGGTTCAACATAAGGATAATTTGAACTGTCGTCAGGGGTTAAATCATGACGCATACCGGCAAGTTCTTTTTCAAAATTGCCTAAAAGAGCTTCCCTGCGTACCGCAAACTCATCGTCAATCCTTTTCTGTTCAAACAGATAATAACCTGTAAATGAGGCAATGCCGACAACCGTCAGCAGTGAGTAAAACAGGATACGCCCCTTTCTGATTCTGGCCGTTTCATAAGCATGGGCAGCGGCAATCTCAGGATTGTCCATGATTTTATCAGCATCAAAAAACAATGACATCTTTATTCCTCTGCCTCCTGTTCAGCCCCGCTTTCAAGTAAATCACCTACGGTTATGGCTTCCGCTCCGGTATCGGAAGCTTCTGTTTTTTCCCTGTCTCCGGGATCTTTCGTAATTTTCACAGTCGAAGAGCCGTCGGAGACGCTCTGTTCACTCATCACCGCATCATGAAACAATTTATCCTCGTCGTCAGTGTCCGTTACTTCAGGTGAAGTGTTTTCAGACTGTCCGGAACCGCCGTTATAGCTGTCAACCATGGATCTGATGTTGGCCTCGTATTCGGCAGAAGCAATATATTCCTCATATAGCGGATGGTCGGTTTCCGTATAAGGAAGCAGAGCCCACAGGGTATCGATTCCGGCATAACCGTCAGCCTTGATTCCGAGAGACTGCTGTACCTTCTTCACTCGATTCGCCATGGTTTTGTCATATCCGTTAAAGGCATAGGTGTCGGTATCCTCATAACGGTTCAGCATTTCATAAAGCTTCATCTGCGCTTCACTTCCGCTTTTACGGCTGACTGTTTCCTCTCCGGCAGGAAGAGGCCATATCAGCCTGAAATCACCTTCCATGGACTCGTTGACGAAATCTCTTTTCACTATCCACTCGCGGTTGTTGATAAGCAGAGAGGCGTAATTGTCGTTGAGTTTCAGCAGCACGGCATGAAACGGTCTGAGTTTACCGTCCAGCATGGATATCACTGCCGGTACGTTGTATTTCTCAAGTTCCGTGAGACTGCCGTTTCCGGCAAAGCATCTGAATCCCGCATTTCTGATATAGGCACAGTCACTGTCAAAATTGCCGGAGGCATCGGCAAAACCCCATTCACGAAGGAGTTTTTTCCATGAATCCTCTTCAAAGGAGCTGTTCAGCACATCGGTACTGTAACGGGTCTGCTCTCTGATGATGCTTTCCTGCTCTGCCCTTCTGCCGTTGATGTCCCTTATGGCTTCCCTGTACCTGATGATTTCATCGTCAGCCTTGAGACGTCTTATGAGTTCAGTCTTAAGTTCGGCACCGTTGTGATGACACAGCAGATAACCGGCTCCGAGCCCGGCGGCAGCAGCCAGAATGACTCCGGCCGACAGACGGAACCAGTAATTCAGCAGCTGACCTGAAGCAAGATACTCCTTCACCGTACTGATAAAGCTTTTGGTTCCCATAACCTCATGAATGGCCTGAAGCATGTGCTTTCGCTCAATAAAATGAGAATTGTCCACATAGGCGGCAAGAAGAGCCCTGTCACAGCATACGTTTATAATACGCGGAATACCTCCGGAAATTCTGTAAAGCTCCCTGATGGCACCCTGAGTAAAAATCACCTGCAGACATCCTGCTGACTGCATACGGAATCTCACATAGGAATCAACCTCGTAAAGAGACAGCGGCAGAAGATGAAATCTTGCGGTTATACGCTGGGCAATCTGGCGCATGTGCACCTGCCTGAACTTGTCCTGAAGTTCCGGCTGTCCCACCAGAATCACCTGAAGCAGCTTGGTATTATCCGTCTCGACGTTGGTAAGCAGTCTAACCTGCTCTATCAGTTCATCGCTCAGATGCTGAGCCTCATCGATCATCAGAAGAGCCCTGCGTCCCTTTCTGTAGTTTTCAGTCAGAAAATCGCTGATGTTCTGAAGCAGCACTCTCTTTGATGAACCTTCGGCAAAAGGAATTCCGAATTCATGACATATGGTTTCCAGCAGTTCTATCAGAGACAGAGCGGGATTAAAAATTACCGCCAGTTCAAGCTCGTTTTCTTCCTGAATCTGCTGCATCATGGTTCGCAGAATAACTGTCTTTCCGGTACCGACCTCTCCGGTAAAAAGAATAAAGCCGCCACTCTCCTGAGTGCCGTGCTTAAGCATGGATAAGGCTTCACGATGGTGCCTGCTGAGATAGAAAAATTTTGGATTCGGTGAAATGCTGAAAGGTGCTTCACTCAAACCAAAAAACTTCTTGTACATAAATAACAGATCCCGTTACGAAAATTCTGAAACAACTCTTACAATAATATCATTTTAGACATGGTTAAACAAAAATAACCTCTGAATCACGTCAATTATAAGAAATAGACAGCATCATGGTCTGATAATTTCACGGATTGATCAGTCACCAGCAGATTTTTTCTCAGGAAACACTTGCCAAATTCCTGACATGACATATCATTTAATCATCAGTTGCTGAGCCATGACAATCAGTGAATTCAGCCATACTAAAACAGAAATTATCAGGAGACAAAACATGAAGATATATCTTGTCGGCGGAGCGGTAAGAGACCGTCTGCTGGGAATCCCCCAGAAGGACAGGGATTACTGCGTAACCGGAGCCACTCCTGAAGAAATGACGGCAAAAGGTTTTATCTGCGTGGGCCGGGACTTTCCGGTATTTCTGCATCCGAAAACCTCAGAAGAATATGCTCTTGCCCGAACCGAACGCAAGGAAGGCCACGGTTATACCGGATTCATCTGCAGTTTCAGTCCTGACGTCACCATAGAGGAAGACCTTCTGCGCAGGGATCTCACAATCAATGCCATAGCCGAAGACGATGAGGGCCGGCTTATCGATCCTTATAACGGACAGAAAGATCTGGAAAACCGCGTGCTGAGACATGTAAGCGATGCTTTTTCCGAAGATCCCCTAAGGGTTCTGCGTCTTGCAAGATTCTATTCCTGTTTTCATCATTTGGGTTTTTCGGTAGCTCCTGAAACAAAGGAACTCTGCCGCAGTCTTTCCGGGAGCGGAGAACTTAAATATCTCACGGCTGAAAGAGTATGGCAGGAAGTACATAAAGCACTTTCCGGGAGGACTCCTTCAGTATTTTTTGAATTCCTTGATGAAACAGGCGGACTGGAAATTCTTTTTCCGGAACTTTACGCTCTTAAGCGGGTAATGGAGAATCCTGAATATCATCCGGAAAAGGATGCTTTCAGTCATACCATGCTGACACTGAAAAGTATTTCCGGTCTCACAGCAAATCCCGTCACCAGATTTGCCATGCTTACCCATGATCTCGGGAAAATGATCGAATATGCTTCTGATAATCCGCAGGAACAGAAACACCGGATTGTCGGAGTCCCTCTGGTGGAAAAAATGTGTCAGCGTCTGAAGGTTCCTAAAAATTACCAGAAGCTTGCCGTGAACATATGCCGTTATCACTCTTATATGGCAATCTGCAGAAAGAATCCGGAATATCTGAACAGGCTGTTCATTGATACCGGTGCTTACAAGGACTCTGTTCAGGCAGGTATTGTCGGTCAGTGTCTGAGAGCTGATTTTCACGGACGTTCAGGCTTTGAAAAGGAACCGTTTACCGCGGATTATTTTCTGAATTTCATTCTGGCCAGAGCTTCCAGAGTAAAAACGGCTGAGGTCATGGCTGACGGCTTTCAGGGAGCCGACATCACAAAGGAACTTAACAGAAGACGCATGGTTCTGATAGCCGAAGCTCAGACGCAGCTATCTGAAATGTATCCTGACACTATCTGTTAATAAAGACAGGAAAAATCATTCCCTTGTTCATAACAAACGATAATGCCGGACAGTATGACCTGTCCGGCATTATCATCCGTAACCGTCAGTAGTTATTATGACTGAGGCCAGAATACCCAGAAAAGGACAATTCCCAGAATTACGCGGTAGATTACGTATGGAAGAAGACCAACCCTGTTTATAAAATCAAGGAACAGCTTGATTACCAGATAAGCAACCACAAAAGAAATAACGGTTCCCAGACCAATTGACCAGAGATCCACGTTTTCATGATTGGCAATGATATCCTTTGTTTTTATCAAAGCAGAAAGGATAATTACCGGAATTGACATCAGAAAACTGAATTCCGCAGCAGCCTTAGGGCTTAATTTCAGAAAATATCCCGCTGTCATGGTGATACCTGATCTGGATGTCCCGGGAATCAGGGCTATAGCCTGTGAGCATCCGATTAAAACTGCTCTGACCAGATTAATCTCCCTCGAAGCCGCAGCTCCGGTGATTTCAGATGAAAGAGCGGAAGTACCGTTGTCCTTCTCCTGACGTGATACTTCAGGAAGCGGATTTTTTTTCCAGAATCTGTCACTGTACACCTGAGCCGCCCACAGCAGCAGTCCGAATACGATGGTACTGCCGGCTATAACCAGAGGACTTCTCAGATAGGTTTCAACCAGATTCTTGCAGGCAAGACCGACAAGTCCGACAGGAACGGTGGCAACCATCACATAGAAAAGAAGTTCGGCCGCCCTGGTGAACGGACCTTTTCTGAAAGCGAACTTCATGCTGTCTTCAGTCATCAGCCACAGGCTTTTTCTGAAATATATGACAACGGCAAGAAGAGAACCGACATGAACGGCTATATCAAAGGCAATTCCCTGATCAGGCCAGTCACTGATGAACTTTGAAGGAAGAATAAGATGGGCGGAACTTGATACCGGAAGAAATTCAGTCAGGCCCTGAATAAGAGCCAATATTATTGTCTGCAGTGTGGTCACTTCATTAGTCCTAAGATTATTTTGTATTTACCTTTTTACCGCGGGCTAAAATATTCTTATGCTTCAAACCTCTGCGGCATATGTGTCTATAAAGTCTTTATCATCCGCACCGATGTTATCCAAAGCGGAAAAAAACACCGGAACGGCAGTTAAATTCAATGGCCTATCAGGCTGAGATTCAGATCTTTTACCGGCCTCAGATTGTCGTATGACATGCCGGCGGCAAGCTCTGTAACACTTCTGTTTCCTCCGGGTGGCACGAGATGCGGCACGAGGGAAGCCAGCGGAACGGTTACAAAAGAATATTTGAATATATCTGTTCTCGGTAATTCAGGATATTCGCTGATTACATCACCATAAAGAAGAATATCTATATCCAGACATCTGATTGACAGTCTGTTTCCGTACTGATCATACCAGTCTCCCCTGCCCATTTCCTTTTCGGTATTCTTGGTAAAAGCTAGGAGCGCATCAAGAGAAAGGCCGGTGTTACCGACAATCACGGCATTGTAATAATCAGGTCCTTTGGCATGAAGCGGAACAGTTTCGTAAACATCTGAGCAGGATATGTCTGTCAGCACTTTCTGAAGTTTCAGCATGGCATGAGTCATGGAAACCTGACGATACAGATTTGAACCTAAAGCAAGAGCTACTCTTGTCATTTTAAATATCCCGTTTAAACATTCTGGTCATTCTGATGCCGACACTGTCAACATTCTTTAAAATATCCGGTTTTAAGACTTCCAGAGTTATACCGTGCAGACTTTCTGCAAATCTCTCCTTAAGAGCTTTAATCAAACGGTTTCCCAGAAATTCAACTGTTTCAGCTCTGCAGGACACGGATTCGCTGACAATAATATCTGCCGCTTCAGCATAGTTGACGGTATGAGCTATATCATCACTTTCAGAGATACGGTCAAAACAGGTATAGAGTTCGGCATTAACGATGACTCTCTGCTCTTTTACCCGTTCCTCGGGAAGCAGTCCTATGATACAGGAAAATACGAGACCGTTGATAATTACGGTGTCATGTTCTTTTAGATTTGTTATGCTCTGCATCTTTTGTTTTACCTGATTGTCTGTTGATTACCTGATTATGAATTTTTAAACCTTTACCTTGTCTGCAATAACACCTGCCGTACAATAATCCTGTACTGATTCATGCATGTATACCGGGAAATTACAGATAACTGTCGTTCAGGGTATCAAGAGGCCATCGTGGGGTAACCTTGATTTCAAGTCCGGATCTGGCTCCCTGTTTAAAACGGAACATACCGGCATAGGCAATCATGGCGCCGTTGTCGGTACAGAAGGAAATACGAGGATAAAAAACCTCTCCCTTTAAATTCTGCATCATCTTTTCCATTTCGGAACGAAGCGTTCTGTTTGCACTTACACCTCCGGCAATAACCAGTCTCCTGTAGCCTGTCTGCTTCAGAGCCTTTTTCACCTTTATCTTGAGAATATCAACAACGGCATCCTCAAAGGCTCTTGCTATATCCGCCCTGTCCTGTTCACAGGTATTGTGTTCGGCAATGGTATTGGCGGCAAAGGTCTTCAGACCTGAGAATGAAAAATCAAGGTTCGGACTGTTGTACATAGGTCTAGGGAATACAAATCTGTCCTTTACGCCTTTCTGAGCCAGAGCTGAGAGCAGCGGACCGCCGGGATAGGCTATTCCAAGAAGTTTGGCAGTCTTGTCAAATGCTTCGCCGGCCGCATCATCAACGGACTGACCGATAATTCTGTACTGTCCGGGAGCCGCAACATCGATAATCATGGTATGGCCGCCTGAAACCAGAAGAGCAAGAAACGGAAACTCCGGCTTATTTTCCTCAAGCATAGGAGCAAGCATGTGACCTTCCATATGATTAACCGGAACTGCAGGTTTGTTCCATGCATAGGCAATGGTTCTGGCAACCGTGGCGCCAACCATGAGAGCCCCTATAAGTCCCGGACCGGCGGTATAGGCTACGGCATCAATATCGTCTTTGGTACAGTCCGCTTCCTTAAGTGCGGCCTTTACCAGTCTGATAGCCATTCTGATATGGTCTCTGCTTGCAAGTTCAGGAACTACACCGCCGTATTCCGCGTGAAGCTTTATCTGGCTGTATAACTGATTGCAGAGTAACCCCTTTTCATCATCGTAAATAGCTACTCCCGTTTCATCACAGGAGCTTTCAATACCTAAAACCTTCATTTGACCAAAGTCTCCGCTTGTAATTGGAATTTGTGAGTGAATTATACAGGATTAACGTTGTCAGCGCGATATGATTAAAGAATTAAAAAGATTTATTCACCAAATTCCGTAATTACCGTATAACGATAATTTTACTGTTATGGTTAAGAGTTTAACGACATAGTATAATTTACTGGCAGGTTTTCATTTTTAAGCAGCTTCTATTCAATTCTGCTCTAACTTACCCATGTCAGCATAACCTGTAAACTGACTTTTCAGAGAAACACGCATGCATGATATTTGGAATCCGTGGCACGGCTGTCGCAAATGCAGCGAAGGCTGCCTTAACTGCTATATGTTCTTTCTGGACAGAATAAGAAACCAGAACGGAGCTGATATTTACTGCACCGGTGCAGGTTTCAGATATCCGCTGTCCAAAGATCGCAACGGCAGATTCAAGGTTCAGAGCGGAGAAATGCTCAGAGTATGCATGACCTCCGACTTCTTTCTGGAGGAAGCGGATCAGTGGAGGCCGGAGGCCTGGAAAATCATCCGCCAGAGACCGGACGTAAAATTCTATCTTCTGACCAAACGCCCTCAGCGTGTGGCTGACTGTCTGCCTCCGGACTGGGGGGACGGCTGGGAAAACGTGTTTTTCAATGTCAGCTGTGAAAATCAGAAAAGAACTGACGAACGCATCCCTTTCCTTCTCGATCTTCCATTCAGACACAAGGGAATCATGTGTGCACCTTTCATCGGTCCGGTAACCATTGAAAAATATCTGCAGTACAACCAGATTGAACAGGTTCTGTGTGACGGCGAGAATTACGCCAACAGTCGTCCCTGCCATTATGAATGGGTGAAAAATCTCAGTGATGAATGCCGCAGACACAATGTTACCTTCATATTCTGCGGTACAGGCAGATTCTTTGTTAAGGACGGCAGAACCTACACCATTGAAGGGAATATACTCCAGACTGAACAGGCTTATCTGTCAGGATTGAGTTTTCAGGGGAAAGAAATGGAATTCAGGCTGTTCGACAATCTTGGATGTCCAATCCCGGAGAAAGAACTGTATAAACCACAATACAGGGAAAGATGCGGTAAATGCAGCATGAGAATGGCATGCAACGGATGCAGCAACTGCGGTAAATGCTGATGCCTGAATTTTTTTATCAGCAGGTGATTTTTCTGAAAAATCCGTTTCTTTCCATCCTGACATTCCAGATGATAACAGTTAACTTTAATCTTTTTACGAGCGTTCCTCCCGCTGAATCCGTTTACACCAATCATTATAATTATGCGCAACAACATAACCTGACGAAGTACCGGGGGATTCATTTAAAATTCCGTACAATTATCATTCTGCTCTTCTTTTCCATTTTTCATTACATTCAGGTGACATACATAAAACATTATCTTTTGTTGAAGCGAGAATTTTTGAACCGAAACCATAGGTTATAAAATTTCTCTTCCGAAGCTCATCCATTATGACAAAAAGGTGAGCATACCCTGCCCGCATGAGTATTCTTGATTTCTTATAGTCCGGACAGAACCTTGCAACAAGCGCCCAGAACCTTGATGAATGATTCATTTCAAACAGATGACAGAGCTCATGAATCACCAGATATCTGCGACAGGACTGAGGAAGAAGAGCGCTCAGGCAGTTAAAACTTAACGCTCCATCAGAAGAACAGCTACCCCATCGTGATTTCATCAGCTTGACTGCAACGGAATTAAGTTCTTTTTTCAATCCCATAACCCTATGGTAATAGACGCATAAATCCACCATTTCCTCAATGGTCTCACGCGCAAGTTTACGGAGCCATGCGTCAGAGGGACAATGCTCCATGATAAAATCATTTATCAGCTGTTCCGTTTTATTGCGTTTTTCTGAAGCAAGCCTGAATTTTCGGCGTGATTTTTCATAAACATCGGTAAAAAATTCGGAATACCTGTCAACCAGTGCCTGAGGTTTCTTAAGGTAGAAACTCATGGACACCGGCAGAATTACCGTCGGACTCATGCTTTCGTCAAATCTTAGACCGAAAGACAGCTTCCTGCGGGGATTAACCACAAATCTGCCGTTCGTATGAACGGAATCTCCTTTTGACTCCCTGATTACCAGAGTAACCTCGCATGACTTCAACTGTTTCATAAAATTTTTACCGCAATGAACTACACGTTTGCCTGAATACAGATAAAAACACCGTGATTATAACCCAGCATACGAATAAACGTAATTCAGACCTTAAAATAAGGTTACAGGCATCTGAGAAGATAAAACAGAAACGAGCTTCTGTCATCTGAATGACACCTTATAAGGAAATACACAGCATATGACAGTCCGAAGACATTTTATCCACAGATATACACACAAGAGAAAAAAAGAGGAAACATTCCCCCTGTCAGGTAAAAAATACAGTCAGATTATTTATCCACGGGCACCGGAATAGACAGACGATACAGACAAAAGAAAAAATGGTTGGCCGGAACAGCTGTTTTCAGACGTTTATTCACAGCTATATTTCTGAACAGAGTTCTTAATAACTTTTCCGCAAAACAGATGATAAAAAACGATAAAAAACGTTCTCCGTGCCCCACCATGGATAAAAGTACAGAAAATAAGCAAAATTTTACCGTTTTTCCTTCGCCAAAGAACAAAAATCTGTTTACTTTATCCCCCGAAAGTATTAAAATTCGCACAATTGTTTGACCTGTTTCTGCACGCAAGTGCAAAGGCGGGCAGGCGTTATCAGATGAGTCTTTCTTATATCACGTGGGAAGCTCATTATTTTTTTTATTATCGAGGTGAGAGGCACATGCCAATTATTAAAGTACGTGAAAATGAACCATTTGACGTAGCATTACGTCGTTTCAAGCGTTCTTGCGAAAAGGCAGGAATTTTAGCAGACGTTCGCAGCCGCGAATTTTACGAAAAGCCAACTACTGTTCGTAAGCGCGCAAAGGCTTCAGCAGTAAAGCGTCAGGCTAAGAAGCTTGCACGTGAAAATGCACGTCACAATCGTTTATACTAATTTTTTGTTTTAACCGTTACTTTTTAGGTCGAAGAGAATTATGTCCTTACGTGAAGATTTAAATGTTCGTATTAAGGAATCAATGCTGGCAAAGAACAAGGAACGCACCAGTGCGTTGCGTTTATTGCTCTCTGAGATAAAAAAAGTAGAAGTTGACCAGCGAATCACACTTGATGACAGTCAGATTATTGCCATCGTTACCAAGATGGTTAAGCAGCGTGAAGAATCAGCTGCTCAGTATGAAGCTGCCGGACGTGAAGAACTGGCTCAGGGTGAAAAATTTGAAATAAGTGTATTACAGGAATTTTTACCTGCACAGATGTCTGAAGCTGAAGTGGATGAACTTATTGCCAAGGCTTTAAGTGAAACCGGCGCATCAGGCATGAAGGACATGTCTAAGGTAATGAGCTTTGTTAAGCCTCTTGCTACCGGCAGAACAGATATGGGAAGCCTCAGCAAAAAAATCAAAGACGCCTTAAACAAGTAAATTCCGGGTTGCACAAATGGTGGAAAAGGGACTAATTTATTAGTCCTTTTTTTTATTTCCAAAAATTTCTTATAATCAGCTCAAAATACAGAGACCGACAATACCCATCAGAGGTCGTCGTTCCTGCCTGCACTTATACTGTATAAATAAGATTCAACAAAATCAGATTTTATAGCAAAAACAGACATCATAACATCAAAAGTTCGTTAACATAGTTCAATATAAATCAGGATAAATATCACAATTATTAAACTGACAGTCTGATATAGATAGATATATGTCGAAAAAAACAGCAAAATCAGATAACGAACTCACCAATAATATTTAAAATAACTTATAGATGGTTACAGCAAGGCTGCCTGAAACAACCATACAATAAATCATAAAACATATCATAAACATTTAAAATCAACCAACTAGTATAACGGGCAGTCGATAAGCAATAATTAAGATAAGGATAAATCAATGGTGAATATATTTGGTTCGCTATCAGAAAAGAAATACTCCTGGGATAAGCTTGGCAATATTGAAGAAGGAAGGCCTGACCTTGGTGATTCACTGCCTGTCGAAGTATACAGACAGCTTGAGTTCTCATTAATGGAGGTACTTCAAAAGAGATACGGCGCTGAAACAGCAAATGAAATCTTTAAAGAAGCCGGCGCAATAGCTGGAGTGGAGTTCACAAAGCATCACCTTAATACCAATGCAAGCTTCAAGGATTTCATGACAGACCTCTATAAGATTCTGTATAAAATGAAAATAGGCATTCTCAACGTTGAACACGTAGACAGTGAATTCAATGAGATAATACTCACTCTGGCAGATGATCTGGACTGCAGCGGTCTGCCTCCTACCAACGAAATGATATGCGACTATGATGAAGGATTTCTTGAAGGAATTCTGGAACAGTACACTGGAGAAAAATACGAGGTGACGGAAATAAACTGCTGGGCCAACGGAGACCGCATATGCAGATTCCGCTGCAAGAAACTTTAACAGAACACGAATGAAACTCAAAATCCTGACTGCAGAATTAGGTTATATTCACAGTCAGGATTTTTTATACTTGTATTCCCCAAACTCAGGAAAACGAATTCCAAAGCCTCTCCGTTCGCTTAGAACAGATTGTGAAGTAATTGAGACAGGGTTTTCCAGAAACCGCCCAGGAACAGAGCCAGCACGATTGAAATCCAGTAGAATCTGTATTTATTTGCAAAATAGCATATTACAGGAGCAAGAATCAGAAGCAGGCTTGCGCCAAGAAACTTGCCTGACATAATTACACCGACAACAAAAAGAATACAGGTAATGATAAAACCAATCCATCCAAGAATTGCGTAAGCTTTCATTTTAATCCTCAATAATATATTAATTAATATAAAGACAGAGAAGATTCTATGCTTAAACAGCTCTCCGGTAAACAATAGATTGTCAGAATATTGAATCAGGCGGTAAGTAAAGAAAACGGAATCAACATATGTTAATGTTAAAGGTGGAAATGACGGAATAATAAAAATTTGTGATAGTTATAGTGGAAGTGCAACTAACTGTAGTACTCCTCAATTACCTTTAATTAGAGTCGTTCCTGCTGATGCAACACATTAAAAAAAAGAAGTAACATTTAGTTACTTCTTTTTATATCCAATATTATTGGTAAAATAATAGGATGACGTCCTGTTAATTCATTTATATAATTACTTATTTGAAAAGATAAAAAAGTTTTAATATCAGTGAAATTAACATTATTTTCTTTTAATTTTTCAATGATTGATAAACTTGATTTAACTTCAATCATTTTTAATAATTCTTCATTTTTATTAACTTGGATAAAACCTCTTGTTGTTATTGCTGGTTTAATTAATAGTTTTCTATTTTTCATATCAATGTTTGCAATAATAACTAAGATTCCATCAGCAGCCATAATACGACGATCTCTTATTACTTGAGATGCTATTTCATTAGCAT
>JAEEGK010011356.1_pt1 | contig 20365 bp, 12 predicted proteins | sample 8958771 | NCBI WGS metagenome assembly JAEEGK01 (sample SAMN16246547, study PRJNA631951) | gut metagenome | biome: gut microbiome; feature: rumen; material: SC-attached | host: Bos | place: Iran: Karaj | collected 2018-10
TAATAATAATAATAACAATATTATTAAAATCCCAAATGTTTTTAATAAACAATTATATGATTCTTCATCTTGTAATAATCAAATTAATTCAACTTTAAATACAAATATAAATACAAATTTAACTAATGATAATAGTATATTATTATCATCTTATTCAAATTTATTTAATAAAATGAATAATGAAATGAATAAAAGTTTAAATTTTGGTAAAATTGAGTATAATTTAGATAAAAATATGAATGTAAATAATATATCATCTAATAATTTAAATTTAAATATAACAGAAATTGAAAAAGAGCTTCAAGATATTAATGAAATAAATACAAATGAAAAACAAGCATATGATAATCATATAAATTCTTTAATTGAACAATTGATAATTCCAAAAGTTTTTCATACTCAGTCAAAAATTATTTTTCAGCAAAATTTAGATTCTTTATGTTCATTAATAACAGATTTAACATTAATAATATATTTAATAAATAAAGAAAGTAAAGGAAATTTCAATCCAATTAATATTGAATATTATTATAAAATGCTTACTAGTAAAGCATATGAAATAAATCCTCTTTTAGAAAAAATAAGTATTAATATGAAAGATTATAATGATAATATTTTATCTTTTGAAAAAATTATTCAAAGACTTGAACAAGTTTTTATTAATAATTATTTCCCTATGGAACAATTTGAATGTGCTAAAGAAATTTTTTTAAAAGAATATGAAATTTATAAAGAGAATTCTATTGTTTTTTCTAAATTTAAAAATTATATTCCATCACTTTTTTATGAAGCTCTTGTAAATACTGATAATCAGAAAAAATTATATGAAATATTTAATAAAGTTTCATTTTTATCAAATGTAAAAAATGAAAATTTAAATTTCTTAGAACCACCTAATTTAATATAATTTATATTTTTTAAAAACATTTTTTATTATTAAAAATATTTTTAAATATGAAATGTTAAAAGTAAATCTTAATAATTAAATTTATAAAAAAATATTAAAGTTTAATATTTTTTAATTATTTAATAATTAGTTTTACAAGTTTGATTAATTTTATTAATAAAATCATCAAAATTTTCTTGATTTTCTAAATTTTTATTAATTTCATCTAATCCTTTACTTTTCTCATTTAAACTTTGAATAAGTTCAGCACCATTATTAGTTTTATCTTGAATATCATTTAAATTTCTTAATCTATCCATATTCCTATTATAAATCCTATTAACATCTAAAGAAAATTCTTCTAAATCATTCACATTTTCATTAATATTTTTATTAACACTTTCATTAAAATCATAATTTAAATTATTTTTACTATTCAAATCAATACTATCTTTATAATAACTTCTTAAAGTTCCAAAATCACCTTCAACTTCAAATCCTTTATTATTTAATCTTTTATCTTCTGAAGTCATTAAATTAATATTTGGTTTATAAATTTCTAATCCACTTATAATATTATGTGTATTTAAATCAATAAATTTACTATCACTTTTCATTCCATTTTCATCTAATTCAGTTAATTTTGGTATTGGAATTATTTTATTTGGATTTTTTATTTTTTCTTCATAAAAAATATCTTTTTCTTTTTTTATAGGAAGAGAAAATTTTTCAATATTATTTTCTGGTAAATGTGTTTCTGCAAAAACATTACCAATTTTACTATTATCATCTGCTATAACATCATAAACATATTTTCTTCTTATTTCTTCATCTTCTCTTTGTTTTGATAATTCTTCTTTTAATTTATCAATTTCTTTTAATGCTTCAAATCTTTGTTGATTTGCAGTTTGAGTTTCTTGTTTAAGTGAATTTATTTGATTAAATAAATTTAATTGTTGATCTTGCATTTGTTCTCTTAATTTTATTATTTCTATATTTAATTTATTTCTATTATCAATATCTTCTTGTGTCATTTCTTTTATTTGATTATTTACTTGATTTATTTCATTTTGAGTTACTGAATTATTTGGGACTTCAAAATTTACTATTTTTTTATTTTTTTTATTTGTTTCTATTAACATTGTATTCTCATTTTTTACTTGTTGTTGTTTATTTAAAATTCTTTGTCTTTCTTCTTCTTCTCTTCTTTGTAATTCTTCATTTTCTCTTTTTATTCTTTCTTCTTCTTTTAAATCTTCTTCTAATTTTCTTTGTTTTTCTAATTTTTTTCTATTTTCATGTTCTTCCATTTGTTGTAATAATTCATTTCTATAAATTGCTTGATTATTTCTCTTTTTTTGATCAGTTAATTCATAATTATCATATGATACATTTATTTCAGCATTATTTTCAGTATTACTATAATTATTATTTTGCATATTATTAAATTGTCCATTATTAAAATTATTATTATTAAAATTAGGATTAATAGGTTGTTGCATAGTATTACCAAAATTATTATTTTGATAATTTACATTATAATCATCATTAAAATTATTATTATTAAAATTATTATTATTAAAGTTATTATTATTAAAATTAGTAGAAAGTGGTCTCATTGTATTACTAAGATTAAAATTTTCATTATTAAAATTCCCATTATTCATATTTCTAGCACTTAAATTTCTTGCCATTCCATTAACTAATCCTTGATATTGATTATTTTTAAAATTAATCAAACCATGAGTTTTATTTTTTCCCCAGACTTCATTATAATCATCATCAACATTTATTTGTACATGATTATATTTTGGATCTGTAATTAATGCTCTTCTATTTGCAACAATCATTCCATTTTTATCTCTTATAGGAGCACCTCCACCTCCTCTTCCAAAAGGAAAACATGTTTCTATATCTTTTAAATATTGTTCATCTTCTTTTTGTTTTCTTCTTAATTCTTCTAATTTTGTATGTTTTGATAAATTAATTTGATTTTGTACATTTTCTAATAACATTTTTTTTCTTTCTTGTTCTTGTTGACGTATAAAATTTGGATTTTGATTATTTTTAAAATTAATTCCTCTTGATTGTAGTTGTGAACGTACAAATGTATTCATATTACCATTTATCATATTATTATTCGTATTATAATTTTGATTCATATTATTATTATAATATGAACCTTTTGGATAATTATTATTATTATAATTGTTATTGTTATAATTATTATTGTTAAAATTATTATTATTGAAATTATTATTATTGTTATTGTAATTGTTGTTGTTAAAATTATTTTGATTATAATTATTGAAATTATTGTTATTGTTGAAGTTGTTATTTTGGTTAAAATTATTATTATTGAAATTAGGATTTTGATTATTGAAATTATTATAATTTGGATTATTGTTATACATATTATTATTATTATTATTAATATTATTATTATTACCACCTAAATTATTAAAATCTAATGGTATTGGATTTCTTTGATTCCCTCTCATTTTTTTTTTTTATTTTATTTAACCTAATTTAATCAATTTTTTTAAATGGAATTTAAAAAAAAATAAAACGGAAAAAAAATAATAAAAGTTATTTAAAATTTTTTAATATGGGAATTAATATATTAAAAGAATAAAAACAAAATAAAAATATTTGTTGTTTTATACTCCATCATAATCACATTGTTCAATAGATGAAATAGATTGTTGAATATTTAATGATTTATCTTTTTTATCATCAATACTTTCCATATCACTTATTTCTTCAGGAGGTTTAATATTCTCTAATTCAGAAATATGAACTTGTTTTGTTGATTTAATTTCTCCTTTTTTTTCATCTATTATATTTTTATTTTCTTTATTTTCAATTTCTTTATTTTCATTTTCTTTAATTTCATTTTCTTTATTTTCATTTTCTTTATTTTCATTTTCTTTATTTTCATTTTCTTTAATTTCTTTTTCTTTATTTTCATTTTCTTTATTTTCTTTTTCTTTAGTTTCATTTTTTTCTATTTCAAAATCATCATATTCATCTTCTTCTTCTTCTTCATCTTCTTCTTTTCCTTTTTTATTCTCTTCTTTTTTTTCTTCTTTTTCTTCTTCAAAATCATTATATTCATCATCATCTTCTTCTTCATTTTCTATTTTTTTTTCTTCTTTTTTTTCTTGTTTAATTATTTTATTTTCAATATTATTTTTAATATCTTTTTTATTATTATCTTTTAAATTTACTTTTTCTACTTTATTTTCTTTAATTTTATTGATATTATTGTTATTGGTATTTTTATTATTTTCATTATTCATTTTTTCTATTTGTTTCTTTAAAAATCTTTTTTTTCTTACATTTGAATCATTTTTATCATTTTTTTCAAATCCAATTTTATTTTCTTTATTTAATAAGACAATATCATTTTTTATAAGTTTATCAAAAGCATCATTTAAATTTAAACCATTATAATAAAAGTCATAATCATCATTTTCTAACATAGATAAATTAATATTATATTCAATATTCCTATTAAATCTATTATTACTTTTTTTATTACTATTATTTTTTTCATTTTCTTTAATATCAGTTTTCATTAAAGAATTTAATCTTTCTTGACTCATTGCTGCAATAGGTGTTGAATCACCAAAATATTTTTGACAAAAATTTTGATAATCTTTTAACATTTTATTTAAATTTTTATTATTTTCACTTAATTCTTTTAAATTTACATTTTTAACATTTTGATTCATTTTTCTTCCACTATTATTTGTTCTTTTCATATCATTTTTTCTTCTTAATGTATTTGAATTCATATTTTATTATTTTAAATATTTTGATTTTTAAAAATAATAATAATAATAATCATAAAAGTTTATTTTGAATAAATATGAATGATAAAATAAATTTAGTTAGTTTTAATCCACCTCAAGAACAAAAAGAAGAAAAAGATTTTCATTTTCCTTTATCTTTAGATGATTTTAAAATAGAAGAAAATAAAAAAAAAAATTTAGGTTCATTAGGAGAATTAAATATAATAACATATTTAAAAACGAAAAAATCTTATTTATTAAAAATAACTAAAAAAAAAGAAATTTTATTAAATAAAAATATTAAAAGCATATTAGACAATATTTATAAAATACAATCAAATCCATATTGTATTAAATTATTATATCATTTTGAAGATGATGAACAATTTTATTTTATTTTTAGAAATTATGAAAAAATAAAAACTATTTTAGAATTATTTTCAGAATATGAAATAAATGATAATAATTTATGTATAATTTATCATCAAATTTTAATTGGATTATCATTTATTCACAAACAAAAAATTTACGGTTCATTATTAAATATAAACTCATTAATTTATGATGAAAATGATAGAGTAATAAAATTAACTGATTGTGGTTTTAGTAATCTTTTTCCAGATAAAAAAGAAGATAATCCTTATATTTTAAATAATGGTGCTTTATTTAGTGAATATACACCACCTGAATTTTTATTAGAAAAAAGTTTTCTTAGTAAAAAAAATAATGAAGATAATAAAAAAGGAGAAAAATATGATATGTGGCAAATTGGTGTTTTATTCTTTAAATTAGCTTCTGAAAATAAATCTCCTTTTGAAGGAAATGAATCTTCTCAAATTCAAGAAAATATTTTAAAATGTAAAGTTTCTTATTATAAAATTAATGATAGATCTTCTAAAATTTTTCAAATTATTGGTAAATTAATTACTAAAAATTCTGAAAGATATAAATTAAATAAAATGTTGAGATTAGAACCTTTTATTTATCCTAATAAAAAAATTCCACAATTAGATTTTATTCAAAAAGAAAAAAAAATTAATTCAGAAACTATAAGAATTTATCCAAAAGAAAGCTTTGTTCCAAAATTAAAAAAGGAAAATTTATTTACTATTCAATTAGAAAGACAACAAGCTTTAGATTTATCATCAGATTTAAATAGATTAAATAATGAATATTTAAAATTAAATAAATCAAAAAGAGCACTTAAAAATTTATTAACTTATATAAATAAACAAATCAATATTTATAAAAATGAAGATAAAGAAGAAACTAATGATTTAATTAAAAAATTTGAATTATTACAATTAGGAAATGAAACTTCAAAATTATATAATGAAATATTTACTCAAAAAAAAGGAGTAAGTGAAGAAAGATATCAATCTTTAATTAGACTTTTAATTTATGAAATTACTAATTTAAAAACAAATTTAGATAAAGAAAAAAATAATAATATCAAATCAAAAAAAATATTTCAAGATGAATTAGATAGTAAAAATGAAATAATTAAAACTTATGAAGAAAAAATTGCTTTTCTTAATTCAAAAATACAAATTTTAGAAGAAACTATATTTCAAAATCCTAAAAATTCAGATAAATTAATTTTAAATTCAATAGAAAATTCATTACAACATTTTTCAGATTTAAATGAAAGATTAAAAGAACAATCTGATAATATTAATAATACAATATCACAAAGAATAGAAAATTTTTTAAATGAAAAAGAATTATATTTTAAAGATTTAATTGAAGCAAAAAAACTTTTTAGAAATGAAATAATGTATTTTTTCAAAGATAATGATTTAATTGAAAGAGAAATTCCAAAATCAAATACAATGTTTGTAAAACAAAATCCAAATTATGACACACAAGAATTATTAAATACAATAAATAAATTAAAAGAAGAATTAAAACAATCCAAAATTACTATTGATAATAATACTAAAACAATGGAACAAATGATTAAAGCAATTCAAGATAAAGAAGCCATTATTAGTGAATTTCAAATAAGAGATAGTAATATAATAGATGATGATGATTAAAAAAAATTATTTTAATGTTATTATATTAAATAGAGTTTTATATTTTATAAAAAAGTTTTAATTAGAATGGAATAAAAATATTAATTTTAAAATAGTGTAATATTTATAAATTATATTTAACATTTTTCAAAGAATATAAAAAGAGAAAAATTATTTTTTTTTCAAAAATAAAAAAAATGAATGTTTTAGGAAAGAATAATATAAGTCTTCAAACTGCAAAAAAAATAATTAATAAGTAAACTAAAATAATAAATAAACATATAGATATGCTGAAAAAATAAATTTATTAACACAAGAAAACGATACTTTAAAAAAGCATTTAGAAGATGTTCAAACATCATTAAAAATAAACAAAGAAATTTTATTTAATCATTTAAGTCAAAAATCAACTGGAGATATATTATCATCATTAAATGAATTAAAAAAAGAAAATGAAAGATTAACAACAAAAATAAATTGGTTATTTACAGAAAAAACAGAATCTGCAAAACAATTAAATCAACTTCAATTAGAATTAGAAGAAAAATTAAATAAAGAAAAAGATTATATAGAAAAGGAAAAACAATTTAAATTTATTGAAGAAAATAAAGCAAAAAAAAAAGAAAATGAATTAATATTAAAAAATAAAAAAACAGGAAATAATAAAAATGAAATTTATATAGGAGATCCAAATAAATTTAATATAGAAATGAATAATGAATTAGTTCAAACTCGTTCTTTAATAAAAAAATATAGTCATTTTTATCATCAAGAAAAATTAACTTCACATAATTTAAAAGAAAAAATAAAAGAATTAGAAGATAATATAAAAAAATTAAATAATGGAATTTTACCAAATAAAAAAGAAGCAAATATTAATATTATTGATTGTTTATTTTCTGATGATGATGATGATGATTTTTTAGATGATGATTATGATAATAAAAAAGAAGATGATGATATTCAATTTCCTGATAAATTTAATAATTTAGTTAAAACTAGTGAAAATAATTCTAATATTCCTAAATTAGATTTAAGTCAAGTTTTAAGTAAATATAAAAAATTAGAAAATATTAAAGTTATTGAAAATAAAAATAAAAAATCTCATCGTTCTGGTGATGGAGAAGTAATTGAAAAATTAAATGCTCAAATTAAAATTTTTAAACAAACTATTCAAAGATATAAAGATAGAATTAAAAATTTAAGAGAACAATTATCTATTTTAAGAAATAGGAATAAGATATTAGAAAATACTTTACAAAATAATTATCATAATAAATTTACTAATAATAATAATAATGTTTCTATGAATGTTAATGTAAGTCTTATTGGAGATAATTTTAATTATCAAAATGATAATAATAATAAAAATGAAAGTGAAAATAAACTAAATAATTAATTAGATGTTAATAATGAAAAAAAAAAAGAAAATTAATATATTTATTAATAATTATATAAGTTTAATCTTCTGTATTTATAAATTAAAAATAATTCTTTTTTATTTAATAAATTAATTTAAAAAATTATTAAATAAATAAAAATAATAATATTTTTATTCATCATCATTTAACTCATCAGTTTTTTCAACTAAATAATTACTTTTTTTACTTTTCTTTAAATTAATTTTTTTAAATAAATTCATACTAACACAAATAGACACAACTATAAATAATATTATAATTATTAATAAAGTAAATGAATTTAATTTATTTTCTTTAATTTTACAATATTCATGAATTTGTTGTTCATCCATTAAATTTTCTTCAATTTTCTTTTTAAAAGTCAAATAATCAATTTCTAATAGAATCTCATCATCAAAAATATATTTAACATAATAATTTTTAATAACATTATCTTTATTATCATATTTATAAATATCAAAAAAGAAATGAGAAGTAAATTCAGGATAAACAAGTTTAGTGTTAAATACATATCTCATAAAAACTTCAAAAACACCTAAAGTATTAGCATGTCCAGCATATAAAACATATTTTGGTTCACCATTTATTTCATCATGTAATGTTTTTTTATCAGATAATGCAATTTGAACTCTATTTTCCATCCATTTTAAAATTTTTGGTAAAGTTTTTGATAAAGCAATTTTTGATAATTGATAATTTAATTCTCTTTTAAATAGAGAATTAAATTGAAATTCTTTATTTAATTTATAAAATTGTCTTAAATCAATATTATATTTTGTATTTAATTCATGATTAAATCTATTATTATCATAACCAATAATATATAAATTAGACATTTTATTAATAAAATCATAATCTTTTAAAAAATCAGTTGAAGTTTTATTAAAATATTCTTTTAATCCATTTCCAAAATTAGAAATATAATTCTTATATAATTCATTGAAAATATTTTCATTTTTTTTTACATTATCATTTTTAATTTCATTAATTCCAGGACAAATATTTTTTCTTAAAAATAAATAATCTAATTCATCATCATTAATAATATCATAAGGTAAAATATCAACATGTCTTCCTAAAACATCATTTCCTAATTTATTCATTAAAATATCAATTTCTTTAATTCTATTTCCAGGAGGATAAGATTTATTTAAATCAACTGTATATTCAAAATTTTTTAAATAAAATAAACCCATCATTTGAGCATGAATCCCTTGAATTACTCTTTTTGCAGGAGTTGAAAAATAAAAAATTTCATTTTGATGATAATGTTCTGGTAAAAAATCTTTATAATATAATCTTGTACGATATCCTTGTAAAAATGCTGATCTTTTTCCTATTTTTGTTAATAGATTTGAAGATTTCCATTCATTACAAAATATATCTTTATGATCTAATATTGTTCTTTCTTTTTTAAAATCAGGACTACAATGACTGTGACGAATATGTTCAAATAGAAATATTGTTTTTTGAAAAGATATTGATATTAAAAGTATGAAATATATTATTTTTGACATTTTTTATTTTTAAATATTTATTTTATTATTTATTTTTTGTTTAAGATTAATTTTTTTTATTTCAGTTTTTTTATATATTTTTTAATGTTTATTTATAATGTATAAAAAAAATATTATATTTCAAATTTGTTTATTAAGTCTTTATAATTATCCAAGTTTTTAAATAATTCTTGGGATGTATTTTTATATTCTAATTGAGATATTTTTGTACTTAAATTTTTTTTTACTTCTTCTCTAAAAAAATTTTCTTTTACTACTTTTATAGGAAGTAAATTTTTATTTTGTCTAAAAACTTTTAATGTATTAGATTCTGAAATATCTTCTAGAATAAGCATTTCAAGAACATATAAAAAATAAGGTTGATTAAAAAATATTTCAGCATAAACATCATAATCATCATCTTTAATAACATTACTTTTTTGAATTAAATTTTGTAATTCTTTATCTTTTTTTAATAAATTAATAAATTCACTTTTATATTTAATAATATTATTAGGTGATAAAATATTTTTTTGAAACTCAGTTTTCGGTTTTTTATTATATTTTTTTAAAATATCATAATTAAAAACACTTTTTTTAATATCTTCCATTTTTATACTTCCATCAATAGACATTCTTAAACTATTATCACTTACTTTCCCTTTATTTAATATTGGTGTTAATATATTTGAATCAGAACCTCTTTTAATTAAAGAAATATTATTATTTATATTATTATTTGAACTTATTATTGTTTTATCTATTGTTGAATTTGATGCTATTCTTTTTTCTATTGGAATATCATTTAATTTTTGTTCACTATTATTTAATTCATTTTCTTTATTTAAACTTTTTAATCTTCTTACTGTTTGAACTATTCTTACATCAGCTTTATTTTCTTGGCTTATTTTTTCTGAATTCATATATATAATATGTTATATAATTTTTATTATTTTGAAAAATGTTTTTTTTTTTAAAAATAAAAGTTTAATTTTAATAAAAAAAATTATATTAAAATAAATTTAAAAATTGAATTATAAATGGAAAAAAATAAAGAAATAAATAAAAAGAAAGAAAAAGAATTTTCAACAAAAACTCAATTTTCAAGAAATAGAAATGAAAAATTAAATTTAATATCAGAAATGGAGACAGATGAATTTAAAAGATCAGGAGAAAAAATAATATCAATAAAAAATAATGAAATAATCTCTAATAAAAATATGATTGCAACAGAAGATAATTTTTCAAATAAACAAGAATCATTAAATAAAGCTCAAAGTTTATTAAGTATTTCAACAAATCAAAAAGATTTCAAAAATATAATAGTTCCATCAAATAATAATCATTTAATAAGAAATATAGAATATGAAAATGAAAGAGAAAAAACAACATCTAGAAATAGATTAAATAGTAATATTGTAAATTATGGAAATTATGAAGAAGAAAATATTCCATTTGGTATTTGTTTTATTTGTGAAAAATATAATCAAAAATCTCAAAATTATTCAACTGGAAAATGTATGCATTTTTTTTGTAGAAGATGTGGAAAATATTATTATGAAGAAAAAATTGAAGATGGAATAAATAAATTTAAATGTCCTCTTTATTCTTGTAAATGTGAAATGTCAATTGAAATTATTAAAAAATTAGTAAGTGAAAAACATTATAATATTATTTGTAATAATAATAAAAATAATAATAATAATAAATTTAGAAATTGGAATTATATTAATAGTGAAAATGTTGAATTAAATAATCATATTCATTTATATAGTCAAACACATGTTATTGATATAAATTCAAATGAACATTTTTATATGTATAATAAAGCTAAAAGTAATATTTGTCCAAAATGTAATCAAAATGCACTTTTTATTAAAGGAGGAAATAATTTTTTTAAATGTTTAAATTGTTTTTATACTATGTGTAAATTTTGTTTGAAAACATTTGATAATTTACATTTTGATATTTCTTATCCTAATCATTGTAAAGTTTATTTTAGAAGAAAAGATGGAAAAAATAATAAGAATAATTGCTTTTTTAGTTTTATTATTCAATTACTGATGATTATAGTTAGTTATATTTTCTTATTTATTGGATTATTTTTTTATATTTTTAATTTTTTTCAAATGTGTTTTACTTGCAATAGTAAGAAATATATTTATAATAATTGTTTATATTATATAATTTGCCTCTTAAGTGTAATTTTTCTATTAATTTTTTCTCCTTTTTTACTTCTTCTTATACCTTATTTTCCCATATTTAATGAAATGTTAGGTTAAATCAATATTTTACTTAATGTAAATAAATTTTTTATTTATAAAGCAAAATTATTAAAACAACTTAATTTGAAAAAAACTTGAATCATAACTTATAATTAAAATTATTCTTTATTTAAATATTAATTTTATTTTTTATTGAATAATTTGTTTAAATCAAGAAATCAATTTAAGAATAAAACAATAAAAAAAAATGGAAGAAATAAATACAAATAAAGTAAGGAATCTTAATATATCCTTAGATAAAAATTCTCATTTATCAAATAAAAGAATGAGAGATAAAAATTCGGTTCCCTTAACAGAAAATGAGCAACATAAAATGGCATCAGAATTAAGAAAAATGTCAAGAATGAATTATTTAAAAAATAGAAGTATTCAACAAGTAGATTTATTTGGAAGAAGATTAGAAGATGAAAAAAAATTATTTAATGGAATAAAATTATCAAATGAAGAAATAAAAATAAATCAAATAAATCAAAAAATTTATGATTTAGCATCAAGTAGAATAAAAGAATCAGAAAATATTCAAAATAGATTTTCAATGAATGATAGTGAAGATGATGATAATTTTAAAAGTGAAAAAATTCCAATTAAAGATAAAAAATTAAAAAAATTATATGAAAGATATAAAGAGAAAAATAAAGAAGAAAATGAAGAAGATTTATGGGAAAAAGAACAAAAAAGAAAAACAGGAATAAAATATGGTTCTCAAAATTTAATAAATAAAAAAGATAAATATGATTTAATAATAGAAAATCAAATGAATTTTGTAAAACAAGAATTATTAGAAGGAATAAAAAGTAAAATTAATCAAAAATCTCGTTCACAATCAAATTCATCATCAAGTAGTTCATTATCATTAAATTCAAAAAAAAGTAAAAATTCCTCTTCATCAAGTTCTTCATCATTATCAAAAAATAAAAATAAAAAAATAGAAAAGAAAAAAAAAGAGAAAAAAAAAATAAAAAATGAAGAAAAAAAAATATTAAAGAAAGAAGAAGAAGAAGAAGAAGATACAATAGAAAAAATAAGAAAAAAACTTCCAATATATGAATATAGAGATAAAATACTTCAAACAATAAGAGATAATCAAATAACAATAATTCAAGGAGAAACAGGTTGTGGAAAAACAACACAATTACCACAATATTTATTAGAAGTAGGTTATACTAATAATTCATTTAAAATTGGTATTACTCAACCAAGAAGAGTTGCTGCAATGAGTGTTGCTTCTAGAGTTGCTTTTGAAAGAAAAAGTAAATTAGGACATTTAGTTGGTTATTCTATTAGATTTGAAGAAAATACTTCTAATTTAACTAGAATTAAATTTATGACTGATGGTATTTTTTTAAGAGAATTATTAAGTGATCCACAATTAAAAAGTTATAGTGTTATTATTATTGATGAAGCTCATGAAAGAACTATATTTACTGATATTATTTTTGCTTTAATGAAAGATTTAATTAAAATTAGAAAAGATTTAAAAATTATTATTTCATCTGCTACACTTCAAACAGACAAATTTTTAGAATATTTTGATAATCCACCTTTAATTAATATTCCAGGAAGACGTTATCCAGTTGATATTTATTATACAAAAGAACCAGAACCAGATTATATAGAAGCATCAGTAGTAACAGCATTACAAATTCATATAACTCAACCATTAAATGGTGATATATTAATATTTTTAACAGGACAAGAAGAAATTGAATTAGCACGTGAAATGATATCAAATAGAACAAAAGGTTTAAAAGGTAAAATTCCAACATATATAATATTACCAATATATTCAGCATTACCATCAGAAGAACAAAATAAAATATTTATACCAACACAACCAAATGAACGTAAAATAATATTAGCAACAAATATAGCAGAAACATCAATAACAATAAATGGTGTAGTTTATGTAATTGATTGTGGATTTTCAAAAGTAATGTCATTTAATCCTAGAAATGGATTAGAGACATTAGCAATTACTCCAATATCAAAAGCAAATGCACAACAAAGAGCAGGAAGAGCAGGTCGTGTTATGCCTGGTAAATGTTTTAGATTATATACATCAAATTCATATCTTAATGAATGTGATAGTGAAAATATTCCTGAGATTCAAAGAAGTAATTTATCAAGTATGATTTTATTATTGAAAACATTAGGTATTGATGATTTAGTTAATTTTGATTTTATTGATACTCCACCTAAAGAAATATTAATTAGAGGATTAGAACAATTATATGCATTAGGTGCTTTAAATGATGAAGGTGAATTAACTAAATTAGGAAGAGATATGAGTGAATTTCCTATTGAACCTAATTTATCTAAATGTATTATGATGAGTATTCAATATTCTTGTCTTGATCAAATTTTAACTATTGTTTCTATGTTATCTGTTGGAACTGGGTTTTTTTATAAACCAAGAGATAAAAATGAAATTGGTAATTCTGAAAAAATAAAAGAAAATTTTTCTAGATTTGGAGGTGATCATTTTACATTAATGAATATATATAATGAATGGGAAGAAACTGATTATTCTGGTGCTTGGTGTAGAGAAAATTTTATTCATTTAAAATCAATGAAAAAAGCAAGAAATATAAAAGAACAATTAATAAATTTATGTAATAAAGTAGGAATTAATATAGAAGATGAAAATTTATCAATTAATAATGAAAATACAAGTATGAATATTAGAAAATGTATTGCAAGTGGTTTTTTTTATAATAGTGCAAAATTATGTAAAGATGGTATTTATAGAACATTAAAAAATTCACATACTGTTTATATTCATCCTTCATCTTCTTTATTTAAAGAAAATCCAAGATGGGTTATTTATCATCAATTAATTTATACTAGTAAAGAATATATGAATTATTTAATTGAAATTAAACCTGAATGGTTAATGGATGTTGCTCCTCATTATTATAAAAATGTTGATTTAACTGATGATACAAAAAAAATAAAGAATAAAGGAACTAGTGTAATTAATTATTAAATTATTTTTAATTTTTTTTTTTAGGTTTACATTATTCAATTATAATTAAATTATAAAAAAATTATTTTTTATTTTTAATTCTCAAGAAGTAAATAAATAAATAATTTAATCTGCTTCTTATAAATCTAAATAATATTTAATTATTATATATTAATGTTGAATAATAGCAAAAACATAAACAACAATGAACCAAATAATTTATTTATTAACTTTGGATTTTCTCCAAATTTTTTTTCAGAAATAAAAGAAGAAGTATATATTATAGAAAAAAATCCAATGAGAAAAATCTCATCTGCAAATGCCGTTTCAGCTCTTCCAATTGAAGAACAAGTTGCTCAAAAAAAAATTTATGATGCTGAAGATAAAGAATTATATCAACAACAAGAAGAAGATAATTGGTCAGATATAAATAAAGTTGATAATAATGTATTATCAAATGGAGAAAAAATAAAAATAAATGATATTAATCAAAATTCAAATTCTATTTTTTCTCCAATTACATTTGATAATATTAATAATAATTTAGGAATTTTTTCAAATTATACTCAAGAACAAATTTCAAATTTAACGAAAATAATTCAAGATATGTATCAAAGTAATGAAAATAGAAAAGTAATTAAAGCATATAAAAGTAAATTAAAAAGTAAATTTTATAGAATTTATGAAACTAATTCAAAAGATTATTTGGAGAAAGTTAAATATAAATTATTTCATAAATGCTGTTTTCCTCATTGTGGAAGAACTTTTTCATCATCAGGTTGGTTAAAAGCTCATTTTGAAGAACATATGAAAGATTTAAAGAAAAATTCTTTTAATATTCTTTTTGAAAAATTTATAAGGAATAATAAGAATTTAGATCATTCCTTAATTCAAAAAAATTTTGATTATTTACATATATAAAATTATAAGATTAAAATTTTACTAAAATTAATATTGATGATGAAAATTCGTTATAATAGAAATATAAATATCAATAAAAAAATGCTATTTTCATTATCAATTATTATAATATTAGATAATTATTTAAACTTTAATTATTTAAATAGAACAAATTTTATCTTTTTAAGTAATAGTGTAAATTTAAAAAAATAAACATTTTAAAAAGTTTATTTAATAGAATATTAAAAAAAATTTTTAATATTTTAATTTAAATAATTGAATTTAATTTCCATAAAAAAAATAATAATATCTAAATTAAAAAATTTATTCATAGAATGAATTAAATAAAATCCATTAAAGTCAAATAAAATTAATAATTGAAAAATTTATTAAAGAATCCAGGACTTCCATCAGGTTCATGTGAATTTCTAATAAAAATTTTCATAATTTCACCAAAATAAAACAGAATAATATGCTGTCCTAAACAAGGGAAAACATGTTCAATTCTAATAGGTCTTGCACCAAAAGCAGTATTTAATCCTGGACAGAACAAAATTAAAATAACTAATCCAAGTTCAAAAATAAAAGCAAAATGTAATTTATGATTATTTAACTTATGAACGAAAACAGAAGAAATTTTAGTTCTCCAACAAAAAGCATTTGCAATTTGCATAATAACAACACTCATTAAAAATGCACTTTGTGCATGTCTAACAGCTTCAATTCTATAACAAACATAATCATCATAATTTTGACCACGTGAATCTTTATGACAATCACCCCAAAATGATCTTGGTAAATCTGGGAAATATAATCTTAAATCAACATTAATATCACTTTCAGAATCCCAATTTGGTGCTTTTCTCTTTGATTTTATATTAATTTCATTTGATTCACCATATAAACCAAGTAAATCTGCTTTATCTGCCATAAAAGCACGAGAATTACCATTATATTCTGAATCATATGGATTATAATAATCATATGCTGCAGGAGTTATTCCTGTTTTAAATGCAAAGTAGAATAAATTTATAGGACGGAAACCATAATCATTTAATACTACAAAATATGTTATGAAACATCCCATACATTCTAATACTCCTGTGAAAAAATATCCATATATAAATAATCTTAATGTACATAATTTGTCTGTTTTTATGTTACGAGGTTTACGAAGGAGAATACCTTTTTCTGGTGCTTCATATGCTTGACATATATTTGGTAAAATATCTGTACCTACATCAATACATAAAATTAATATTGTTGATAATGGAAGAGGGAATTGTAATATAGTATAACCTAAGAATGGGAATAATTCTGGAATATTTGATGATAAATTATATCCTATAATTTTTTTAAGTGTTTCAAAAATTACTCTTCCTTGTTTAACTCCTTTTAATATATTTGGGAAATTATCATCTAATAATAAAATATCAGCAGCATCTTTTGCAACATCAGTTCCTACTTTTCCCATAGCAATACCAATATCAGCTTTTTTAATAGCAGGTGAATCATTAACACCATCACCAGTAACAGCAACAACATGACTTAAACTTTGACAAGCATTAACAATTGTTAATTTATTTTCAGGACTAGTTCTAGCAAAAACAACATCTCTTTTCATAATCCAATTTCTTAAAAATGAATTTTTATTAGGATTATCATCACTCATTGTACTATCTCTATCAAGATAAGCTTGAAGACGTCCTCCTTCAATAATAATAGTATTTGATTTTGCTTCTGCTTCTTCAATAGTTGCTAATTTTTCTCTTCTTTGAATTAATTCTGGTGTATCATCTAAATCACTAATAATACCAATTTGATGTGCAATTGATGCTGCAGTTAATGATTGATCTCCTGTTACCATAATAACTTTAATTCCAGCAATATGACATTTTGCTATTGCTTCTCTTACTCCATCACGAGGTGGATCTTCCATTGCTACTAAACCACAAAATGTTAAATCTGTTAATGGGAAATTTGTTTTTGGATCTGTTCCCTTTTTACGTGGATGATCTTTATCTTCTTTTTCTATTTCGAATTTGAATCCTGATGGAAATTTATTTGGATCTAATTTTTTATATGCAAAACCAATTACACGTTCACCTTTTAATGCAAATGCCTGATTTGCTTGAGCAAATTTTCTATTGAAACTTTGACTTATTGGTACATCATTTCCATTTAAAAGATAATGACTACATCTTTTAATTAATCTTTCTGGTGCACCTTTCATTGCTAACCAATAATGACCATCTGGAGTATCTCTTAAAAAACAAGCCCATTTTAAATCAGAATTAAATGGAATTGCAATTGGTTGTTGTTCTTCACCTTCAGTATGAATAGGATAATCTTTTCTTATTATATCAATTTGTTCAGTTTTTTCAAAAAATTTTAAAATACCACTTTCAGAAGCATCTGTATTAGTATATCTATCATCAATATTATTTTTATATTCTTCAGTATATTGATCTTGGAATTTTTTCTTTAATTGATCTGTTATTTCATTTAATTGTTGTTGATCTGCTTCTGGATGTTCTTTTTGATATTGATTTCTTGCTTGTACAACTGGTAAATAATCATCAGGAGTATCAGATAAAAATTTACCTATTGAACCACATACTCCTGAAAATCTAAACATATGAAATGAACTATCTGTTGTATCAAAAACTTTCATAGGTATTTCAACATTATCTTCTGTTGTTAAATTTTTTTGACTATCTGATGTTTTATGAATTTCACCATCATAAAATACATGAACAACAGTCATTTTATTTTTAGTAAGTGTTCCAGTTTTATCAGAACAAATACATGTAATAGCTCCTAAAGTTTCAACACTTTGTAAATTTTTAACCATAATATTTTTAGTTAACATTTTTTTAGCAGTAATAGCAAGAGAAACAGTAACAGTACTTAATAAACCTTCAGGACAATTAGCAACAATAATTCCAAGAGCAAAAATAAAATTAGTAATAATAGCATAACCAACAATTAAACCTAAAATAAAGAATAAAATACCTAAACCAACAGCAACACAAGCAATAATTTTAATAAATCTATTAATTTCAATTTGTAAAGTAGTAGCTTCAGCTTCTGCAGAAGATGCTAAATCAGCAATTTTTCCCATAAAAGTATCAGCACCAATTCTAATACAAATTCCAGTACCTCTACCTTCTTTAACATTAGTAGAAAAGAAAGCTAAATTTCTAGCTTCTAAAGCATTAGTTTTTCCTTTTTCACCGCATTCTCTAGAAGCACTTATAGCAATAGATTCTCCAGTAAGTGGACTATTATCAACTTGTAAATCACCTTCAAGTACAAAAATTCTTAAATCAGCAGGTACTTTTTCACCGGTTTTAACATGAACAACATCACCTTTAACAATATCTTGAGCAGGAATTTGTACTTCTTGTCCATTTCTAGTAACACGAACAATAGCAACTGAAAATGATTTAAAAGAATCCATAATTTCACCACTTTTTTGATTTTGAATAAAAGAAAAGAATCCAGATAATAAAATAATAACAATAATAACAACAGCTAACCATAAATTAGAAATATCATCAGGAGCTAAACCATAACCTACAAAAGATAAAGCAGCAGCAATCCATAATAATAAAGAAAAATATGAAGTAATTTCCTTAACAAACATTAATATAGCAGGTTCTTTTTTTTTCTCAGGTAATGCATTTGGACCATATGTTTTTTTCCTTAATTCAACTTCTTCAGTTGTTAAACCATTTGCTAAATATGCTTTCTCCATTTCCATTCCTTTCTGTTCCATATAATTTATTGTATCTTCTGGTAAATTTTGGGGTTTAACACCATCTTCAAATTCAGTAACATTTCCATCTGGAAATATTTTATGATCTACTTCTATGTTTGAAAAAACAATTGGAATTTGACTTTTATCTAAAAAAAGTGTTTTTTGTAATTCAAAAAATGAAAAACGAGATATTTTTTGTTCTTTCCAATCACCAACACCTGCACCTTTTACTTTATCATTTATTCCTGATGCTTTACCTTTTTTTCCATCATGATATCTATGATATTTACGAGATAAAGGATCTTTATCATCTTTTAATTGCTCGTTTATTATTTTTTTTGCGTGTTCTGCTTGGAAATGAAAAATGGAGGGTTTTTTAGTATCCAACATTTCTCTTTCCTCATCTAACATTTTGTCCATTTTTTTGTTTTGATTATTCTTTTTTTTTATTCTTATATTGTAAATTATAAAATACTTTTTTAATTCAGTAATTTAAAATTAAATTGGATTTTTAATTTTGTTGAAATTTTATTTTGTTATTTTTTTTTATTTTTGTTTTTTGGTTTTTTAAAATCCATATACAATTATTTTTATGAATTAATATAAAGTAATAAAAAGTAATAAAGAATTAAAATGAAATTATTTTTAATTAAAAATATATTTAAAACTACATTACTTAATTATATTAAAAAAAATAATTGTTATTTAATAATAAATTTTAAAAGTATTTCAGCATTAATTAAATATATATTTAGTAATAGACAAAATAAAAAAAATCAATTATTATTTTTTTTACTTTTAATGAATTTTTTCATTTTCTTTTTTTAAATTGAT
>JAEEGK010011358.1_pt1 | contig 20363 bp, 30 predicted proteins | sample 8958771 | NCBI WGS metagenome assembly JAEEGK01 (sample SAMN16246547, study PRJNA631951) | gut metagenome | biome: gut microbiome; feature: rumen; material: SC-attached | host: Bos | place: Iran: Karaj | collected 2018-10
GATCTATGTCGGCAAGGCGAAAGACCTCCATAAGCGGGTGGCCCAGTATTTCGTGCCCCCGGAGCGGCTCAACCTAAAGACGCGTGTGCTGGTGTCCAAGATCGCGGACGCGCAGTATTCGGTCGTGGACAGCGAGGCGGACGCCCTGCTGCTGGAGAATAACCTGATCAAGCAGTACAAGCCGAAGTACAACATCCTGCTGAAGGATTCCAAGACCTATCCCTGGATCTGCGTGACGGCCGAGCCCTATCCCCGGGTCTTCCTGACCCGGCGCGTGGTCCAGGACGGCTCCCGCTATTTCGGGCCTTATTCTTCCGCGATGCATGCCCGGAACCTGCTGGACCTCTTTTCCAAGACCTATCCCTTGCGTTCCTGCAAGTTCAAGATCGACTCTGACACCATCCTGCGCGGCAAGATACGCCCCTGCCTGGACTACCACATCGGCAAATGCAAGGGCTGCTGCATCGGGGCGGTGTCGACGGAAGAGTACGGAAGCTGGATCGAGGAGATCGTGTCGCTGCTGAAAGGCGGCGTGGGGGATATCCTGCGAGGTCTTGAGACAAAGATGAACGACGCGGCCCAGGAGCTGGATTTCGAATCTGCGCAGCTGTACAAGCTGCGGATCGACGCGCTGAAGAAGCATTACGCCCGCTCGATCATCTCCAGCGCCCGGGATCTCAACTGCGACGTGTTCTCGCTGGTCTCCGATTCCCTGGAAAGCTACGGCAATTTCCTGCGCATCCGGGGCGGCTCGGTCATCCAGTCGCTCAACCTGGGCTTCAAACTGGGGATTGAAGAGGAACCGGCTTCCGTGCTCAGCACGTTCATCGCGGAGATTGAATCCAAGTTCGGGGCCCTGAGCAAGGAGGTGATCGTACCTTTCCTGCCGGACGTCGAGATCGAGGGCGTGGAATTCCGGATTCCGGTCAAGGGCGACAAGTTTTCCCTGCTGGAACTCAGCGCCAAGAATGCCAAGGAATTCCAGCTGGCCAACCTCAAGCAGAAGGAGCACTCACATCCCGACGAGTTCCGCGCGATGGCGCTGGAGAACCTGCGTCTTTCCCTCGGGATGGAAGTCACGCCCGAGCATATGGAGTGTTTCGACAACTCCAATATCCAGGGTACCAATCCGGTCGCTGCCTGCGTGGTGTTCCGCGGAGGCGAGCCTTCCAAGAAAGATTACCGGAAGTTCAAGATCAAGACGGTCGTCGGCGCCAACGACTATGCCTCGATGAAAGAAATCGTCAACCGGCGCTATTCCCGTATGCTGGAAGAGGCGCCGGATGACCTGCCTCAGCTGGTCGTGATTGACGGCGGCAAAGGGCAGCTCAATTTCGCGTGGCAGGCGCTCTGCGAACTGGGCATTCAGGACAAACTGACCGTCGTGGGCCTTGCGGAGCGGATGGAAGAAGTCATCCGGGTCGGTGATCCTTATCCCTTGTTCCTGGACCGCAATTCCCAGGCTTTCCGCCTGATTACGCACATCCGCGACGAGGCGCACCGTTTCGGCATCACTTTCCACCGCAGCCTCCGCTCCAAGCAGCAGACGCATTCCGCGTTGCGGGAGATCAAGGGGGTCGGGGAGCAGACCGAGCAGCGCCTGCTGATCCATTTCGGGAGTGTGGCGCGTATCGCCGCCGCTCCGGTGGAGGATATCGCCGGCCTGGTCGGTCCCGCGCTGGCCCGCCGTATCAAAGACGCATTGAATGGAGATGGACGATAAACGCTTCAACCGCTGGTTTTCCGCATTCATCCTGATCGGGATGAGCGTGGCGCTCGTACTGACGACCGCCATCAAGTTTTCGGGTTCCGAATCCGGAAAGGGATTGCTCTTGCTGGCCGCTTTCGGTTCCCTGATGGGCGTGCTCGCGACGGTCTGTTCTGCCAACGGACGCATCATCACCTTCCTTTTCGGCTTGCTGGACGTCGCTATCTACGGGGCGATGTGTCTGATGAACTGGCGCGACGGGGGGTCTGGCCTGGGCAATGCCTTGCTGCATTTTGCCTATTTCGTCCCAATGCAGTTCATCGGTTTCGCCCAGTGGCGGAAAAGGGGAGAGAATGAGTCCGGGCAGGTAAAGGCACGGCGCCTCACCGGCAGGCAGTGGGCAATCCTTTGTCCGGCGTTCCTGGCCGGGACGGTCGTGCTTTACCTGATTATCGCCCGTTTCGACCGGTCTGCGGCGGACGGTTTCCTTCGGATGGCAGTCGTGCTGGATGTATTGCCGCTGGTCTGCAACATATTCGGTCAGGCGCTGATGTCCACCGCATACCGGGAACAATGGTTTTTCTGGATTGGCGTCAACATCTTCTCCATTTGGATGTGGGCGCGCGCCCTTTCGACCGGAGGCGGCTCATATTCAGTTATTTACATCATAAAATACAGCTTCTATCTGATCAACTCCCTCAACGGTCTGCGCATCTGGCACAATCTTAGCAAAGGGGATAGTGTTTGCAAATAAGAAATACTTTTCATACCTTTGTCACACTATTGGTTTGACGTGTATTTTTAAACATAAACTTTTATCATTATGGAGTACGAGGAAATCGTAAACAAAGTAAAAGCGATCATTATCGACAAGTTGGGTGTTGAGGAGTCCGAGGTTACCGAGACTGCGAGTTTCACCAATGATCTTGGCGCTGACTCCCTTGACACCGTTGAGCTTCTCCTCGAGTTCGAGAAGGTGTTCGACATCAAGATTCCCGATGAGGAAACCAGCACGATTGCCACCGTCAAGGATGCGATCGACAAAGTGAGCGAGAAGCTGCAGGCGAAGTAATTCCCGTTTCTCGTGAAATAACCTGAAAAGGATTTACAGGTGAGAGCTCGGTATTGCACCGGGCTCTTTCTTTTTTTGAGAATAATCCCCAATTTTACACTGGAGGTTTAATTCGAATTCAAATGGGTAAGAAGATTCTCGTCGTTGCTTTCTTCCTTGTCTGGCCTTTTGTCTGCCGTTCCCAGGTAGGACGTCTGCCGACGGTCGCCGATATCGATTACAATTATTCCCAGGAAGTGTGCGGTGTTGATGATATGGCCTGGACCTGGTGGTTCGGTCCCCAGGTCTGGTCGTCCGACGACTACAAATCCAAGCTCTGGTGGGGTTATACGTCCGCCATGGGCTATACCGGCATCGCCGAGTACGACATGGCCGGCCGGACCTTCCGGAAGAGGCACCTGAAGATGGGGCCCTGGCGGGATGACCACAACAACAGCGTCGTGGTCTTGCTTCCGGACCGGAGGCTGGGCGTTATTTATACGAACGGTCATGACAAGGGTAACCAGGTTTTTGTACGGATCTCGAAGACATTCGAGTCCATTGACGAGTTTGACGATGCGGTCCCTATCGATTTTGCCGGCACGACGACCTATGTCCAGTATTTCTTCATGAACGGCCGGCATTACATCTTCACGAGGACCCATCAGGACACGTACAAATGGGCCTGGACCAGTTCGGAGGATTTCGTGCACTGGTCGGAGCCGGCTGAATTCATCTCGGCAAGCGATAAACGCTACTATATCAAGATGCAGCGGGTCATCGATGTCGACGGGATTATACGGATCATCGCCTATGGGCATCCGACTCAGAGCAGCGACTGCAATATCCGGATGGGCTTCATCAACTTCAATGACGGGAACATTTACAACAAGGATGGGAAAACCGTCGTCACCCGTCTTGGGGAGAGTTTTTACTTTACCGACCTGGATGTCCTGATCCCGCATGACGAAGGGAAAGTCTTGCGTCTCTTCGACGTTGCCGCCGCTCCCATGGATGAGTGCGGCGTCGCCCTGGCCTCTTTCACGAAGGAAGTGAAGACGGATTCGCGTTATCTCATCTTCATGAACGGCTCCCTCCAGGACATCGCCGCCGGAGGCCTGCCATTCTGGAATTCTTCCGTCTATCTTGGCGGGATGACCTTCCTGGATAAGGACAGGATCGCGGTGTGCCGCAACGACGGTCTTCCCGACTATGGGACAGATTATGTCGAGTTGTGGAAGTTCAAGGGCGGGAGATGGAAGATGGAGAAGCGCCTGCATCAGGAAAAGATCGGCCCGAACCTCATCCGTAACATCCGCCCGATCGTGGATTACAACGGGCGTTACCTTCTGTGGCAGCGCGGCTGCTACGACCATCGCGAGAAACCGCACACCTTTACTCTCGAGGCCAAGGTCTACGATCTCGTGACGGAGACTCAGGTAAGATAAGGTTTATTTCTCGCCGCTCTTGGGCAGGGAATAGGTGACGGTCATCGTGGGCCTGCGACCCTCGGCGGAAGGCCCGTTGAGCACCGCATGGTAGTAGCGGTCCTTGTCCAGCTCCTTGACGGTCGTCGAAGAAGAATTGCTGCTGCCCATCATCTGGGCCATGAGCATGTAGCTGTAATAGTTGTTGTAATAGCTGCCGTATCCTCCGTAGCCGTATCCGCCATAGCCATAGCCGTATCCACCGTAACCATACCCGCCATAGCCTCCGTATCCTCCATACATGCCGTTGTAGTAGCTGGAGTACATCATCATGTTGTAGTACTGCGTCATCTCATCCTGCTCTTTGGCAGAAGTGGTGGTGGTCTGGATCTCGTTGGCCATGATCAGGAACCACACGTCGTAGTTGTGGATCTTGTCCAGGTTGTCGAGTTTGAGGATGGACTGGGTGTGATAGGTGATATCCGGCGCATAGGTCAACAGGGAACGGTTGACGTCGCCCTGGTCCTCGGATGAATCGCTCGAATCGGTCAGGCTGGCGAAAGAGAAGCGTCCGTTGTCATTCCGGATCCGGCAGGTCGGACTGAGGATCTGCGGGTAGCGCTCCATATCCTTATAGTCCTCCGGGAATTCGAAGGGGAGTGACAGGGAGGCCCGGTTGATGGCTGCTTCGGCCGGATTGCCGTGGCGGGAGATTTCCTCGATGAGTTTCTCCCGGATTTCAGTCGCGGACAATACGGGCTTGAGTCCGCCGCCGCCTTCGATATAAATCTTGTCCGTCGCGAAGCCGCTGAGCTCACGCGTCTCATGACTGCAGACGTTGAGGCAATACTGCGGCAGGTTGGAGCTGGCGTTATAAATCAGCGAATCCACGTTGTAGAACCTGTCCGGGCTGAAATAGAAGAGGAAGGTCGTATCCCTTGTCACGCCGTCGTAGTCGGCCGTGATGCCCAATTCCGCAAAATTGCCCTGGATGTAATAATAGGATGCGTTGAACTTGAGCTGCAGGTTGAAGATATTGATGCGGCCACCTTCTCCGGCGGGCTCGTCCGTCTCAAAGACGATGCCGGGGAATTTCTTGGTGTAGGTCGCCATGTCTTTCGTGTCCTCGGGGGTAATCTCCAGATACTTCTGCCCGAATTCCTTGGTGAAGAAGAATCCGAGCGTATCCTCCGACCCGTTGAAGACGGGGACGCCGCGGGTAATGCGCCGTGTCCCGTGCTTGAGCCGGGTGTTGATGTCGTAGGTGGAATCGAGCGCTTCGGTCAACTCGTAGACGTTGATGTTCTGGTGGGCATAACGGTCTTCGTCCCGCATGACGGATACGGTGTCGCGGGTCATCGTCAGCCGGAAATAACGGAACCGGGCGTTGGATCCGAAATCGAGCGAATCGTCCATCGGCACGAGGGTGACGGCCGAACTGCGGGTCGTCAGTCCGAAATCTTCGTCACGGATCGCTCCGAAGGTGATGCGGGTCTGGGAGTAGCCGGACAGGCTGTCCGCCGGCACCATGCGGATCTCTTCGAGCGGGAACTCCGCCACAAATGTATCAAATTGCTGGTCGGTGGCCAGGAAACCGGCCCCCAGGTCATAATCAACGTGTACGCAGGACAGGCAGCAGACCAGCGCGGCCGTGCCCAGAAGGGGGAAAATACGTTTCAGGAAATGAAAGTTCATTTTTTACAACTGATCATAAAACCGGTCGTATTCGTCGATATAGCTGCCGTCCTCGAAAGAAGCCTCCGAGTAGGGCAGCACCGGGAGCTTGAGGGAGTCGCAATACTCCTTCAGGCTGCCGTCCGCTCCGGCGTCTCCGAAGATGACAGCGTCCGAATACGTGATAGCTGTTTTCGCAAGATTTATGCCATCCGGCTCTTCCAACAGGGCGATGTCTCCGGCCTGGATGCCGCCGGCGACGATTTTCTTCGCAAAATCCTTGGAGAAGGTCTCCTTATCCGCATCGCCGTACAGCGACAGGACCACCTTGCTGCCCGCGAAAATCGGGTCGTCACGATAGATTTTCTTCAGATAGAGGGGGACGAGCTGGGAAATCCATCCGTGGCAATGGATGATGTCCGGGGCCCATCTGAGCTTCTTGACGGTCTCGAGGATGCCACGGGCGAAGAAAATGGCCCGCTCATCATTGTCTGCAAAGAATCTTCCTTCCGCATCGCGGTCGATCTGCTTGCGGCGGAAATAATCGTCGTTGTCAAGGAAATAGACCTGGAGGCGGGCAGAGGAGATGGATGCGACCTTGATCACCAGGGGACGGTCCACGTCGCTGATGATGAGGTTCATTCCGGAAAGGAGTATGACTTCGTGAAGCTGGTTTTTCCGCTCATTGATGCATCCGTACTTCGGCATGAAGGAACGGATCTCCTTTTTCCGCTCCTGGATCCCCTGGGGAAGGTTGCGGCAGATGCCTGCAATCCGGGTGTCCGGGAGGAACGGGGACATCTCCGAATTGACGAAAAGAACCTTTTTTGCAGTATCGGCCATCTTGTTGCGTCTTAAAAGTCAGATTCGAACAAAGATAAGAATATTTTTTCAAATATTGATAAATCACTATCTTTGAGGTAAAATCGGAAATAGCGCGCGAATGGGCAAAAGCATAGAGAAAAAACTGGTCCGCCGGAGGCTGGCGAATGCCTGGCTCTCGACCATCATCAGCATCAGCCTGGTGCTGTTGCTCGTCGGACTGGCGGCCCTGCTCTTGATGAACGCCGGCAGCGTCTCCGACTATTTCAAGGAAAATCTGCAGGTTTCCGTCCTGATGAAGCAGGAGGTGGGAGACGAAGAGACAATGGCCTTCCAGGAGGAACTGAACGGTCTGGAATTCATCCGCGGGACCCGTTTCGTCTCCAAAGAGCAAGGCGCCGAAGAGATGAAGGCGATGCTGGGGGAGGACTTCCTCAGCGTCTTCGAATCTTCCCCCGTCCCGGCCTCGATCGACCTGACGCTGGAGGCCCGGTATGTCTCAGCGGACAGCCTGGCCAAGGTCAAGGAGATCCTGATGGCCTCTCCGCTCGTGGACGAAGTCAGTTATCAACAGTCCCTGATCGAGGCCTTGAACCAGAACCTGACGAAGATCGCCTTGCTGCTCGGCATCTTCATCGTCCTGCTGCTCTTCATCTCATTCGTACTGATCAACAATACCGTACGGCTCAGCGTCTTTTCCCGGCGTTTCACGATCCATACGATGAAACTGGTCGGTGCGACCAAGGGCTATATCCGGGCGCCGTTCCTGGCCCAGGCAGTGTTCCAGGGGTTATTCTCGGCTCTGCTCGCGATCTTATTCCTGCTTGTGATCCTGTTCTTCGTCCGCCGGGAGTTCGCGCAGCTGTTCGAGATTTTCCAGATGCCGGTCCTGCTCGCCGTGATGGGAATTATGGTCGTGAGCGGTGTGGTCATCTGCGTCTTGAGCACCTGGTTCGTCGTGGGGCGGCTGGTATCGCTGAGCAAGGACGAGTTGTATTATTAAAAGAATTATTATAAAAGAGATATGATGGATAAAGGAAAGATGGCGACGACGCCGAAGAATCTCCGGATGATGATAGCGGGACTGCTCGTGATGATCGCGGGCTTCATCCTGCTGGCGGGCGGGGGCAGCAAAGACCCCCAGGTGTTCAACTATGCGATGTTCGACTTCCGCCGCCTGGTAGCCGCGCCGCTGGTGATCATCGCCGGTATCGTCGTGGAGGTCGTCAGTATCATGTCCGTTTTCAAGAAGAAGGAGGACCGCTGATATGACTTGGCTGCAAGCTTTGCTGCTCGGACTGGTCCAGGGCCTGACGGAGTTCCTGCCCGTCAGCAGCAGCGGACATCTGGCGATCGGGCGTGAGATCCTGGGCGTGGAAGCGTCCGGGGACCTGGTTTTCGAAGTCGCGGTCCACGCCGCGACCGTCCTGGCGACGATCGTGGTGTTCCGGAAGGAAATCTGGAAACTGTTGTGCGGGCTGTTCAAGTTCCGTTACAACGATGAGACGGACTACATCCTCAAGATCTGCCTGTCGATGATACCTGTGCTCTTCGTGGGCCTTTTCCTGAAGGATAAGGTCGAAGGCCTGTTCTCATCCCTGTTGGTTGTCGGACTGGCGCTGGTTGTCACGTCGATGCTGCTGTTCTTCTCCGATTTCTTCACCCGCAAGCGGGAAAAGCCGGAGCCAGAAGAATCGGAAGGGGGAGCGCGCAATGGCATCTCCTGGTGGCAGGCGCTCGTCATCGGCATCGGCCAGGCATTCGCCGTCATCCCCGGCCTGTCGCGTTCCGGTACGACGATCAGTACGGGATTGCTCAGCGGTGTGAAGCGGGACAAGGTGGCGCAGTTTTCCTTCCTGATGGTACTCGTCCCCATCCTCGGGGAAGCTTTCCTCGACGTAGTGGGCGGTGACGCTGCCGCTTCCACCATCGGCGCCCTGCCGCTGCTGATCGGTTTCCTGGCGGCTTTCGTGTCGGGCCTTTTCGCCTGCAAGGTGATGATCGCCCTGGTCAAGAAGGCGAAACTTTCCTGGTTTGCCTTGTATTGCGCCATCGTCGGCCTGTTGGTCATCCTGTTTACGATGCGATAGCCTATGCCGGAGCGGAAAGGGATCTATTTTGTGTCGGACGTCCACCTCGGGCTGCAGGTCAGCGATCCTGCCGGCCGGGAAGAGTGTTTCGTCTCCTTTCTGAAGTCTATCCCCGCCGAAACCACACGCGCCCTCTATCTTTTGGGCGACATCTGGGATTTCTGGTACGAGTATAAATATGTCGTTCCGAAGGGAAGCGTGCGGGTGTTCGCCGCCCTGCTGGAGCTGATGGACGCCGGCGTGGAAGTGTACTTCATGGCCGGCAACCACGACATGTGGTGTTTCCATTATTTCGAAGAACTGGGCATCAAGATCTTGCGGCAACCCTATTGCTTCGAGGCGGACGGGATTCATTTCTGCGTCGGCCACGGCGACGGGCTCGGTCCCGTCCCTTTCGGCTATCGCCTGATGCACGGGATCTTTTCCAACTGTCTTATCCAGGCGCTGTTCAGTACCCTGCACCCGACACTTGCGTTCGCTTTGGGTAACGTCTGGTCCCGGCGCAACCGGCTCTCTCACGCCCCCTATCGTTTCCGCGGGGAGGATGAACCGCTGTACCGCTTTGCCGCGGAATTTGAAAAGGAACACCGGGTGGATTATTTCATCTTCGGGCACTACCATGCCGAAGTGGACATGACGCTGCCCGGCGGGGCGCGTCTGTTGATGGCGAAATCCTGGATGGAAGATTCTCCCTACTGGTATTCGGACGGTATCTCGGTCTTCTTGGGCCATTCGAAGAAGATCGAGAAATAGAACACGTCAAATTCCCCTTTCTCCCAGAGTTTGACAAGTTGCTCTGTCTGCTTGTCCACCCCTTCCGGATCATAACGTGACTTCAAGTCCTGGTCGAAGAGTTTGGCGATGCCCTGCCAGAAGACGGCGGCGGTCTTGCTCTTGTAGTCCTTGACGACGGCGTAAGGGGTCTTGCCCATTTCGCGGTCCACAAGGCGCACCAGGAGCTGGCCTTGCGAGATGGTCATGTGACGGACGGCGTCCTCGAAATCGTGCAGCAGTTTCCACTGTACGTCGTTGATGTATTTATCCCGTTTCCGCCGCTTCAGGTTCTGTGTCTCGATGGTCAGGTCGACCTCCTCGGACAGTTTCTTCCCCAGCAGGGCGTAGGGATAGACTTTGTTGAAGTTATAGACGAGCTTGCAGTATTTCCGCCAGTCTGTCTTGTTGACGCGGCTCCCTTTCGGGAACACCCAGGCGGGTTGGATGGTGTCAAGATAGACCGTATCCCCGTCCTGTACCATATAATACATGTATACCGGCGAGTTCCTGCGTTTCTGGGCGTGGCCCGGAAGCGCAAGGAAAAGCAGGAGGACTGCCAGCGGAATCCATATCTTTCTTGTCGGCATACGGGACAAAGGTAAGCAAAAAAAAGACCAATTGAACCCGTGCCTTCCGGACCCTGTTTTACCCTGTCGAAAACGAGCGGGATTTTTTTTTGCCAGATGTCGGAACTGGTTGAAAATACGACACTTGACATTTCAATCTGCCTGTCGAAAATAATTGAAAAAAAATATAAAAAGCATTTGAGTTTTCAGTTTTTTTACTAACTTTGCAGTCCCAAAAATCGACCCGTTTATACCTAATATATTGAGGGTCAATGAGTTGGGGAAATTTGATTATTTATTTTTAAAACAATAAACGATGTTACAACCTAAGAAAACAAAGTTTAGAAGGGAACAGAAAGGCCGCATGAAGGGTAACGCCCAGCGCGGCAATCAGCTTGCGTTCGGATCCTTCGGTCTCAAGACCCTTGAGAATTGCTGGCTTACCGCCCAGCAGATCGAAGCCGCCCGTCAGGCCATTTCCCGCCGGATGAACCGTGAAGGTCAGATCTGGATCCGGGTCTTCCCTGTGAAGCCTGTCACCAAGAAGCCGTTGTCCACCCGTATGGGTAAAGGTAAGGGCGATCCCTACGGATTCGTCGCTCCCATCACCCCGGGCCGCATCCTGTTCGAGGCCGAGGGCGTTTCCCTCGCCGTCGCGAAAGAGGCCATGCGCCTGGCTTCCAACAAGCTCCCCGTCGACACGAAGTTCGTCGTCCGCAGGGACTATGTCGAATAATTTAATGGAGAAAGAAAATGAAAGTTTCAGAAGCACGCGAAATGTCCATCGCCGATCTGCGTGACCGCATCCAGATCGAAAAGGCCAACCTTGACACGATGAAGATCAACCACGCGATCTCTCCATTAGAGGATACTTCCAAGTTCCGGAAGACCAGAAGGGATATTGCCCGTATGATCACGATCCTCGCCCAGAAAGAAAAAGAACTGAATTAATTTGAAATCCTATGGAAAGAAATCTTCGTAAGGAAAGAATCGGTGTCGTGGTCAGCGACAAGATGGACAAGACCATCGTCGTCTCTGTCGAGATCAGGGAGAAGCATCCCCTCTATGGCAAGTTCGTCAAGAAGACCACCAAGTTCGTCGCCCAGGATGAGAAGAACGAGTGCGGCATCGGCGATACCGTCCGCATCATGGAAACCCGTCCCCTGAGCAAGACCAAGAACTGGAGATTAGTTGAAATCGTTGAAAAAGCAAAATAGTTTATGATACAGCAGGAAACACGTTTACAGGTTGCCGACAACAGCGGTGCGAAGGAAGTCCTCTGCATCCGCGTCCTTGGCGGTACCAACCATCGTTATGCTACGGTGGGTGACAAGATCGTCGTCGCAGTGAAGAGCGCTATGCCGGGTGGTGACACCAAGAAGGGCACGGTCTCCAAGGCTGTCGTCGTCCGTACCAAGAAAGAGATCCGTCGCGCGGATGGTTCCTACATCCGTTTCGACGAGAACGCCTGCGTCCTCCTCAACAACACGGGAGAACTCAGGGGCACGCGTATCTTCGGCCCTGTCGCCAGAGAGCTGCGTGAGAATTACATGAAGATCGTTTCACTGGCACCGGAGGTCCTTTAATCATTGAAGAGTATGAAAAAGATTCACATCAAGAAAGGCGACACCGTTTATGTAAACGCCGGTAACGACAAGGGAAAGACCGGTAAGGTCCTTTCCGTGATTCCGAGCAAGGATCGCGCGATCGTCGAAGGTGTCAATATGGTCAAGAAGCACACCAAGCCGAATTCCAAGCAGCCTCAGGGCGGCATCGTCGAGCAGGAAGCCGGCATCCACATTTCTAACCTTCAGCTTATCGACCCCAAGAGTGGCAAGCCCACCCGCGTCGGCTACAAGATGGTTGACGACAAGAAGGTCCGTTTCGCTAAAAAATCAGGAGAGGAGATCAAATAATTATGGCAAAGAAAGCTACCAATACTGAAGTCCAGGCCCTCCCCAAGGGATATGTGCCCGCACTCAAGAAGCTTTACACTGAGGAGATCGTCGACCGCCTCATGAAGCAGTTCTCATACACGACCGTGATGCAGGTCCCCCGTCTCGTCAAGATCATCCTCAACGAGGGTGTCGGCGACGGTACGCAGGATAAGAAGATCGTCGAGGAGTCCGCAGCCGAGCTGTCGCTGATCAGCGGCCAGAAGGCGGTCATCACCACCTCCAGCAAGGACATCTCCAACTTCAAACTCCGTAAGGGCATGCCCATCGGCGCGAAGGTTACGCTGCGCGGTGTCAAGATGTACGAGTTCCTCGAGCGTCTGATCCGTGTCTCTCTCCCCCGTATCCGCGACTTCAACGGTATTTCCGAGAAGATGGACGGTCAGGGCAACTACACCCTCGGTCTCAAGGAGCAGATCATCTTCCCCGAGATCGACATCGACAAGAACCCCCGCATCCACGGCATCGAGGCCACGTTCGTGACCACCGCCCGTACCGACGAAGAGGCCTACGCCCTTCTGAAGGAGTTCGGTTTCCCGTTCAAGAAACATAATAAATAAGATACTATGGCAAAAGAATCAATGAAAGCCCGCGAAGTCAAGCGCGCGAAAATGGTTGCTAAGTATGCCGAGAAGCGGAAGGCTCTCAAAGAGGCCGGCGATTGGGCCGCCCTCGACAAGCTCCCGAAGAACTCCTCTGCCGTCCGTCTGCACAACCGCTGTTCCATCACCGGTCGTCCGAAGGGCTACATGAGGGCTTTCGGCCTGAGCCGTATCCAGTTCCGCGAGATGGCCTCCAACGGCCTCCTTCCCGGTGTGAAGAAAGCCAGCTGGTGATATCGAGACAATTTAATTATTAACAATAGGATATCGGGCGCGTTCCTCGCGCCGGTTCTAACAAAACAAAAAAGAAATGACTGATCCCATTGCAGATTTCCTTACGAGAATCCGTAACGCTTACCTCGCCGGTAACAAGGTGGTCGAGGCTCCCGCTTCCAAGATGAAGCTTGCCATCACCAAGATTCTCTGTGAGAAGGGCTATATCCTCAGCTACAAGGTGGTTGAGGCCCAGCCGCAGAACATCATCAAGATCGCTTTGAAGTATCACCCCCAGACCAAGATGGCCGCCATCAAGAAGATCGAGCGTGTCTCTTCCCCGGGTTTGCGCCGCTACACCGACGTCAAGGATATGCCCCGCGTCCTGAACGGACTCGGCATCGCCATCCTTTCCACGTCCAAGGGCGTCATCACTGACAAGGAGGCCAAAGACCTCAATGTCGGCGGTGAGGTTATTTGCTATGTTTATTAATCTAAAAGAACGCAATAATGTCAAGAATCGGAAAATTACCTGTAAGCCTTCCGTCCAAAGTGAGCGTTGAAGTTCTCGATGGCAACGTTGTCAAGGTTAAAGGCCCTCTGGGTGAGATGTGCCAGAAAGTTGATCCGGACATCCAGGTCACCGTCGAGGGAAATGAAATCAAGTTCACCCGTCCTACGGACCAGCCCCGTCACCGTTCGATGCACGGCCTGTACCGCGCCCTTGTCAACAACATGGTCGTCGGCGTGTCCGAAGGTTTCGAGATCAAGCAGGAACTCGTGGGTGTCGGTTACCGCGTGGAGGTCAACGGACAGCTCCTTACCTTCAACCTCGGTTATTCCCACACGATTCAGCTGATGCTCCCCGATGAGGTCAAGGCTGAAGTTCCCCAGGTCAAGAAGGGTGAAAACCCCGTCCTTGTCCTCAAGAGTTGCGACAAGCAGCTGGTCGGCCAGGTGGCCGCCAAGATCCGTTCGTTCCGTAAGCCCGAACCGTACAAGGGCAAGGGTATCAAGTTTGTCGGTGAGCAGCTTCGCCGCAAGGCTGGCAAGACCGCTGCCGCTAAATAATTAGGAGGATAGAACTATGGCATTGAATAGAATCGAAAGAAGAAGAAGGATCCACTACCGGATCCGCAAGCATGTCAACGGCACCGCCGAGAAGCCCCGCATGGTCGTTTTCCGCTCCAACAAGCAGATCTACGTCCAGGTCGTGGATGACGAGCAGGGCAAGACCCTGGTCGCCGCCGCTTCCAACGACAAGGCGCTGGCCGCCGAGTGCAAGGGCAAGACCGGCATCGAGGCCGCCGCTATCGTCGGCAAGGCTGTCGCAGAGCGCGCCCTCCAGGCGGGTATCACCACCGTTTGTTTCGACCGTGGCGGTTACCTCTTCCACGGAAGGGTTAAAAGTTTGGCTGACGCCGCCCGTGAAGGTGGCCTTAAATTCTAATTGAAAGACTATGGCAAATACAAATGTTAAGAGAGTAAAGACCTCTGAGCTTGAGTTGAAAGACAGACTGGTCGCCATCCAGCGAGTGACGAAGGTCACTAAGGGTGGTCGTCACTTCCGCTTCGCGGCTATTGTCGTCGTGGGTGACGAGAACGGCGTTGTAGGTTATGGTCTTGGTAAGGCCAATGAAGTCACGGCCGCCATTGCGAAGGGTGTCGAGGATGCGAAGAAGAATCTCGTGAAGATCCCCATCATCAACACCACCATCCCTCACGAGCAGGAGTCCAAGTTCGGCGGATCCCGGGTTTTCATGAAGCCCGCCGCCCCCGGTACCGGTGTGAAGGCCGGCGGTGCCATGCGCGCCGTGTTCGAGTCTGCCGGCATCCAGAACGTGCTTGCGAAGTCCAAGGGTTCTTCCAACCCTCACAACCTCGTGAAGGCCACGATTACCGCCCTGACCGAAATGCGCGACGCTTACACGGTCGCCGGTCTGCGCGGTGTCTCCATGAACAAGGTTTTTAACGGATAGGAGGACTGATATCATGACTAAACTCAGAATTACCCAGATTATCAGCAAGAACGGAGAGACCAAGCGTCAGATCGCCAATCTCCGCACGCTCGGTATCCGCAAGATGCACCAGACGGTCGAGGTCGAGAAGAATCCCGTCACGATGGGACAGGTCGCCAAGATCGCTCACCTTGTTAAAGTTGAAGAAGTTGAAGACTAAGGAGGACGAGATTATGAAACTTGAGAATTTGAAACCCGCAGCGGGTTCCACCAAAACCAGCAAGAGAATCGGTCGCGGAGAAGGCTCCGGAAAAGGCGGTACCGCCACCCGTGGCACCAAGGGTGCCCAGGCCCGCGCCGGCTATTCCCACAAGATCGGTTTCGAGGGCGGCCAGATGCCTATCCAGCGCCGTCTCCCGAAGTTCGGCTTCAAGAACCCCACCAGAGTTGAATACAAGGCAGTCAATCTCGCCGCCGTCCAGGCTCTCTCCGAGGCTCTCGGAAAGACCGAAATCAGCGTCGAGGACATCCAGGCGGCCCGCCTCGCGTCCAAGAACGCCCTTGTGAAGATTCTCGGCAACGGAGAGGTCACCACGGCCCTGAACGTGAAGGCTGACGCTTTCTCCGCTACCGCGAAGTCCAAGATCGAGGCCGCCGGCGGCCAGGCTGTCGTAATCGAGTAAGTGCGATGAGAAAGTTTTTTGAGACAATCAAGAACATCTTCAAGATCGAAGAGCTCCGCAAGAGGATCGTCTACACGCTCCTCCTGATCCTGGTCTACAGGCTCGGCTGCTTCGTCGTGCTTCCCGGCATCGACGCCACGCTGCTTGCGAACCTCCAGAGTAAGACGCAGGAAGGCCTCGTCGGCCTCCTCAACATGTTCTCCGGCGGTGCGTTCGGTAACGCTTCGATCTTTGCGCTGGGTGTGATGCCGTACATCTCGGCATCCATCGTCATCCAGCTGTTGGGCGTGTTCGTCCCCTATTTCCGCAAACTGCAGATGGAGGGCGAAAGCGGACGTAAGAAGATGAACCAGATGACGCGGTGGCTGACCATCCTGATCATCTGCATCCAGGGTCCCGCCTATATGGCTGCTCTGCACAGCCAGGTCCCCGGACAGGCTTTCGTCGCCGTCAACCAGCTGGGCTGGAGCAACTTCATGTTCAACCTCGTGTCCACCATCATCCTGATGGCCGGCTCGATGTTCGTGATGTGGCTCGGCGAGCGGATTACGGACCGCGGCATCGGCAACGGTATCTCCCTGATCATCATGATCGGTATCGTCGCCCGCCTGCCTTATGCACTGGCCGCTGAAATCGGCGAGAAGCTCACCACCACCAACGGCGGTATGCTGATCCTCATCGTCGAGTTCATCGTGTGGTTCTTCGTGCTGGTCGCCGCCATCGCCCTCGTGCAGGCGGTCCGCCGGGTGCCCGTGCAGTATGCCAAGAGAGTGGTCGGCAACCGTCAGTACGGCGGTGTGCGCCAGTACATCCCCCTGAAGATCAACGCTGCCGGTGTGATGCCTATCATCTTCGCCCAGGCCTTGATGCTGTTCCCGCTCCTCTTCTCGAAATTTGACGCTACCCGTGGCCTTGCTGCTACTTTGAGCAACTACACAGGCTTCTGGTACAATCTGCTGTTCTTCATCTTCGTCGTCATCTTCACGTATTTCTATACGGCCGTTACCGTCAATCCGACGATGATGGCGGAAGACATGAAGAAGAACGGTGGTTTCATACCTGGTGTGAAGCCCGGAAAGAAGACCGTGGACTACCTCGACGACATCATGTCGAAGGTGACCCTCCCCGGTTCCATCTTCCTCGGCCTCATCTCCATCCTGCCGGCTTTCGCGATCATCGCGGGTGTCAACAACCAGTTCGCGAGCTTCTTCGGAGGTACTTCCCTCCTGATTCTCGTGGGCGTGGTCCTGGATACCCTCCAGCAGATCGAAAGCTATTTGCTGATGCGCCACTATGACGGTCTGATGAAGACCGGCCGTCTGACGGGACGCTCCGGCATGTAATCTTTGAAATAGAATCGTAACGATGGTTAAGCCAAAGACTGAGGAAGAGATCGAGCTGCTTCGCGAGAATGCGCTCATCGTCTCGAAGACGCTGGCGGAAGTCGGTAAGAGGGTCGCCCCTGGTGTGACAACGAAAGAGTTGAATAAGGTGGCCGAAGACTTCATCCGCGATCATGGCGCGATCCCCAGCTTCCTCGGTTTCGAAGGCTTCCCCGCGGCGCTTTGCATGTCGGTCAACGATGTGGTCGTGCACGGTTTCCCGTCCGACTATGTCCTCAAGGAGGGCGACATCGTTTCCGTCGACTGCGGCACGCTCTACAAGGGCTACAACGGTGACTCGGCTTACACCTTCCCCGTCGGGGAGGTGGACGCCGAGACCCGCAGGCTCCTGGACGTGACCAAGGCTTCCCTCTACAAGGGGATCGAAGCCGCCGTGGCGGGTAACAGGGTTGGCGATATCGGATACGCGGTGCAAACGTATGCTGAATCATTCGGGTTCTCCGTGGTCAGGGAATTGGAAGGCCACGGACTCGGCAAGGAAATGCACGAGCAGCCCGGTGTCCCGAATTTCGGGCACAAGGGCAAGGGCACGAAGCTTGTCGACGGAATGGTGATCTGCATAGAGCCGATGATCAATGCGGGAGGGCGTGGCGTCTACCTGGCCAGGAACGGCTGGGCGGTACACACGCAGGACCACAAGAAGTCCGCGCACTATGAGCTTACGGTTGTTGTCCGGAAAGGCAAAGCTGAACAACTGTCGACCTTCGATTTTATCGAGAAAGATGGCACGATCAGATTTTAAGTGAAACAATTCATAACCTTATGTCAAAACAAGTAGCAATAGAACAAGATGGAAAAGTCATCGAGACTCTTCCGAACGCGATGTTCAAAGTCGAGCTTGAGAACGGTCACGTACTCCTCTGCAACATTTCAGGCAAGATGAGAATGAACTTTATCCACATCCTCCTTGGAGACAAAGTCAAGGTTGAGATTTCTCCTTACGATCTGACCAAAGGCAGAATATCTTTCAGATACAAATAAAAATTACCAAGATATGAAAGTCAAGACATCCATCAAAAAGCGTAGCGAGGATTGCAAGATCGTCCGCCGCAAAGGCCGTCTCTATGTGATCTGCAAGAAGAACCCCAAGTTCAAGATGCGCCAGGGATAAGATTCAGTTGTATAACAAACAAAAAGATCAAGAATAGATTATGGCAAGAATAGCCGGTGTTGATTTACCCAACAACAAGATTGGAGAGGTAGGCCTGACCTACATCTTCGGTATCGGCCGCAGCTCCGCGCAGAAGATCCTCGACGCGTGCGGTATCGATCGCAGTATCAAAGTGGGCGACTGGAACGACGAGCAGATTGCCGCCATCCGTGCGGAAGTGGGTGACCACTACCTCATCGAAGGTGAACTCCGTTCCACTGTCCAGATGAACATCAAGCGCCTCATGGATATCGGTTGCTACCGTGGCATCCGTCACCGTATCGGCCTCCCTGTGCGCGGACAGAGCACCAAGAACAACGCACGTACCCGTAAGGGTCGCAAGAAGACCGTCGCCAACAAGAAGAAAGCGACCAAATAAAAGTTAGATGAATTATGGCAAAGAAAAGTACAACATCCAAGAGAGTTGTCAAGGTTGAAGCTAATGGCCAGGCCCATATTTCATCAACCTTCAACAACGTCATCGTTTCCCTTACCAACGCCCAGGGCCAGGTCATCAGCTGGTCTTCCGCCGGCAAGTGCGGTTTCAGAGGCTCCAAGAAGAATACTCCTTACGCCGCCCAGATGGCTGCCGAGGAGGCTTCCAAGACTGCTTTCGATGCGGGTCTCCGCAAGGTCAAGTGCTACGTGAAGGGCCCCGGCGCAGGCCGTGAGTCCGCCATCCGGACCATCAACAACGCGGGTATCACCGTGACCGAGATCATCGACGTCACCCCGATGCCGCACAACGGTTGCCGTCCGAAAGGCCGTCGTAAAGTTTAACCCCTTAAAGCAAGTATTACCATGGCAAGATATACTGGTCCCAGCACTAAGATCGCGCGTAAGTTCGGTGAGCCGATTTTCGGATCCGACAAGTACTTCGAGAAGAGGAACTATCCTCCGGGACAGCACGGACTGGCCGGCAAGCGCAAGAAGCAGAAAGACTATGGCATCCAGCTGAAGGAGAAGCAGAAAGTCAAGTACATGTACGGTGTCCTGGAGCGTCAGTTCCGCAACACCTACGAGAAGGCCGCCCGCATGAGCGGACAGAAGGGTGAGAACCTCCTCTTCCTCCTCGAGTCCCGTCTGGACAACATCGTGTACCGTTCCGGCATCGCTCCCTCCAGGGCTGCCGCCCGTCAGCTCGTGAACCACGGCCACATCACCCTGAACGGCAAGGTTTGCAGCATCCCTTCGACCCAGGTCAAGCCCGGCGACGCCTTCGCCGTGCGCGAGCGCTCCAAGAGCCTCGAGGTCATCCAGGCCAGCGTCGCTTCCGCGACCAAGTATTCCTGGATCGAGTTCGACACCACCACCCTCGCGGGCAAGTATCTCAACATCCCTACCCGGAACGAGATCCCCGAGAACATCAACGAGCAGCTGATCGTCGACCTGTACTCCAAGTAGCATTTAACACCAAAACAAGAATCATATGGCAATCTTAGCATTTCAAAAACCCGACAAGGTGATCATGCTCGAGAGCACCGATACCGTCGGCCGCTTCGAATTCAGGCCTTTGGAGCCCGGATACGGCCAGACCATCGGCAACGCCCTCCGGCGCATCTTGCTGGCTTCTCTGGAAGGCTTTGCGATCAGCCAGATCAAGATCTCGGGCGTGAACCACGAGTTCGCGACCATCCCGGGCGTGATCGAAGGCATGCAGGCCATCATCCTCAACCTCAAGCAGGTCCGGCTCAAGAGGATGGTCGAGACGGTCGATACCGAGACCGCCAACATCGTCATCAGCGGCAAGCAGGAGTTCACTGCAGAGGATATCTCCAAGGGATTGTCTTCTTTCAAGGTGTTGAATCCCGAGCAGCACATCTGCTCTCTCGAACCTTCCGTCAAACTCGAAATCACCCTCGTGATCACCAAGGGCCGCGGCTTCGTGCCCGCCGAGGAGAACCGGGATGAGAACACGCCGATCGGAACCATCCCCGTGGATGCCATCTACACCCCGATCCGCAAGGTCAACTGGACGGTCGAGAACTGGCGTGTCGAGCAGAAGACCGACTACGAGAAACTGAACCTGGAGGTCGAGACCGACGGTTCCATTTCCCCGAATGCGGCCCTGCAGGACGCTGCGAACATTCTCATCTACCACTTCAAGCTCTTCACCGACGACAAGAAACTCTCCATCGAGAGCACCGTCGAGGCCGAGAGCAAGGAGCTGGACGAGGAGTCCCTCCGGATGAGGCACCTCCTCCTTACGAAGCTCTCCGACATGGGTCTGTCGGTCCGTGCGTTCAACTGCCTCAAGGCGGCTGACATCGACACCTTCGCCGACCTC
>JAEEGK010011360.1_pt1 | contig 20363 bp, 18 predicted proteins | sample 8958771 | NCBI WGS metagenome assembly JAEEGK01 (sample SAMN16246547, study PRJNA631951) | gut metagenome | biome: gut microbiome; feature: rumen; material: SC-attached | host: Bos | place: Iran: Karaj | collected 2018-10
GCAAAAATAACTGGAAAAACTGTAACTAACAAATATGCAACTTGAAGTGTTAAAATACAAAAAGTCCCTCATTTAGAGGGACTTAGTTCAAATTACTCCAAGTTGTTCAGAGTTGTTTATAAGGGGTCACTTGCCCACGCAGAAGTGTGAGAAGATATTGTTGAGGGTTTCTTGGGACGTTATCTGGCCTTCACCGGTTATTTCGGCAAGGTCGGAAAGGACAAGGCGGAGGTCTTCGGAGAGGAGTTCTCCGCTTTGCCGTTGACGAAGTCCATCGAGGACACGCTGGAGGTTCTCATGAGCATGGACAAGAGCATCATAGTGGCGAGCGTTGCTCACGATGACGTCATTGGAATTGGAAATCAAACCTGCGTGCTGCGCTTCTTCATAGATGCGATTCTTCAAATTAGGAATGCCTTTGCCGGTCTTAGCGCTGATTAAGGATAGCGGAATAATGTATGGATTGAATTTGCTGATGTCGATCAGATCGGCTTTATTATGAACATAGATGCGCCTTTTTCCTTTACTGAGTTCAGACATTTCATTTTTTTCACTCCTCGTTGGTTGCTGGTCGAGTAACCAAATGACGATGCGTGCCTTCTTGATAGCCTGGATGGTGCGCTCGATGCCGATTTGCTCCACTTTGTCGTTGGTTTCGCGGATACCTGCAGTGTCGATGAAACGAAATTGCACACCGTTGATGTCCATCGTTTCCTCAATGGTGTCACGAGTGGTGCCGTGGATGTCTGAAACGATAGCACGCTCGTCGTCGACCAGTTGGTTGAGAAGGGTTGATTTGCCTACGTTTGTCTTTCCGACAATAGCCACGGGAATGCCTTGCTTGAGTGCCTGCCCGGTTTCAAAGGTGCTGGATAAGCGTGCGATGTGGGCCTCAATGGTTTGGGCTAACGTGAGCAACTCTTCCCGATCGGCAAATTCGAGGTCTTCGTGATCGGAAAAATCAAGTTCGAGTTCAATTAAAGAAGTGAGCTTGAGCAACTGATCGCGAAGGGTCTTCAATTCTGAGGAGAAATGTCCGCGCAGCTGGCTCATCGCAATATGGTGGGAAGCCTGATTGCTTGAGGCAATGAGGTCGGCTACGGCTTCTGCCTGGCTGAGGTCTAGTTTGCCGTTAAGATAGGCTCGCATTGTATACTCGCCAGGTTGAGCCATTCGGCAACCGTTCTGGATGAGCAGGTCGAGGATCTTTTGAACGATGTAACGTGAGCCGTGACATGATATTTCTACTGAATCTTCGCCAGTATAAGAATGTGGGGCTCGGAAGATGGTGAGAAGAACATCATCGATGGTTTCCCTTTTCGACGAAGACTCGGATGGGGAAACGTTAGGAGTTTGTATCTGAACGTGATGGACTTTATTTGAAGGAAGGGAGGTGACATCATGATTGCAGATGGAGCTAGCGATCGTAATAGCCTCTGGACCACTGATGCGTATGACGGCCAAGGCTCCGCCCGCAGCGGTGGCAGGTGCACAGATTGTTTCGATGTCTTGTGTCATTCTTTTATTCCTTCCAAGGCTGAAGCCAGCTGTCTGAGATCCTCGTCGCTGGTTGCCCAACTAGTAACAAATCGGCAGAGTGTGTGGTCTTGATCGAGTGGTTCCCATGTTTCAAATAGCACGTGTTCCAAGAGCCTTTCTTGCTGCTGACGAGTAAGTACTACGAATTGCTGGTTGGTGGGCGATTCTTTAATTGGTATTTGGTTTTCTATGAATATCCGCCGAAGCCGCATGGCCATCTCTATTGCATGGCGAGAAATGCTGAAATAAAGGTCGTTGGTGAAAAGTGCGTTAAACTGAACTCCAGCAAGTCTGCTTTTAGCGAGTAATGCACCATGCCGTTTAATGATGGTGAAGAAGTGGGGTGGGGCACCGTAGGGAAATACGACAGCCTCGCCACAGAGTGCCCCCACCTTAGTACCTCCAATATAGAAGGCTTCACAATGGCTAGCGATGAAAGGCAGGGTGATGTCGCATCCGCTGGCGGCTAGCCCATAACCCAGTCGTGCACCATCGATGAAGAGCGGTATACGGAATTTCTGGCAGACATCATGAATGGCTGCTATTTCAGAAGCCTGATAGATGGTACCAAGCTCTGTAGGAAAAGTAATATATACCATTCCCGGGTAGGCCATGTGCTCCCAAGTGGGGTCGTTGTGGAAGTTTTGCAGATAGAGACGGAGATCATTGGCGGTCATGCGTCCTTGGTGAGACGGGAGCGTAATGACCTTGTGCCCGCTAGCCTCGACGGCTCCCGACTCATGTACATTGATGTGGGCAGTTTCTACAGAGACAACGGCTCCGTAAGACGGAAGCAACGCATCGATGACGGTAGCATTGGCCTGTGTCCCTCCCACTAGGAAATAGATGTCGGCATCAGGACATTGACAGGCGGCGCGTATCTTCTGACGTGCCTGTTGGCTCCAAGTGTCATAGCCGTAAGAGGCAGACTGCTGGTCGTTGGTGTCTAGCAGTTGCTGAAGGATGGCAGGATGAGCTCCGTTGTTGTAGTCGCTTTCGAATGAAGTCATGTTTTCAATTTGTAAGATCGAGATGGAATCTCAATATGCCAATCACTTAGATTCGGTCGAGGACTTTAACGATGAGGGTGTCGATGGTATTCTTGTATGCAGTGTTCATCTCCTGTGCATAGCGGTTGGCGATGACCATGCAGCATGTCATAGCCCTATGTCCGAGGAGCGAGGCTAGTCCTGCCAGAGCCGACGATTCCATCTCAAAGTTGCAAATGCGCAGGCCGTCGTATTCGAATGCTTCTACCTTTTCGTTCTGATCTGGATCAGCAAGGGGTATGCGTATCTTTCGTCCTTGTGGGCCGTAGAATCCTCCGCATGAGATGGTATATCCTCGTACCATATCGTCCTGAGCAATCTGCTCGATGAGTTGCTCATCGGCGATAGCTACATAAGGTGCTCCTTTGATGGGGTCCCAATGCATGTGCTGTTTGAATGCCTCTTCAAGTTTAATGTCGCATACGTCGTTGCGGCCACCGTAGTAGTTGAGCAGTCCGTCGAATCCGATGCTTTTGACTGATGCAATGAAAGTACCTGTGGGAGTGTAGGGCTGCAGACCTCCGCATGTACCTATGCGCACGCAAGTCAATGTGCGATGCTCTTTCTTCTCAGTACGCGACTGGTAGTCGATGTTGGCCAACGAGTCGAGCTCGGTCATGACTATGTCGATATTATCACATCCGATGCCGTGACTTTGACAAGTGATGCGTTTTCCCTGATAGGTGCCGGTGATGGTGTGGAATTCGCGGCTGCTTACTTCACATTCGATGGAGTCGAAATGGTTGGCAACTGTGTTTACACGAGCGGGATCACCCACGAGTATGACGCGGTCAGCCAGTTGTTCTGGCTTCAGATGAAGGTGAAAGCATGAGCCATCTTCGTTGATGATGAGCTCTGATGGTGCAAAATACTTTTCCATAGTCGTAGGGTTTTAGTTTTGATAGGGTATTTGTTTCTCTTTGTTTCTGATTTCCGTCTGTAGCATTTCCAGTTGTTGCTCGCTGTGCAAGATTTCTCCGCGTAGTTTCTGGCGTTCGTCGTCATTTGCTGTGGCGTAATAATTGCGTGCCATTGTAAGTGCTTTACTCAGCACGTCGGCCTGGTGGCGCAAATCATCGAGTTCAGTTTGTTGTGGCGTTCCTTTTATGCTTGAAGCAAGATTGCCTTGTGTGTTGCGCGCCTTCTCAAGCCTTTCAAGGGCTTCTGCTCGGCCCTGCTTGTCTTCCCAGGTATCAGCGATGCGGCTGATATCTGCCAAGGCGTGCATTTGTTCTTCGGAATAGGCTTCAATGTTGTATGTCTGCCTTTTGTCTGAGGGAATAAAGGAATAGATACACACTTTGCCTGAAGGTTGCCGGCGGTCAGTAACGAAGTAGCCTATCTGATTGAACTCGTCGATGGCATAGAAAAGGTCATTGGCCTCTGATGCGAAGGGCATTCCCAAGTTCTCGGGCTTGAGGAACTGTTGCCGTTCGCTGTCATATCGAGTGACGAACACGTCAAAACCTCCTATTGCCTTCTCACCCTTCTGTGCAAAGTAGAGCGTGATACCGTCGGGCATAAGGAAAGGGTTGATGGCAGGCGCATCGCCTATTCCATTGACGGGAACTGCTTCTGTCCAGCGGTTGGCTATGAAATCAGTCGCTACGATGAGTGTGTCGGGAGTGGTGGCAAGACGATGGTCGCCCATCTCGTTTGTGAAAGTTCCTAGGCCGTTGCTCTGTGTGAGTTTTCCTATGTGGGGTGAAAGTGGGATATGACGCATGAAGTCGGCTTTGTCTACCACCACACTATCGATGAACGTCACTTTCTGGGTCGAGGCTCTCATCTGTGTGATGCGTGGATCCTCAACGGGCTCTTCTACCTTTGGTGTCTTTACTGCGCGACCTCTCCGCTGGGCATTAACACCTAGCGGCAGGAGCATCAGCATCAGGGCTATGTATGTCTTGTATATCATTACGGGCATCAGTTTGATTGAAAAGCCAAAGGTACGAATTTTTGCCCGAATATACTTCCTTTCAGTAAAATAATTAAATGTTTTTAATAATCAAGAGCCAGTTTCCTATTCTTCTTCTATGAGTTTGCTGTCGCGCTCCAGTGCATTCCATAGCGAGAAGCGTACTTCTGGATTCATCCTCTCGGCTTCCTCGTAGAGCTTTCTGGCAGTGGTGCGGTTGGTGTCGTGTTCGTATGGACATACCTTGATCTGCCTTTGATAGTGACTCATCTCAGCGTATTGGGCAATCCATCTTTCTGGTACGAGGCAGAGTGGACGGATGATTTGCAAGGGCATCTTTTTCATACGGAGGCGTGCCGGCATGGTAGCGAAGCGTCCTTGGTAGAGAAGGTTCATCAGGGCAGTGTGAAGCAGGTCATCTTGGTGATGTCCGAGGGCAATCTTGTTGCAGCCTAGTTCCTGGGCGATATTGAAGAGTTGCTTGCGCCGATTCCATGAGCATAGGAAGCAAGGGGGCTTGGGCTTTTGTGGTTGCGATGGAATCGCAACAGACTGGACGGCTTTTTGGGGGGATAAGTCGGCAGGAGGGATCGTTGGGGAAGAGAAACTAGTGGTAACTATGTGGAGGGGGGCGGAGAGATTGCTGCAGAATTGCTGCAGGTATGTGGTGTCAGTCGCATATTGGATGTCCTCCATACGAACATGGATGGCTTCTACCTGAAAGCGTGGATGCTGAATGCGCGATCGACGGGCGAGCAGTTCGGTAAGCATTAGTGAGTCTTTGCCACCCGACAGGCCCACGAGGATATGGTCATCGTCTTCCAGAAGCCGAAAAGCAACGAACGCCTTGATGAAGCGTTCGTTGATTTTCTTTAGTAACCGTTCTTGTTCTGTCATTTCATGAATACAAGATACACCGCCAGTATAATGAGTATGAATGCAAGGATGTGGTTCCAGTGTAAATGCTGCCCTTGAAACATGATGTTGGCAATGATGGCAAAGACGAAGAGCGATATGCACTCTTGTACGACCTTCAGCTGGACAAGCGAGAAGGGCCCGCCGTTACCTATAAATCCCAGCCTGTTGGCAGGCACTTGACAGCAATATTCGAAGAATGCGATACCCCAGGAGAAGGCAATGACACCCAGCAGGGGCCATGTCCGGCTGATTCCTGCTTCTGACAATTTCAAATGCCCATACCAAGCCAGCGTCATGAAGACGTTGCTCAGTATGAGCAGGATGATGGTATAGAGTCCGTTCATAATTGCTCGTGTTTGTTGCTGTGGTACAGCAACATACTGAACTATTGCTTTTGCAGGTATTCGTCCATGTTCAGGGCGGCACGACGGCCGTCGCCCATAGCCAGAATGACAGTGGCACCTCCGCGTACGATGTCGCCACCTGCGAAGATCTCTCTGCGGCTGGATTGCATCTCCTCACTGACCACGATGGTGTTCTTGCGTCCCAGCTCCAAACCAGCGATGCTCTTGGGCACCAGAGGATTGGGACTTACGCCGACAGCTACGATGACCTGGTCGACGTCGAGGGTGATGGTCTTGCCTTCAACGGGTACAGGTGAACGTCGTCCTGAAGCATCGGGCTCGCCAAGCTCCATTACCTGGAGTACGGCAGCACGTACGGCGCCCTGTTCATCAGCAAGGTACTCGATTGGATTGTGAAGCGTGAGGAAACGTATGCCCTCTTCTTTGGCATGCTTCACCTCCTCCAGTCGGGCTGGCATCTCTACCTCTGATCGACGGTAGACGAGTGTGACATCGGCACCCAGTCGCTTGGCAGTACGACAGGAGTCCATTGCCGTATTTCCTCCTCCCACCACGAGCACGCTCTTGGCTGGGTTCAGCGGTGTGTCGGTGGTGGGGTTGGCTGCATCCATAAGGTTTACACGTGTCAGATATTCGTTGGACGACATGATATTGATGAGGTTCTCGCCAGGGATGTTCATGAAGTTGGGCAAACCGGCACCGCTTCCTACGAAAATCCCTCTGAAACCCTGTGCCTCCAGCTGTTCTATGCTGATGGTCTTGCCAACGATGACGTCCGTCTGGAAGTGTACGCCCATCTTTGCCAGATTGTCGATTTCCACATCGACGATCTTGTTAGGCAGTCGGAACTCGGGAATACCATACTTCAGCACGCCGCCTATTTCGTGTAGGGCCTCGAAGACATAGACGTCATAACCCTTCTTCACCATGTCGCCGGCGAAGCTGAGACCTGCAGGGCCAGAGCCGACGACGGCTATCTTGATGCCGTTAGCAGGAGCAATATCAGGCAGGCTGATGTTTCCGCTCTCACGCTCATAGTCAGCAGCAAAACGCTCCAGATAGCCGATGGCTACAGGCTTGGAGTTCATCTTCAGGTGGATACACTTGCTCTCGCACTGCTTTTCCTGCGGACAGACACGACCACAAACAGCGGGTAGGGCAGAGGTGTCCTTTAGAACCTTGGCAGCTGCAAGGAACTGTCCACGCTCAATGTTCTTGATAAAAGAGGGTATATTGATATTGACTGGGCACCCTTCCACGCAGGTCGGCTTGGCGCAGTCCAGGCAGCGCTTGGCTTCTGTCATAGCCATCTCTTTCGTAAGGCCGATGTTCACTTCCTCGGTACGGGTAGTGGCACGGTATACGGGATCGAGCTCAGGCATCACTACACGCTCAATCTGTGTACGCTCCTTGGGCTTCATGCTTTTCTGCAGTTCCTTGCGCCATTCGGCATTTCGGTCGGTGAGTATGTCGATGGACTCAGTAGTGGAGGTCGTTTCATCAGTGATGGTGGGCGTGAGGGTGGGGGTGGCGATAGAATCGCCACATACTGAACTCAGATGCTCTTCGTAGTGCTCTAGTTCTTCCTGCTCAGCGCGCTTGAAGGTGCCCATACGCTTGAACATCTCGTCCCAGTCGACAAGGGCTCCGTCGAACTCAGGACCGTCGATACATACGAAGCGCGTTTTTCCACCGATGGTCAGTCGGCAAGCTCCGCACATGCCCGTACCGTCGACCATGATGGTGTTGAGCGATACTTCGCAAGGTATGCCGTGCTTCTGGGCAGTGAGGTTCGAGAACTTCATCATAATAGGAGGTCCGATGGCAAACACCTTGTCGACATGCTCCTGCTCGATGAATTTCTCAATGCCAACTGTGACGACGCCTTTTTCACCATACGATCCGTCATCAGTCATGATGATGACCTCATCACTGCTCGCGCGTACATTATCTTCTAATATAATGAGATCCTTGCTTCGTCCGGCCATGACTGAGAGCACGCGGTTGCCTGCTTTCTTCAGTGCCTGGATGATGGGCAACATGGGCGCAACACCCAGTCCTCCACCAGCACAGACCACCGTTCCATAGTTCTCAATATGAGTGGGGTTGCCCAAAGGTCCTACAACATCAGCCACATAGTCACCCTCGTTGAGAGCGCAGAGCTTCTTCGACGAAAGACCCACCATCTGCACTACAAGTGTGATGGTGCCTTTGTCGATGTCGGCGCCAGCAATGGTGAGTGGCATGCGCTCGCCCTTCTTGTCGACACGCACGATGACGAAGTTGCCAGCCTTGCGGCTCATGGCAATCAATGGAGCTTCGATTTCGAACAGGAACACCCGTTCTGAGAACTGTTCTTTTCTGACGATTTTGTTCATAATTTCTTTCTATGGTTACATTTTGCCTGCAAAGGTACTAATAAGCTAGCAAAGTGCAAAGAAAAATCGTGTTTTTCTTTGCACTTTCAATCAAAAACGGGAAAAGGCGAGGATGTTAGAGATAGCTGAAACTGGTCAGATGCTTTGCCGTTGCAAATAAACACCAATCATTGGCGCAGATTTATCATTCATCGTCACAGATATATCAATTGCCGTCTCAGATTTATCAATCACTGTCGCAGATTTAACTATAGTCGGTAGTTGTTGGGGCTTTACTCGGTAAGTATAGAACTTTTACTCGGTAAGTATAGGGCTTTTACTCGGTAAGTATAGAGCTTTTACTCGGTTAGTGTGGAGGCTTTACTCGGTTAGTGTGGAGGCTATAGTGGCTGCGGGGTGATGGTTAGGTTACTGACGACGCGCTGGAACTCACTCCCGATGAGTGAGTCCTTGCGGGCGTCATTGCCAGTGCTGACGGCTTTGGCCAGTTCATTTGTGAATTTCACTAACACATTTTCGTCACGGTGTGATTTCGCACGGCGACCATCAATGAAGTATTCCCACTTCGTACCATCTAAAATGTTAACTTCCCTGTCTTCGGCATTATATACAGCATTTCTCCATATAGCCCGCAGCATTGCAGCCTGGTCATCGCTGATGGCTAGCGAAAAGGTATTCACCTCTGGCGCTTGATAGTTTTTGGGCTTTTTCCGCAATTTACTTGTGATTATTTGCCTGTTACTTGCTTTATCTATCTTCGTCTTTCTTTTGTGCATTGCCTCATAAGTGGTATACCAGATACTTTTCTGTGCCTTGTTGTAGACCAGTACATGAGCCACAGAGTCGTAGGTTAATGTCCATTCTGGTGAAAATGATGGTATGCACTTCACTCCAAAGGCAGTCGCCTGTGGCATTAATAGACGCGACATCTCATTGTCAAAGAAAACCCTTTGTGAGCTTCGCCAAGCATCTGATTCGCTGTCAATACGTATAAGATTGTACTGAGCGGTACATACGAGTGGCAGAAAGATGCTCACTGCTGCCAACAGCAATTTCTTTGTTTTGTGCATGTGAGGAAATGTCTACTTCAGGGTGAGTACGACTATGCTATGAGCAGGCATCTTTACGCTGAGACTGCCATCTTTCCCTAGTCTGGCACCTGCAAAATCTGCTGGAGCTACACGATTAGGATTCTGGAAATCGTTGTAGTCGCCTACTGACTTGCTGGTGAGTATGCGGCCGCTTACGCTCTTTGCCTTGAAGCCGTCGAGGTCGACGTTGACCGTCTGATCCTTGTCAAGCGATACGTTGGTCAGAGCGAAGACGATGCTTCCGTCCTGGGTCTTGGCAGCCGATGCGGAGAGCATGGGGCAGGGACGATAGCCAGCATCAGAGGCATTCTCCTTTTTCTTGAAGTATTCCTTGTTCACAGGGATGATTTCAGTCTGCAGGTCGAGGGGCAGATAAATGGCATCCTGGAACGGGGTGTACATCTCGAAGACGTGGTAGGTGGGAGTGAGAGCCATGTGGCCAGTTCCCTCCTGATCAGTGAGAATCATCGACTGAAGCACGTTTACCACTTGTGCAATGTTCGCCATTTTCACACGGTCGGTGTACTTGTGGAAGACATTCAGAGAAAGGGATGCCACGAAAGCATCGCGGAGGGCGTTTTGCTGGAACAGGTGGCCGGGAATGGTACCAGGCTCTTCGTCCCACCATGTGCCCCATTCGTCGACGAGCAGTCCGATGCGTCCTTCTGGGTCTTTCTCGTCCATGATGGCTTTGTGCTTCTTGATGACCTCCTCAATCTCCAGACACTTGCCCAGCGCCCAGTAGTACTGGTCGTTGTTGAACTCTGTGGCTGAGCCTTTAGGCCCATTCCATCCAGAGCAGGTATAATAGTGGAGACTGACGCCGTTCATCTGGAATCCAATATTATTCATGAGCACCTCTGTCCAGTTGTAGTCGTAGTCGCTGGCGCCGCTGGCTATGCGATAGAGACGGTTTCCGGGCTGGTCACGCAGGTAGGTGTTGAACTTGCGATATTCATTCGAATAGTATTCGGGAGTCATGTTGCCACCACATCCCCAAGCTTCATTGCCGATGCCGAAGTACTTCACCTTCCAAGCTTTGTCGCGTCCGTTCTGACGACGCAGACGAGCCATTGGCGTATCACCGTCGCTGGTCATGTACTCCACCCACTGGGCCATCTCCTTAACCGTGCCAGAGCCAACGTTGCCGCTGATGTAAGGCTCGCAGCCCAGCATTTCGCAGAGGTTCAGGAACTCGTGAGTGCCGAAGGAGTTATCCTCGATGGTGCCACCCCAGTTGTTGTTGCGCAGAGAAGGACGATCCTTCTTGGGGCCGATGCCATCCATCCAGTGATAATCGTCGGCAAAGCATCCGCCAGGCCAGCGCATCACAGGAATCTTCAGCGCCTTCAGGGCATTGAAGACATCCTTACGGTAGCCGTCGATGTTAGGGATCTTCGACTCAGGTCCCACCCATAGTCCGCCATAGATGCACGAGCCGAGGTGCTCGGAGAACTGTCCGTAGATCTCCCTGTTGATTTTCTGTTTTCCCTGTCCAGTGTGGATGGTGATAGAGGCATCCTGCCCCCATGCCCCCATGAAACATGTCATGATAAGGGCTGCACTAAGAATGATTCTTTTCATGTTGTATTTGATTAATGATGTTTCTTGCATGCAAAGTTACGCATATTTTCGCAAAATAGAGCAAAAACCTAAAAAAACTTTGCAAATTGCTTGCGTAATTGGCGGAAAAGTTATAATTTTGCAGCCGAAACAATAAAAAGGCAACAAAATGACGAAACGGAATGCATACTTCTACTACTACTTTTACTTTGCAAACACTTGTGAAGCGGAAAGTCGTGCATAGATTTATGTTGAAAGATACCATAGGACCCCGCTTCACAACATCCAGTGCAGCGGGGACTTTTTTTAAGATAAGAATATGAAGAGAATAGCGATACAAGGAGAGACGGGCTCGTTTCACGACATTGCGGCCCACCAGTATTTCGAAGGTGAACAACTGCAGTTGATTTGCTGTTCAACGTTCGAACAGGTCTATGACAGCATACGTCAGGACCCTACCGTCATAGGTATGGCCGCCATCGAGAATACCATTGCCGGAAGCCTGCTGCACAACTACGAACTGCTGCGTGACTCGGGCACGACTGTGGTGGGCGAGCATAAGCTGCACATCACTCACAGCATCTGCTGCCTGCCCGAGGACGACTGGTCGACGCTGACTGAGGTGCATTCCCATCCTGTGGCTTTGATGCAGACGCGTCACTACCTCGCCGCCCACCCTCAACTACGGGTGGTGGAGGCCGACGATACTGCAGGCGCAGCCAAGATGATAGCTGAGGGAAAGCATCGTGGCTGGGCAGCCATCTGTCATGCTGATGCAGCAAGGCTATATGGACTGAAGGTGCTGGAAGACGGTATCGAGGACAACAAGCACAACTACACTCGTTTCCTTGTCTGCTCCGCTCCCCAGAAGGCCGACATGCTGCGTCCGTTGGTCGAGACAAACAAGTCGAGTATTGTCTTTTCCCTGCCTCACGAAGAGGGATCGCTTTCGGCAGTTCTTGCCATTCTGTCGTTCTACAAGATCAATCTGACGAAAATCCAGTCGCTGCCCATCATCGGCCGTGAGTGGGAGTACCTGTTCTATGTAGACGTGACCTACAGCGACCTGACGCGTTATCGCCAGTCGATAGACGCGATCTTTCCGCTGACGAGAGACTTGAAAATATTAGGAGAATATAAAGGTAATTGAGAACTATGATACAACCAGCAGACAGACTATCCTCAGTAAGTGAGTATTATTTCAGTCGGAAGCTGAAAGAAGTGGCACAGCTGAATGCCCAGGGCAAGGACATCATCAGCCTGGCCATCGGCAGCCCTGACATGCCCCCGTCGGAACAGACTATCGAGAAACTTTGCGAGGTAGCCCATGATCCTTCGGCACACGGTTATCAGCCCACGATGGGCACACCTGAGCTGCGTCAGGCGATGGCCGGTTTCTACAAGCGATGGTATGACGTCGACCTCGATGCAGCCAAGGAAATACTGCCGCTGATAGGTTCTAAGGAGGGTATCCTGCATGTGACCTTGGCCTTCGTCAATCCTGGCGACGAGGTGCTGGTGCCCAACCCTGGGTATCCTACCTACACATCGCTGTCGAAAATCCTTGGCGCCAAGGTGGTGAACTACAACCTGAAGCCCGAAAACGGATGGCAGCCCGATTTCGACGAGCTGGAAGAAATCGTCAGTCGGAGAATTGTAGAGGGTCGCTCGTCAGTAAAGCTGATGTGGACAAACTATCCCAATATGCCCACTGGAGCCCCTGCCCGCCGAGAGACCTACGAGCGGCTGGTGCGCTTTGCTCAGGATCATCAGCTGGTGGTGGTCAATGATAACCCCTATAGCTTCATCCTCAATGAACATCCGTTGTCGCTGCTGCAAGTGGAAGGCGCGAAAGATTGCTGCATTGAGTTCAATTCGATGTCGAAGAGCCACAATATGCCTGGCTGGCGCGTAGGCCTGTGTGCCACGAATGCCGAGTTCATCTCCTGGATTCTGAAGGTGCAGAGCAACATTGAAAGCGGCACATTCCGAGGAATCCAGCTGGCTGCTGCTGAAGCCTACCAGAACAGTGATGAGTGGCACAGGACTTACAACATCGAGACCTATGCCCGTCGTCGCCGGCTGGCTGAGCAGATCATGCAGGCACTGGGTTGCGAATTCGACAAGGGACAGGTGGGCATGTTCCTCTGGGGACGCATCCCCTCTATATATAATAATGTGGAGGAGCTGACTGAGCGCGTGTTGCACGAGGCTCGTGTGTTCATCACCCCAGGATTCATCTTCGGAAGCAACGGTGAGCGCTACATTCGCATCTCCCTCTGCGCTAAGGAAGAGAAAATAGAACAAGCATTAGAAAGAATCAAACACATCATATAACTATGGAACTAGAATTAAAACCATTGAATCTGCCTAGCGACAGCGAACGACCATTCGTGATAGCAGGCCCCTGCTCAGCTGAGACAGAGGAGCAAGTGATGAGAACGGCCCGTGAACTGGCCATGAAGGGATGCCACAACTTCCGAGCCGGTGTGTGGAAACCACGTACGAAGCCAGGCGGCTTCGAGGGTAATGGCGAAAAAGCCCTGCCCTGGATGCAGCAGGTAAAGAAGGAGACCAAGATGCTGGTGGCAACGGAAGTAGCTACGCCAGAGCATGTTGAGCTGGCATTGAAGTACGACATCGATATCCTCTGGGTAGGTGCGCGCACCAGTGCCAACCCCTTTGCTGTGCAGGCCTTGGCCGATGCCCTGAAAGGTGTCGACGTGCCTGTCTTCGTCAAGAATCCTGTCAATCCCGATCTGGAGCTGTGGATTGGAGCTCTTGAGCGTATCAATCAGGCAGGCGTGAAACGTCTGGGAGCCATCCATCGCGGGTTCTCCAGCTACGACAAGAAAATCTATCGCAACCTGCCTATGTGGCAGATACCCATCGAGTTGCGTCGCCGTATTCCTGATCTGCCCATCATCTGTGACCCATCGCATATAGGAGGTCGTCGCGAACTGATTGCACCCCTCTGTCAGCAGGCTATGGACCTGGGCTCCGACGGTCTCATCGTGGAGAGCCATTGCGATCCGGATAAGGCCTGGAGCGATGCTTCGCAGCAGGTGACTCCCGACGTGCTCGACTATATCCTCTCGCTGCTTGTCATTCGCGATGAGCATACTACGACGGAGGGAATCCAGCAGTTGCGCAAACAGATCGACGAGCTCGACAACCAGCTGATGGAACTCCTGGCCAAACGTATGCGCGTCTGTCGAGAGATTGGTCAGTACAAGCGTGAGCATAACATGACTGTGCTGCAGGCTTCCCGCTATAACGAGATTCTCAGCAAGCGTGGTGCCCAAGGTTCGCTCTGCGGCATGGGACCCGAGTTCGTTGCTCGTGTCTTTGAGAGCATCCATGAGGAGAGTGTGCGTCAGCAGATAGAGATCATCAACAAGTAGCATGATGATGCATATATTCAAGCCGACAATCACTGATAACGAGAGACAGGTGGAAGAAGTAGTAGAGGAGAACATGATATGAAAATACTAGTAATGGGCGCAGGCAAGATGGGCAGTTTCTTCATCGACCTGCTGAGTTTCGACCACGAAGTGGCAGTCTTCGAACGTGATGCACGTCGCATGCGCTTCACCTATAACTGTCAGCGTTTCACCACCTACGAGGAGATACGCGAGTTCCGTCCGGAGTTGCTCATCAATGCAGTCACGCTGAAGTATACCATCCCTGTGTTTCAAGAGGTTATACCATTCCTGCCGAAGGAATGCATCATCAGCGACATCGCCTCTGTGAAGACCGACCTCAAGGAGTTCTACGAGCAGTCGGGCATGCGCTATGTCTCCACTCACCCGATGTTCGGCCCTACCTTTGCCAATCTGCAGCAGCTCAGCGAGGAGAATGCCATCATCATCAGCGAGGGCGACTATATGGGCCGCATTTTCTTCAAGGACCTCTATCAGCGCCTGGGACTCAACATCTATGAATACACGTTCGAGGAGCACGATAAGACGGTGGCCTATTCGCTCTCCATTCCTTTCGTGTCGACCTTCGTCTTTGCAGCAGTGATGAAGCATCAGGATGCTCCTGGCACCACCTTCAAGCGCCACATGCGCATTGCCAAGGGCGTGCTTAACGAAGACGACTACCTCCTGCAGGAAATCCTGTTCAATCCCTATACCCACGACCAGGTCAGTCAGATACGAACGGAGCTCAAGGAACTGCTGGAGATCATCGACCACAAGGATGCTGAGGGCATGCAGGGATACCTGCGTAAGATACGCGACAACGTGAGACGCGACATCGAGATCAAGTCCTGAGTGGGGTAGGGGGAGGCTTCCTCAGCTCATCTTATGGATGTTTCGCAGATGAAATCGATGTGTTTGCTGAAAATGTTTGGCGTTTTCGTTTTTATTGCTTAACTTTGCACACGAAATCAAAAAAGCTAACCAATGATGGAAGAACTCCTCAGTCAAATGAAGCCCATCACGCTGGCAGAGATGAGCGGCGTGAAGCTGATGAACCGCACTGACACCAAGTTCGTCACCACCATGCCTCAGCTGCTCAGACTGCTTAGCATGGCTAAGGACGACTACTACGTGCAGGACATCGATGGGGAGCGCAATATGCTCTACGACACGACCTATTTCGATACACAGGGATTCTCGATGTACAAAGAGCACCAGCATGGTCATGCGGGCCGTCAGAAGATTCGCTTCCGCACCTATGTCAGCTCCAACCTGCAGTTCATGGAGATCAAGACCAAGAACAATCATGGGCGGACGAAGAAGAAGCGCATAGAGGTGGCCGATATGGACCTTGGCGACGAGCAGAAGCGGCAGTTCATCGCTCAGCATCTGCACTTTGATGTCGATGATCTTCAGCCCCATATGCACAACTACTTCCATCGTGTTACCCTAGTGAACCGTGCAAAGACCGAGCGCCTGACCATCGATACCCAGCTGGAGTTCAACAATGTGCTGACGGGCCAGTCGAGGGATATGGGCCATTTGGTCATCGTCGAGCTGAAGCGCGACGGGCTGGTGTTCTCGCCTGTGTTAGAGATGCTGCGCCAGCTGCACATCCATCCGCATGGCTTCAGCAAATACTGCATGGGAGCCGCTATGACCAATCCGTCGCTGCCAGTGAACCGATTCAAGCAGAAGCTGCGCGACGTGGAGCGCATCATGAGCAAGAAGAGCTGAATATTAGAAACTAAAAACTATTAAAGTATATGATTGAACAACTTTCCTCTATTTTCACGGGTGATTTTGGGAACACCTTGTTGCGATTCCTCATTTGTCTGGTAGTTAACTGGATCATTGTAGATCGCTTCTATTATCGTAAGGCACATCGTCGTGACTTCTACTTTACCTTCATGCTCATCTCAGTGGCCATCTTCTTCCTGGTGTACTTCATGATGGGTATGGATCGTGGAAAGGCTACGATGGGAGTAGGACTGGGACTCTTCGGCATTTTCTCGATCATGCGCTATCGTACGGATACGATGCCAGTGCGAGAGATGACCTATCTGTTTATCATCGTATGCCTCTCAGTGGTGCATGCCATGATTAACATCGAGCAGCAACTCCCCAACCATTTTGCTGACTTGGCCAGGTTGGTGATTATCGATATCATCGTTATCGTATCAATCCTGTTCTGTGAACTGAAGCTGAGGACGAAGCCTACCAAACTGGTGCAATACGACCGCATTGAGCTCATCAAGCCCGAGAAGTACGAGGAGCTGAAGGCCGACCTCGAGCAGCGTCTGGGCATCAAGGTCATCAAGGTCGATGTCGGCGGCGTCGATTTCCTCAAGGACACAGCCGTGCTCAAAGTGACCTACGACAGCCAGGGCACCAATGACGTGGACGGAATATTCAAAGTCAGAAAATCACAATGGAGGGAAGTATGAAAAAAGGACGACTGATAGCCGCTGGGCTGACACTGGCCTTCGCGCAATTGCCACTCTGCCATACTATGGCTCAGGGCGATGACTTTGGTCTCTGGGCAGAGACCAACATCGAGAAGAAACTGAACAGGAACATGGAGCTCGAAGCAGGCTTGGAGCTCAGAACCCGTGACGATGTGGGCGAGCTCGACCGTTGGAGTGCCAGCATCGGCGTGAGCTATAAGCTGCTGTCGTGGCTGAAGGCATCGGCGGATTACTCACTGCTGATGGACAATAATCACAAGGTGAACACCAGCGGAAAGAAATATTCCGACTACTGGGGAGCCCGTCATCGACTGAATGTGTCGCTGACAGCCTCGCAGTCGTTCGGCGACCTGAGCATCTCGCTTCGCGAAAGGTGGCAGTACACCTATCGTCCTGAGAAGACCGTCGACCGCTACTGGAACTATACCGACGAAGATGATGACCGCTACTACGGCGATCCTGTGGTCAAGAAAGGCATCACTGAGACCCATACCTATCGCGGCAAGGGCAGCAATAAATGGCGCAATCGCCTCCAGCTGAAGTATAAGCTGACCAAGATGTGGAGGCCCTACGTGAGTGCAGAGAGCACGGTAGGTGGCAGCGGAATGGACAAGATGCGCTATTCGCTGGGAACTGAGATCAGGCTCACCAAGCAGCATTGGCTCGATGTGAAGTACCTCTATCAGCACACCTACAAGGACGATGATTCGGAGGGAAATCGCCATGTAATTGGCATCGGGTATGCCTATAAGTTTTAAAGAATGTTAAGCGCAAGATTTTTTCCTGCGCTTTTTCTTTGATTGTCGAGGAATTGTTGTACCTTTGCACCCGCAAAACAGGAAAGAGCCTCACTTGGTGCGTTAGTTCAGTAGGTTAGAATGCCTGCCTGTCACGCAGGAGGTCACGAGTTCGAGTCTCGTACGCACCGCTCTCTGACCTGTCGAGCAAAAATGAAAATATGGACTGGTGCGTTAGTTCAGTAGGTTAGAATGCCTGCCTGTCACGCAGGAGGTCACGAGTTCGAGTCTCGTACGCACCGCAAATTAAACCAAAGCTCATTGATTACGTCTAATCGATGAGCTTTATAAATTTTAAGATGATGAAAAGACAAATTATAACAATGATGATGCTGGTGCTCGCCATCAGCTGCGTGGCTCAGAAACGTACGCTTTCGGCTACGATGTTCAGGGAGTTCAAGCCCTCCGTGATTACTTTCTCCGACGGTCATAAACTCAGTCAGCCACTCACCAACGTATTCCTCAAGAACGCTTCGCTGCTCTATCTTCAGGGAGACTACACGATGGAGGCCAACATGGACAATATCATGTCGGTAGACTTCCAGGACGGCCGCTCCTTCGTTGCCATCAACAAGCAACTGGCATATCTGGTCGACTCCGTGGGCAGCAATAGGCTTTATTGCATTGAGCTGTTTGATCAGGAAGGCTATGAGCGCAACCTGAAGAACAACATCAACATCACCAACCTGGACCTGGGCGAACAGATCAGCACGACCACCGTCGACCTGAATAATGAAGAAGACTACAAACTGCCCGTCTTCCGTCATTACTACATGTTCTACAACGGCCAGTTCGTACGTGTGCATGAGCGTGACCTGGGGCGTATGCTGTCGAAGGAAAAGCGTACGATGATGAAGCGCATCATGGCTCTGCCCGACTTCAGTTGGCAGCGAGAGACCAGCCTGAAGCAGCTGCTTAGAGCCATCACCGACCAAAACTGATGCTCACAGATGACGAACGGCCAGCTGCTATGGGTGGACGATGAGATGGAGCTGCTGAAGGCTCATGTCATCTTCCTCGAGAAAAAGGGCTACGAGGTGACTACGGTCTCCAATGGTCCTGATGCCATAGACCTTTGCCGTGAACGTAATTTCGACCTGGTGCTGCTTGATGAGCAGATGCCGGGTCTTTCTGGCTTGGAGACCTTGCAGCGCATCAAGGAGCTGTCGCCTTCCACACCAGTGGTGATGGTGACCAAGAGCGAAGAGGAAAACATCATGGAGCAGGCTATCGGGCAGAAGATAGCCGACTATCTCATCAAGCCAGTCAACCCCAACCAAATCCTGCTTGTGCTGAAGAAGAACATTCATAGGCGCGAGATAGAGACAGTGGTCACCCAGAGCCAGTATCAGCAGCAGTTCCAGCAGATAGCCATGCAGATCATGGACTGTCGGTCGTGGCAGGACTGGGTCGAGGTGTACAAGCGGCTGGTGCACTGGGAATTGCAGCTCTCAAGCACTGACTCGCAGATGACTGAGATGCTGGCCATGCAGAAGGAAGAGGCTAATCTCGGCTTTGCCAAGTTCGTCAAGAAGAACTATCTCAACTGGATCTCGGGCGAGCGTCCTCTGATGTCGCCTGACATCTTCAAGCGCAAGGTCTTCCCCCTGCTCGACAAGAAGGAAAAGGTGTTTCTCGTCGTCCTCGATAATTTCAGATACGACCAATGGCGCGTGCTGGCTCAGGAGATGGGCGACCAGTTTGATATCGACGAGGATCTCTACTTCAGCATTCTGCCTACAGCCACTCAATATGCCCGCAATGCCATCTTCTCAGGTTTGATGCCCGACAAGATTGCAAAGATGTTTCCTGACCTGTGGGTCGACGAAGACGAAGAAGAGGGCAAGAACCTCAACGAGGAGCCGCTCATTCGTACTCAGCTGGAGCGTTTCCGCAGGCACGACACCTTCTCGTATCATAAGATCAACACCTCGGCCGACGCTGAACATCTGATGCAGCAGTTCAACTCGTTTGACAGGTATGACCTCAATGTGGTGGTGTTCAATTTCATCGATATGCTCTCGCATGCGCGCACAGAAAGCAGGATGGTCAGGGAGCTGGCCAACAATGAGTCGGCCTATCGCTCGATCACCCTTTCTTGGTTCCGCCATTCGGTCATAGCCGATTTCTTCAGGCTCCTGGCTCAGAAGGACTGCCGAGTACTGGTCACTACCGATCATGGCTCCATTCGCTGCACCAAGCCAGTGAAGATAGTGGGCGACCGCAACACCAATACCAATCTGCGCTATAAGCTGGGTAAGAACCTGGGGTATGACAGCAAGGATCTCTATGTCATCAAGAATCCTGCGCAGGCTCTGCTGCCGTCACCCAATCTGTCCACTTCGTATGTCTTCGCCACGGGTGACTCGTTCTTTGCCTATCCGAACAACTATAATTATTATGTGTCCTACTTTAAGGATACATTCCAGCATGGTGGCATCTCGATGGAAGAGATGATCATCCCGCTGATTAGCATGACTGGTAAGAGACGCTGAAAAATAGCTGAAATTGTAATCTGAACTTAGCAAAAATGAGTGCATTAGATGTTTCCGTCCTCTTTTTGCTTTGACATAAATCAATTACGTAAGTTTTTGTCGCTTAAAAGTTTGGACGTTTCAAAGAATAATCGTACCTTTGCACTCGAACAGTATATTTTTTGATTTGTTTTAGTAGATTAGTTTTTAAGTAGTTTGTTTTGAGAATCGGTTGTCGTGATGACAGCCGATTTTTCTTAGTAGTTCGCCCGACATGGGCATAATCTAACGGGTGCAAGTCCCGAGCGCGGCCTAATAGCGGCAAGCGCACAGCCAAGGACAAGGTGCCAATGGCGACATTGGGTCTGAAGGAAGTCT
>JAEEGK010011362.1_pt1 | contig 20359 bp, 5 predicted proteins | sample 8958771 | NCBI WGS metagenome assembly JAEEGK01 (sample SAMN16246547, study PRJNA631951) | gut metagenome | biome: gut microbiome; feature: rumen; material: SC-attached | host: Bos | place: Iran: Karaj | collected 2018-10
TTGTGTATTGGGACAAATCCCCAATCCCCAATCCCCAATCCCCAATCCCCAATCCCCATAAAAAGATTAATAATTGTAATGAATTTTTTAATTTTTCTTAATTTTGTCTATAAAAAAGTTTAAAAACAATTTAAAAATAATTAAGTTAAAACTTTTTCAAATAGCAATAAATAAATATTATTTCATTATTTTCTAATACAATTAATTAATATTTATAAAAAATTAAAATATTGATTAAATTAAAAAGGGAATAATGTCAACAACAAAGAAATTAATCCCAAAAAAAGAAAATGAAAAATTATCTTCCCTTTTATCAATAGAAAAAAGATCAAAAATTTTAATATTAAAACATTACAATAAAATAGGAACAACGTATAATACTTTAATGTTAGATAATTTGTTATCAAATGGAAAATGCCATGTAGTTGCAACATTTAAAGAATATTTAATTGAAGATGATGATTCTGAATTTTTAAAAAGATATTATAAAATTAAAGAAATAATTCCTAGAATATATAAAATAGCAAAATATTATTTTGAAACTTCTGTAATTTTTCCAAATTATACTCCTTTAAGAGAAGCTAAATATATTTATAAAAATATTTTGAGAAAACAAAAAGTTATTGATGAACAACAAGAATTAGAAGAAAAAATGGAAATTGGGAAAATAAAAATTAAAAATAAAAATAAAAATAAAGAAAAAGTTGATACTGTTTTTAATGATACTGCATATAATGAAATATTAAATCAAAGTGAATCTTTATTAAGAATAATATTTGGGATAAAAAAAGAAAAAAATGGTTTAAACATAATAAAACCTTTAATTGATGAAAATGAAGAAAAAGAATTTGAAAAAATGGAGAAAATAATAAATGAAATTACTAAATATGAACCAAAAGAAAAAATTCAAATAAATAATTCAATAAAAAATAAAATAAAATTAGGATTAAAATCAATTAAAAATAAGCCAAAATTATCTATTCAAACAACAAATATAAAAACAATAAATGAATATAAAAATAAACAAAGTGTTTTAACTTCAGTTTCAATAAATTCTTTATCTCCAAATTCAACTCAATTTTACCAAAATCCAAACAATTCTCCTTCAATAACATCAAGAAATTTAAAAAATAATTTTAGTTTAACTAATAATAATTCTGTTAATTCAAGTAGACAAATTAATCATAAAACTACTTTTTCAATGCCTAAAATAAATATTGTGGGAAGTTATAATAGTAAAGAAAAAAAATATAAATTATTATCTTTTAATAATATGGATAAAAATAGTAATCATAACCATATAAATAATATTAATGGGTTTAATCAAAATAAAAATAGAGAAATTTTAAAAACTTTTTTTATTTCTACTGCTACTTCTCCTTCTATTAATAATAAGAAAGTTCATAAAAAAATTAGAAGTGTTTTAGGAAGAAATAATACTATTGATTTATACCAAATTTATAATACAAATTATAGTAATGAAAAAAATTCAGAAAAAGGAAAAAAAATTTTTCGTATTAAAAAATTAGAAGAATTGGGAAATAAAGTTAAATCTAATTTTCTTTTAAATGAACAGTATATTGGTTTTTATACTGATAGAGTAAAAAAATAAAAATATAAAAAATAAAATAAAAAAAATCAAGTAATAACAATAAAATCAAAAAATAAAAATTAAAAAAAAGGAGAATAAATTAGGAAAAAATAATCTAAATTTATTTTTCATTATTTTTTATAAATTACCTGATTTTCTATTTATATTTTAAAATTTATATTTATATTCTAACTAAAATAAAACTTTTTTACTTTGTTGAATATTCTTTTTTCTAATTATTATTATTACAATAACTCATATATTTTTGAATAATTTTTGGATTATCACTTTTAGCTAAATGACATCTATTACATTGGGTTCTAAAAGCAAAATTTAAATTATCACAATTATAACATATCCAATCTCCTTCTCTTTCAATAAAAGGTTTTTTCTTTTTTTTTTCGTTATTATTTTTTTTATTTTTAGGAGAATAACTATGACTATATTTAATATTTGACATTTTATACAATAAATCTCTATACATATTATTTTTATTTATATTATTTTGCAAATTTTGAATATTAATAATTCTATTTCTTAAAAAATTATTTTCATTTAAACTATGAGAACTTCCATTATTTGGATTAAACATTATTTGATTTTGGAATCTTCCACATCTATTACATTGAATTCTCACTATATATATTAAATAATATTTATATAAAAAATATTTTACTTTCATAATTAAAATTTTCGCAATTTGAACAAATCCATCCATATTTTCCATTCATTGAAAAAGAATTATTTGGAAACATAATATTACCTAAATTTAAATTACTATTTGAATGACTATAATTATTTTGATAAAAATCAAATGAATTTAAGGAATTTTCTATATTATTATTTATATTAAAATTCCCTAAATAAGATGCTGGAATTGGATTTGAAGGAACTCTTGGAATTGGTTTATTATTATTTAAACTAAATGTAGTTTGCAATTGAGAATATACATTTTTTTTTCCTTTCTCTTTATTTTCTTCAAAATAATTTAAATTATCATCATTTTGTAAACTTTGTTGCTTTAAATATTCTGTTAAATCTATTTTTTCAGGATTAAAATTATTTTGAATATCATTTTCAACAAACATTAAATCATTATCCGAACTATTACTATTATTATCTGTTAATTCTTTTTCATTATTATTAAAAGGATTTATGTTAAAATTTATATTATTAGAATTTTCATCTTCATAATTTAAATTTATTTGATTTATTAAATCTATAGAAAGTAAATTTTCTGTTGTTTCTTCATTTAATTCTTTTGATTCTTCTACGTTCTTATCATTTAATTTTTTTTTTGTTAAATTTTTTTTGTTAATCTCAATGAGATTATTGTCTTTTTTTTCTGACATTGTTTAAATATGATGTTAAATAATAATAATTAAAGTGATTATATTTGATTTTAGAGTAAAATAATTTTTAGAAATTTAATCATTATTTATTTTTTTAATATTTTTGATTTTTAAAATAGAATGATTTTTGTTGGAGAAAAAATTAAATTTTTTCAATGTGTTTTAGAATAATAGATATTTTTTTTCTAATTAAAAATAAATTCGGTTTTAATTTGTAAAACAAAAATAAAAATTGTAAAATCAACTTGAAAATGTATTTTAATCTTAAAATCATAATTTGGAAGATAAAAAGAGTAATTCAATTGTTTAATTCCAAATTAAAATATATAAAATAAAAATCTAAAAATTGTAAAAATAAGTAATAAGCTTCTAATTCAATATTTAATTAAGTCTTTTTATATATTCTTATTATTATATTCCTTAGTTTATTCTTTTTTTATTATATTTTTATTTTATAATAGTAATTGAGCTTCATTTGATATTTAATTCTATAATAATGTTTGAAAAACAATTATTAATCAAACCCAAATGTTCTCAAAAGTAATCAGATATGTTTAAATTTGTAAATATAAAATTCTTGTTTTTATTAAAAAAATGACTCAAAGAATAAGAGAAAAATTATTATTATTTACGATTTTGTTTGAAAAACAAAGGGAAAAAATAAAGAAACAATTTTACTTTAATTAATTATATATTTTGGTTTGAATAAATACTTAAATATGTGTGTTAAAAAGTTAATTTTCTTATAAAAGAAAAGTAGAAATAATAAGTTTATTAAAAAGGTTTAATTAATTGAAACATATTTTTCTATAAAGAATCATCAGTCATGAATTAACAATCTAATTAAATGAAAAAAAACCTTGAAGAGATTTAATTTTAAAATTAAATTTAAAAAATGCTTTATATTGATTATCATTTTTTTCCTTCTCAACATTTCATGAATTCATTTTTTTAAAAGAATTAAAAAAAATATATAAAAACTATTATTTAAATATGAAAAAAAATTAACAATAAAAATTTAAAAATTAATTTTTTAATATTGATGAATAAATATAATTTCATTATACAATTTAAATTTTAAATTTAAAAACCTTCCCCACCCCAAACCTCAAAAAACCATTTTTTTGAAAAAATTCATTTCCTTCTCCAAAACCCTTAAACTTAAAACTCCAAAAGAGAAAAGATCCAATCATCAAAGTATTAAAACCTCAACAAATAAATAAATAAAAAAAAAGTAAAAAAAAAATATTCATAATAAAATAAATAATCCTCTCCATATAAATATTTAAAACACCAAAAAATATTTAAATTCATAAAAAAATGCAGCTATCAAAAGGTGGAAACAAAAAATATATTCAGACCACCCACACCTCACAGATGTACGTGGACGAGCGCATGACCTCTACTCTCAATTCTCGTTCCCGTTCTCCTCTAGATCAATCATACATTCGTCGGAGTCCAGTCCGAATGGACCAGACGATGGAGTCTTATGGGGAATTGCTTTATCTGGACCCAAACGAGGTGAACTTCCGTCGGACAGCAGCTATGTCTCCCAGAGCTACAACACGAGTTAATGAAATGCGATCTCCTACTATGATTGGACAGAGTGTTGTCTCTGCTGTCAGAAATGATCTCAATGATAGAGCAGATACTGCTCAAGTCATGGGGAAAAGACCCATACCTACTTTAACTATGAATATTGAAAGGAATAGAGAAAGATTAGAAAGAAGTCCTAAGACAATTAATATAGGGGAAACTAAAGAAGAAATTGAATATAATATTAGAACTTTAAATCAAAGAAGAAGCCCTAGAGTAAGTTCAAATTATAATAATGGGAGTAATTATAATAATATGTCAATGTATAATAATATGAATAATGGAATGATGAATAATAGTAATCAAAGTGGTCAAATTATATATCAAAGTTATCAAAGTTTTAATCAAAATGAGCCTGGAAATATATTTTTAGATCAACCAATGTTACAAGGTTCATTTATTCAAGGAGAAAACCAAGTAAATTATACAATGGGATCCCCAATGAATATGCAATCAATGCAATCAATGGGTTCTCCCGGAATACCAATACATGGAAATGTAGATTACTTAAGTGGAAATAGTAGAGAAATACAATATAATATGAATCCAAGAGATTTAAATGAACAATCAATTGGAACAGGGAAAATGTCACCTAAACAAAATGTAGAAGATGAAAGTACAAGTGATATAAAACAAAGTGATATTCCTCAGACTCAATTGAAAGATTTAAAAAGTCAAATGGATAGAAATCAAAATGTTTTAATTAGACCTGATGCTGATGGAATGGTTGAAGGAGTTAGACCAATTCAAAATGATATGGAGAAAATAGAAGATTATGTAAGGACAAAAGATCAAAGAGAAAATATGACTGAAGCTGAAGTAAAGAAATTAATTAAACAAATGACTAAAGGTTATGATCCTAGTAAAGGAAAAGAAGGTAGATTAATTTCAACTTCACAAACTGTTATTCCAAGTGCTAATGATGATTTATTTAATGATAGATATAAAGTTCTTCAGAAAATGAATAAATTAAGTTCTATTTTATTATCGAAAAATCGAACTGTATCTCAAAGTCCTGATCCAAATTTAGGAAGAAGTTTTGAAGAGAATAAAAAAACTTTTGATAGAAATACTTTAAATTCTACTATAGCAGGGAAAAAAAATACAAGAACAAATCAAAATAAATTTCTTTATGTTACTTTAGCAATGTTAAGTTCAAAAGGAGGAAATACAGAAGATAGGACAATTTTAAGAAGAATGCGTTTTGAAAAAGGAGGAGTAGTAGATTTAGCTCAAGAAGCTTTTAAAAAAAAAGAGCAATTTAAAATTAAAAAAGTTACTAAAAAAGCAGGAGGAAAATCAACAATAAATGTAAATCCTAAATTTAGAGAAAAAGCAGCTAAAATTGTTCAAGGATGGTGGAGAGGACTTAAAGAAAAATATGAAGGTGTTCTTCAAAAAATAATTAAAATTCAAAGTTATTGGAGAGGAAGATGGTTAAGAAAATATATGTATGATATAATATATTTAAGTATGCTACATCAAAGGTTTTGTGATAGCATTGAAAATGCTTTAGTCAGACATGTTAGACCTTTAGTTTGGAATGAAATTTTCTCACAAAATAAATGGAGAAAAGATGCTTTGACTAAAATATTATTAGAAAAAGATAATAAATTATCTCTTATTAGAGCTTTGCCTTATTTAAGGGCATGGAATGATAAAAGTCATTTAATTAAAAATCGACTTGAAAAAGGAACAAAATTAGTTTATAAAAGAGAAAATGATGAAAAAAATAAAAGGAAATTAAAGAAATATTTAGATGAATGGGCACTTAAAGCTAATTGTTTAAAATATATGAGTAAATCTAAAAATGCAGAAGCTCAGAAAAAAAAATTTTTTGGAGCTCTTGATATGATTAATGGATTAAATAAATTAAGTAAAAGACATGGTTTAATTAGTGCTGAACCTAAATTAAAAGATTATTTAACTGAAATTATTAAACAATTGAAATTGAAGAAAATGATTAAAAAAGGAGGAAAAAATTTACAAAATGATTTAAGGAATATTTTAAATAAATGGAAGAAAATTACTAATAAATTACAACTTGAAAGTTTCAAAAAAGGAGTTTTTAAAAATAAAGTAGAGAGATTAGATAGTAGAATGGATAAAATAAAATTAAAAAAATATTTTGATAAATGGAAAAAGCAAGTTCCAAATAATAAATTATTAAATTATTTACAAGGAGCAGAATTATTGGAAAAATTTTGTTTTAGAGCAACATATGAAGATCCATTAAATGCAATTAAAGAAAAAACAGAATATGAATTAGAAAGAGATGGTATTTTAAGAGCTTTTGGAGTTAAGGAAAGATACATTAAACATAATTGGAGAGATTATTTAATAAGATGGAAAGATAAAGCTTTAAAAGCTAAGAATAGAGAAATTCATGATAAATTATATAAAACTTTAGTGGAAACTATATTTAAAAAATATAGAATTAGAGTTTTATCTAAGAGATTTCATCAATGGAGACAAAGACCAAAAATTGATTTAGAAGCTTTGTTTAATAAATATAAATTAATGTCTAAAATTTTAAACAAATTAGGAAGAGATGCTATTTATCCTGCTGAACAAGAATTTATGAAAAGAATTACTAAAGTTAAAGCTAAAAGAGCTTTAGATAAAGCAAGTAAAAAAATATTATCCAAATATTTGAATAAAGATAAAAGTATTTTAAGATATTTTTTCTTTAAATGGAGAGAGCAATGCAATAACTATGAAATAAGAGATTTAAAAACTCAATTAATTAAATATTTATATCAAAATAATGAATCTAGAAATAAAAAGTTAAAATTAGCAAGATATTTAACAAGATGGAAATTATTTTGTGCTTCAAAGAAACATTATGATAATATAGAAAAATTAAGAAGAGTAAGAGAAGGATTTGATAAATTACACAAAATTTATGATAATAGAGCTTTAACAGTATTGGTTAAATTATATAGAAAAATGGGAAAAGATTATAGACCCTATTATTTAAAATCAATATATAATAGATTAAATAAACCAAGATCAACTTTAAGAGAAGTATTTGATAGATGGAGAAGAAATACAGAAAGAGAAAAAGTTAAAGAAAATATATTAAATTTAAAAGCTAAATTTATTAAACAAAATGCAAATAGAGTTAAAGAAAGATCAAATAGAGATAAATTATTAAAAGCTTTCTTTAAATGGAGAAATGAATGCAGGAAACCTGAAGAATATTATCCTAAAATGATGAAAGGTTTAAATTTATTAAAACATTATATTAATAATAAAGATTGTAAAGAACCTTTCACTAAATTAAAAAGTTCTAAAAATTACAAAAGAAGACTTAATCCTATTCTCAAAAATAGAACTAAAAATGAAAATAAACTTAAAAAGGATATTTTAAGAAAAACATTAAACAAATGGAGAAGAAAGATAAATTTAGGAAATATTAAAAATTTAAAAACTGAACTTATGTTAAAAACAAAACAAGATTTAAAAAAAAACAATGATATAAAATTATTATCTAAATATTTCACAAGATGGAAATTATATAGAAGAAAAGGATTAGATTATAATTTTTATAAAGGGTTAATGCTTATTCAAAATAAAGCAAGAAAAGATAGTTTTAAAAAAGTTTTAAATGTAATGAAAACTAAAGTTAATTCAGTTCAAAAAAATAAAGGTTTAACATCAGTATTTAAAACAAGTTCATCATATAAAAAAAATTTATTACATAATGCTTTATTAAAATGGTTTAGAAATGCAGCAAAAATAGACCCAAATAAATTTAGAAAAATAAAAACAAGATTAAGAAGATTATTAAAAGAAAAACAAGGAAAACCATTATCACAAGCTTTTAGAATTTGGCAATATAAAACAAAAAAAATTCAATTAAGAGAAAAAGATGTAGAAAAAGCTAAAAAAATTATAGGAAATACATTAAGACAAAATGATAAAATGATTAAAAATAGATATTTTAGTAATTGGAAGAAAAAAATTCATCAAATAAGAGAAGCATATTTAAAAAGTTTATTAGTTAAACAAATTAAAAATTCTCAAACTTTAAAAGAAAAAGCAAATGATAAAGCAAGATTACATGCTTGTTTATTAAAATGGAGAGCCAATATAACTCCTACAAATTATTTAGATAATTTAAAAAGAATTAGAAGAGGTTGTCAATTATTAAAAAGAGGTTTGAAAAAAAGAGACGAACCTCAAATTTATTCTGGTATTAAAGAAAGAGCTAAAACAAGAAGAATTAATCATTTATTAAAAATTATGATTAATAAAATTAAACCTAGAATAAATTTAGAAGATGAAAAAAAAGCAATTAAAATTTGGTTGAGTAAATTAGGTGATACAAATAGAATGAAAAATAAAATTAAAGATTTATTTGAAAGATATATTCCATCAGGAAAAATTCATAATGATGTTTTTACAGAACCAAAAAATATTATAATAGAATCAATTAAAACTTTTGATAAGAAAAAAAGAGAAAAAGCAGATAACATTCAAAATTTCTTTAAAAAAATATTAAATACTAAAAATTCAATTAATAGAATGAAATTGACTTTATTATTGAATAAAATTGTGAAAAATAAAAATGAAAATTTAAAGAATAAAGCAAAATTATATTTATTAAGATTTAATAGAATTGCCCAAGCTTTAAAAAATAATAAAAATGCACATATAATTCAACATTTTCTTAAAGCAAGATTAACTAGACCAGCAGATAGAAGAAAAAAAATAGTTGAAGGAGCTGAATTAATAAGTAAATATACTAAAAAAACTATGTTTAAAAAAGTATTTGAAAGTGGTAAAAATAAACATATGGGAAAAACACTTTTAAATCATATTAACAAACAAGATAATATTAATAGAAAAATATTAAGTGATACTTTTAATAAATGGAAAAATTTAATTCCAGTTCTTAAAAATAATGAAGCTGCTTTAAAAATTCAAAATGCTTTTAGAAATTTAAAATCAAGAAAAAAAAGAGATGATTTAAAAACCAGAAATATTAAAATAAATGAACTTTTTGAAAAAAATGATTATGAAAGAAAAAGAATGACACAAGTTTATTTAAGAAAATGGTTAAGAATATCTCAATATTTAAAAAATGAAGACAATATGAAAATTATACAAGCATTTATTAGAGATAATGTGGAAAGATTAAATAGAAATAATGCAGAAGATAAATTACAAAAATTATTTAAGAAAAGTATGAAACATCAATTAAATAATTTAATGAATAAAGCTTCTAGAATTATTGGTGGAAAAGGAGAAGCAATGTATAAAACTTTAGAAGATATTTATATTAAAAGACCATATAATATATTAAAAAATGGTTTAAAAACAATTTCAAGACAAAAAGCATTATTAAAAGTTCAACCAAAAATAAAAAATTCTTTAGAAAAACATTTCTTACCAATTTATCTTAATAGATGGAAAAATAAAACTTATGATAAAACAATAACAAATAAAGAAAAAATAGTTACATGGTTAAAAAAGAAGAAGAATATTAAAAAAGAAAAAGATACAATTAAAAGAACAGATATCTTAAATAAATATATATTAAAAAAACAAAAAGATAAAGAAATTGCATTGAGAATTCCATTTACATTATGGGCAAGAAAAGTAAGAATGGAAAAAATGAATAAAGCAGTGAATAAAATTCAAAATGCTTTTAAAAATTATATTGGAAAAAAAGAAGGAGATAAATTAGATGCAATGAATAAATTTCAAAGATTATTTAAAGGAACTGCAGTAAGAGAAATTGCAGATATATTAATAGAAGCAAATAGATATATGGCTCCTTTAAAAAAATCAATGTCAAAAATGAAAAGCCAAATTGAAAAAAGATATGCAACTAATAATATTATTTCAAGTGTTAATAATACTTTAAGAGTAAAATATTTACAAAATTTATCTACTAAAAGAGCTTATACTGATGGTATTTCTGCTTTAAAAAGATATATTAATAAATGGCAACAATATTGTTCTTTTACTAATAAAAGTGCTAATAAAATTCAAAATGCTTTCAGAAACTATAAAGCCAAAAATAAAAAAGATAAATTAAAGAAAATAAATATTTTACTTAGTAAATTTGTTGATAGAAAAAATGCTAAAAATAATAATAAAATAAATACAGCTTTAAGAAAATGGAATAATAAATCTAGATTAATTGGTGTTAATGAAAAAAGTAAATTAATTCAAAGATATTTAAGACCAAAAATTGCAAAAAAATTAAATGATAAATTTAAAAGTTATTATATTAAACATGCTCAAAAACTTGCAGGAAAAAGAATTCTTCAAGCAGTTAAATTTAATAAATTAAAAAAAATTCTTCAAAAAATTTCAATGCCAACTTTAACAAAAGGATTAAAAGATAATACTAGAAAATTAGATATTAAGAAAATTTTAATTAAAAGAACAGCAAAATTAACTGAAGATTTAAAAACAATGAATTTAAAGAAATATCTTGATAAATGGAAAAATCAAAAAGATAAAGTAAATGAATCAAGACAAACTAAATCAACTTTAATTCAAACTCTTTTCAGAGGTTTAAAAGCCAGAAAAAAATTAAATAGATTAAAAGAAATTAAAGAAAGATTAAAAAGGATTTTATTAAGAAAAAGTAATAATATTAATAATAAAAAAAGAATTGCTTTATATAGATGGAAAAATAATGCAAATGTAAGAAAATTTAATGATTCTTCTAAAGTTATTCAAAATTTTATGAATGAAATTAGAAAAAAAATGGATGATAGAAGAGAAATGTTAAGACAAAGAAAAATTCAAAAAGGTTTAGATAAATTATTTAATACTAAATTTGGTTGTAAAGATGCTTTTGATAAAATCAAAACTAATGGAGAACAAAAAACTTTAAATAAATTTTTCACTACAATTATAGAAAAAAGAACAACAACCCTAAAAGAAACTTATGAGAGAATAAAAAATCAAGCTAAAAATAATTTATTAAGAAAAGTAATGAAAGTACCAGATAATTTAAGAAATAGAATTTATAAAAAATTCATTGATACTTGGAAAATAAATACTGATAAATTAAATAACAAATTTGCTGCTTCTAAAATTCAAAAAAATTGGAGATTATATTTAATAAGAACAAGAAAAAATAAAATTCTTGATAAATTAAAAAGAATATTAAATAAATTAAGTAATAAGAAAAATAATATTGTTCATACTTATCTTCAAAAATGGAGTAAAAAAGTTGAAACAATTAAAGTTAAAAGAGCTGCTAGTAGAATAAATAGATATATTATTAAAAGATATAAATTAGTAAATGCAAGACAAAATTGGAAAAATATTTCACAAAAATATAATATTAGAAATAGAAATTCTAATATTGGAAATATTTTGAATAAATTAAAACAATTTGTTTTAATGAAAAAATTAAAAAATCCTATTGTGAAAAATGCACAAAAAGAAGTTTTTTCTAAATTAAATGATATGAAAAGAAGAAAAAAAATAATAGAAATTTTAAAGGAAATATATATTAAATATGATAAGAAAAGAAATGAACTTAATTTAAAAGATACAGTTAATAAATGGAATAAAACAGTTAAAAAAATAAAAGAAAGAGAAGAGATATTTAATAAAGCATTAAATTTAATAGATAATAGAAGAAAAATAATATCTTTAGATATATATACAAAAGTATCTTTATTAAAAAAATTATTCCATGATATTCCAAGAATAAGAGCAATAGATTTTTTAAATAAATTGAAGAAAAATGCAGAAAATAAGAAAAAATTTGAAAAATTAGGACAAACATTAAATAAATCAAAAAATAATATAGTAGATCAAAATAAACAACAATTAATACAAAGAGTAATGAAATTATATATTTATAAAAAATTAGAACAAATGAATAATACATGTAATAATTATGTTAAAAAAACAATAAAGCCGCTTTATGCAAAAGAATTTTTAGATAAATTATATAATAATTTATCTAAAAAAACCCAATATGAATATAAAGGAGAACAAACTTCAAGTCATCAAACTCCAGTAACAAAATTATCTTTTAAATCAAATTCTAAAAAAACAAAAGTAACTCAAAAAGATAATTCAGCTCCAATAAAAAAACTTCTTCCTTTCTTTGTAAAATATTTAGAATCAAAAATACTAAATAGAAAAAGAGAGACAATGAATAAATTAAAGAAAAATGATTTATTCACAAGATTTTGTAAATTATATAAAAATTATTCAAATAAAAAAATGATAGAACCAAAAGTAGAATTAGTAACAAATATGAAAGAAAGAAGTGATTATGTGGATAAAACAGGACCATTATTAAATAAATTATATTCATTATTTAGAAGAAAATATGTAAAACATGTATGTGAATCAATGATAGAACCAAATAGAATGTATTTATTAATATATTTAATTAGAATTACTAAAATGCATCAAAATGTTGCAAAAAATAGATTTATTAGAGAACTTGTTAGAAAATGGAGATTTGCAGCTTTTGTTAAAAAAATGGCAAGAAAAAAATTAGAATTAATGTATAAAAATTTACATTATTCATATTTACAAATGGCAAATGAAGTTTTTGGTGATGAAGATGAAATGAATCCTTCTGTTATTAAAGAATTTGAAAGATTTGGTTCTAATCTTGGAATGTTTTCTGCTGAAGAACCTTCTATGAATGAAGAAATGAGTAAAAAATATTATACTACTGTTCAAAAAAAATATGTTTTTAGTCCTACAGTTGTTGAAGGAAAAAATGAAAGTAGAATTGAAAGAATTGAAGATAGTTCTATTCAAAATAGTGATTATCAAGTTGAAGATTTTGATAAGACATCTAATAGTAGAGATATGAGTATTGATTGGATGTCTAAATATAAGAAACATAAATAAATTATTTTTAATTAATTTTAATTAAATTAATTTTTTATTATTTTTATATTTTTTATTATGTTCTATTTATTAAAAATAATTATTTATTTGATGATTTAATTTATTTTGATGATTTATCCCTTTATATTATTTATTTTAATTTTTTTAAATTATTGTTTCACCAATTAATTAAATAAAAATTATATAAATAAAATGGTTAACAAAAATGAAAAATACTACCATATTAAAAACCCTAATAAAAGAAGAAAAATGGGAAGAAATTCTCAAATTTGCATTAAGTGAAGAAACAAAGAATATATTTATCTCATGGTTGGAAAGCAAAGAAAATGAAAATATAGTGAATTCATTAATCAAAAATCTTCCAAATAATTATATTTCACCTTTAATTATAAACTTTCCTTTAAAAATTATCCAATTTTTAATAAATAATTACAAACAATCATATAGTGAAATAGCCTATCAACTTATAACAGAAGAAATGAAAGGAAATAATAATCTTTTACCATTACTTGATATCAAATTAATTAAAATAATTTTAGAAAGTATTATCCTAAAAAAATCAATAGAAGACAACAATACATATTTTTATATAAAAAAAGTTGAGGATGATTCATATAATTATAAAAAAATTCCTTTACAAATTTTAAGTTCAAAACAAAATTTTTTCGGAATTGAAACAATAATTTTAGAAATATGTTCAGCAATTAATCAAAGAAAAGAAATTATTTCAACAATAAAAAAAATAGTTAGTGAAATGTGTACATATATGTCAACATTAGATAATATTTCAGTAAAACCATTAATTTCTCGTGTTTCATATTTAATTGAACAAATTCCAGATAAACTTTCAATTACTAAAGAAGCAATTAAATTTAATTATCCTAAAATATTTATTAATTCAATGTATCCTATAATAAGTGAAGAATATCAAGGTTCTTTTATAGAAAAATTAGATAAAAAAATGGTTTATGATGAATATTTTGTTCCTACAGTCATTGATGAAATTAATATGAAAGAATCTTGTCAAAATACACTTCGTCAAGCTGCTATAAATATGTTAATAAATAATAATTCATATTTTCAAAAGAATATTTTAATTTTAAAAAGTTTTTCTCAAATTGAAAATCATCCTTTAAAAGATGCTTGGAGTTTTATGCTTAAATTTTTAAAAGATTTTATTATTAATGAAATGAAATCAAAAGGAAGATCACAAAATTTTTCTGTTATAGTAAATCAAATGAATTATGAAGAAAAACAAAAATTTTCAACAATTTCTCTAAGTTTCGATTATTCATTCGATATAATAATTTCAACAATTAAAGAAGTTTATGCAAGTAAAAAAGAAATAGTATTAAATGAACCAGAACAATATACTTCAATTATGTTAAATATAATGCAAACATTATCAGATACATATAAAGAAAATAAAGGTAGAAGTATATTTAGATCGGTTTTAACATTTCTAGATGATGAAATAAGAGAATTATTAATAAGAGAATGTTTATTTGATCCAATTGATGGAAATAAATATGCTAAATGGACAAATAATTTTATAAATACAGAAATACTTAAAATGATAATAAGAACAAGTGATTTGAAAAATATAGGAAAATATCTACCAAATTATAATTGTGATGAACTTGGTTTTGTTGAAAAAGCATATTTTCCAATTTCTGAAAAACAAAATTCGCCTGCGAGAATTTCTGCATTTGAACTTTTCCTTTTTGAATCAAAATTTTGGGAAAATATATCAACTCAAGTATATAGTGATGGTTTTGATACATATAGAAAATTTTTAAATACTCTTCAAAGAAATGTTATTAAAGGTTACAAAGAATATTTAGATGATGCATATTATGTAAATAATAGATATAATTTACTTTTAATGGAAGAATGTGATGAAATAAATGATGAATATCGTCTTACATCACTTGCTCAATCTTTTTCATCTCCATTTTCGTTTATTATAGGTCAATTAAAAACAAAAGAATATATTAATGATATATGTATTCAAATAAAAAAAATCTCTCAAATTATTAAAAAGAATTCTGTTAATTTACCTTTTAAAATTTTAATCACACTTCTTGAAGAATGTTATTCAAATGATTTAAAAGAATTAGATACAATTGAAATGGAAAAATTTATGAGAAAAATTCTAGAAATATGTTATGATAATGCTTCAAATGAATTAGATTATAATACTGAAAATAATTCATCAACTCTAATCAATGAATTATCAACTAGTGATTATAAAGGTTTAGTTAAGCAATATAAAAATAATATTGATAAAGTTAAATTTAATGTTATTGCAGAAATGATTCCTTCAAAACAATTTCCAAGTAGTTTTAGTGTTCCTGAAGAAGCTTGTGAAGGAGCAGAAGAAATTTTGAAAGTTCCTTCAACTACTTTTGGAATGACTTTATCAGTTGCCATTAATTTTTTTATTGAAAAAGCTAAACAATTAAAAATTATTGATGAAAAATTGAAAGTTTATAAATTTATGAAGTCTTTGCATAAATTTCTTGTTTCTAAGATTAATGAAGCTAAGAAATGTATTAATATTAATATTGAATTAAAACCTGTAGATATTGGAATTTTAAGTAGTGAGTTTAATCAAATTTTTAATATTTATCTTTCACCTTCTGTTTCTGATATTATTCAAAAATTAGATTATAGAGTTAAATATTTATGTGATACTGAGGAAAAAATGATAAATATGTATAATTTATTAGAATATAAATTTGGAGAAGAATTTAAATTATTACCTTCTTATAAAGTTGAGTTTAAAATCAATTTTAAATCATTTGAAACTGATAAAAGTAAATGTATTAGAGAGAAATCATTTCTTATTTCAACAAAAAAGAAAGAATTTGAAAATAAAATTAATAGATATAAATCAAATTTAAGACTTTTAAATCAATCAATAGATGAATTAAATGAATTAAAAGAAATGAACATAAATAAAATAGATTTAGTTGAAATGGATGGATTAATAAATGATCAAAAAGACTTTTATAACTATCAAAGAGAATTCTATAAAAAAGTATTTGATATTCTTTTTTCTACAGAATATAATGCTAGTTTACTCAAAAAAAATATTGATTCTCTTTCATCACTTTGTGATATTATTTCAAAATGTTCTTTATCGGAAGAATATAGTAAAAATATAACAGCAGTTATTTCTGCTGTTTTAATGCAAACAGAATCAATAAATTTCATGTGTCATAGTCTAAATATATTAATAGGAAAAATAAAACTTAAATTAATTATAAAAGATATTGTTGTTCAATTAGAAGAAATTTGTTCATGGAATAAAGAAACGGTAGAAAAAAAAGATAAAGATGGAATATTATTAAGAACAATGCAAAATTTCCTTGAACCAATTTTAACAAGTATAGATTATTCATCAGATAAAGAAAAAGAATTATTAATAAAAATTTTATCTTCATATGCTTTTTCCCAAGAAACTTCTTTTATCTCAATTCCAAATGATGAAAAAGTAATAAATTTCTTAAAAGAAAATATACCAATAACAGAAAATATAAATAATAATATAATATCTTCATTATCTAAATTCCTCCTTTCAAAAATTCCAATATCAAAAGAAAATTCATTATTTATTTTTTCTTTATCAAAAAGAAAATTAGAACCATTTACTATGAGACAAATAATAGCTTCAATAGTTTATCAAATGAAATGTCAACAATTATTTTATATAAAACCTCAAAATGAGGAAATTCTTTTTGAAACAATGAAAAATATATATGAAAATAATAAAGAAATAATGATAGCTTTTATTTCACAAATTATAGATAAAAAAGCAGCAAAAGATGCAATGTGTGATTCTACACTTTGGTATGGATTAAATCAATCACCTGAAGATTATGTTAAACTTCCTTACGGAAATTTACAATTTCCAAGAGAAGGAGATTGGGAAAAAATTTTTGAAAAAATTTTAATTGATATTATTTGTAATGGATTAATTTCTAAATTTGTTCATATTTCTGAATTATCTGTTAGAATTTTATCTTCTATTTCTTTATCAAATACTAATATTACTGATAAAATTGAACCTTTTATTACCAATATGCTTAAAAATTATAATAATAAAAAAATCAATGTATTCTTTATTAAATTTTCTACTGATTTTGTTTTAGAATATTCTAATTTTAAATACAAGGATACCATTAATTCTTTCATTGATTTATTTAAGAAAGTTAGTATTCAATTTAATGAATCTGTTCAAAAATATATTAAGGAACTTGTTACAGAAGAAGGATTTAATTATGTAAAAGAAGAAACTAAATTTTATAGTATTGTTGCAGAACAAATTAATAAAAAAATATCTTTAATATTTGAAGATCAATTTGATTCAATTACTAAAGAAAAATCAAATGAACTTCTTAATATCCATAATATATGTTCAGAAATAAAAAAAAAAATATCAGAACTAGATTTAATAGTTAAAACATCGTATTATGAAACATTTTATAAATATATTAATATAATTTCAGATAAAAATTTTGCTTCGATGGCTTATAATTATAAAGATAAAATATTATCAACATCTTCCTTTTTAAATTTACTTTCTTCATCAGCTCAATATATTCAAGGAGAAAAAATTAAATTTATAGAATCAATATGTGCATATTACATTGAAAACTTAAATGAAGATCATATAATATTAATATCAAAATTGATTCCAGAATTTATAAATTATAAAGATATAGTTTTAATGATTCGTAAACCAGTTTTAAATAAATTACCATCAATTAAAGCTGAAAATTTAATTTTAATTCTTCCAAATATATCAAAACTTCTTTCGGTTACTTTACCTCCTAAAATTCAAAAAGAAAATAATATTAATAAATATCATTTTGGTATGCAAATTTTTGTAAAAACTCTTACTGGTAAAACTATTACTTTAAATGTTGAACCAAATGATACTATTGAAAATGTTAAAGCTAAAGTTCAAGATAAAGAAGGTATTCCACCTGATCAACAAAGAATGGTTTTTGCAGGGAAAACACTTGAAAATAATAGAACTCTTGCTGATTATAATATTCAAAGAGAATCTACCCTTCATCTTGTACTTAGACTTAGAGGGGCTTAAATAAATAATATATATATATAATTTTATTAAAAATTTGATTTTTTAATTGGGATTTAATAAAAAAATAATTAATATTTGATAATCACAAATATTAATAAATAAAATATATGTGTAGAAAATAAAAAAATAAGGTTAAAGCTCTATATGAAGAATTATATAATTTGGATTATTTGAAAGAGTAACTATTAATATGAATTAATATTAGGATATTAAATATTTTTTTTTAAAACAAATAAATTCAAAGTTTTTATTATGAGTGTAGAAATTTTTGAATTAAATTAAAAAATAATATATAAGTAATTAAAATATTATTTGATAATGGAAATACTTTTTTGTACTTTTTTATTCTCAATTAAAAAAATTCAGATTTTATATCAATTAGGGCAAAAAAAATATTAAATAAAAGGTGATTCTATATTTTCTGTTGTTCAATAAAGAATATCATTATTATAACCCTTTTAAGATTCCTTTAATATTAAAAAATAAATTATCTCATTGGAAAATTTCATATTTATACTATTGATTCTTTTTAAATTATCATCATTTAATTATACATAAAATTTCAGCAAAATTTAAATTGAATTAATAAGATTTAAAGAATTATTTTTAATATATAAATGATTAAAAATGTTTAATTAGATTTAGAAAATATTCGATATCTTTAATTATTTTTTCTTTTGAATTCTTTTAAATTAATTTTAATCAGAGGACAAGATAAAATATCACTCATATAAATTTATTTATTTTGAATTTTTTTTTCTTTCATAATTTTTTTCAATAAAAAAAACAAATCTAATGATAATTAAAACAATTTAAACTAATTTAAGGAAAAAAAAGAAAAAAGTATTTTATTTTAATTGTTCTTTTCATTTTTTTTCAATTCCAAAAATAAAAAATTATAAAATATATATATTATATATTTTTTACTCTTATCTATTTTATAAAATAATATATAATTTTTGAAAAATTATTAATAAAAGTATAAAAATAATTCAAATTAAACAAAAAAATTTTAAAAAAAATAATTGAGGTTTAAAATTTCATATTTTCTCGTTTTTGAAATATCGTAGGCGATATAGACATTTTTGTGACAACTCATCCTCTGTGTCCTAATCGGAAAAACCTCCTGAGACATTGTCTGGTCCGGGGCTCAATTTTCTATTTAAATACCTTAAATAATTACAGGGTCTATCGTGTAATTTATTACATAAGAATTAAAAATATAGTGTTTAATTTTTTAAAGAAAAAAATATTTTAAAGGTAATAAAGGTAATTGAAAAAATTGAGGGATGACTTTCAAAATATTGTTTTGAGAAACACTAAAGACATTAGCATATATATAAATTTAACATAAAAAAAATTAAAAAGAAAGTTTATATTTAATTTATAATATTAGTTTTTTTAATAATATAAAATATTTACTATAGTCCTGGATTTTCCATATTAAATAAATTCTTAATTTAATTAATAAAAAATACCTGATTCATTAATAAAAGACTATATTTTTTTTGAAAAACTTTTTAAGGGTGATTGAAAAAAATTTTTCCTGTAAAAAAATAAAAGTAGATTATAATCAACAAATGACATTCTCAGAATCAAAAAATAATTCAACAAAATCACCTTTTAATTAATTTCTTTCTTTAGATTTATATGTACTCAGAAAATGACATTAACCTAAGAAAAAGAATTATTTCAATAAGAAATCAAAATGTAATATATCTTAATTTACAACTTTTAAATAGAAAGAAATAAAAATAAAATTACTCATCAAATATTTAAATAAAAATTGATATTAAACAATAAGATCAAATCAAAATAAATTTTTTTTATAATTTTTTCTTTTTATGAAAA
>JAEEGK010011363.1_pt1 | contig 20359 bp, 18 predicted proteins | sample 8958771 | NCBI WGS metagenome assembly JAEEGK01 (sample SAMN16246547, study PRJNA631951) | gut metagenome | biome: gut microbiome; feature: rumen; material: SC-attached | host: Bos | place: Iran: Karaj | collected 2018-10
TAAACATGTCCTGTTTCAACAATTGGTCTAAAAAATCTATTAAATAATGTTAATAGTAATACGTTAATATGTGCACCATCAACATCGGCATCGGTCATAATTATAATTTTGTCATATCTTAACTTAGATAAATCAAAATATTCTCCAATTCCTGTACCAAATGCTGTAATAATAGATCTTATTTCTTCATTTCCTAATGCTTTATCTTGTCTAGCTTTTTCAACATTTAATATTTTTCCTCTTAATGGAAGAATAGCTTGAGTCATTGAATCTCTACCTTTTTTAGCAGAACCACCGGCTGAATCTCCCTCGACGATAAATATTTCTGATACTGTAGGATCTTTACTCTTACAATCAGATAATTTTCCAAAGAAGTTTGTTGTTGCTAAATCACTCTTTCTTGTTGCTTCTCTTGCTTTTTTAGCAGCCATTCTAGCATTTCTCGCTAATATTGATTTACTAACAATTATTCTTGCTTCATCAGGATTTTCTAGTAAGAATTGCTCATATCCTTCAGCAAATACACTATCTGCAAGATTTTTAACTTCTGAATTACCTAATCTTCCTTTAGTTTGACCTTCAAATTGAGGATTTGGATGCTTACAAGAAATAATCATTGTAAGTCCTTCTTTTACATCATCTATAGTAAGATTTTCATCATTTTCTTTAAGTATTTTATTTTTTCTTGCATAATTATTAGTTACTCTTACAAGTGCTCTTTTAACACCTTCTTCATGAGTACCACCATCATGTGTATTTATATTATTAACAAATGAATAAATATTATCATTATATCCATTGTTATATTGCATCGCTACTTCAAATACTATTCCATCTTTTTCACCAGTTAGATGAATAATGTCATCATGTAATGGTGTTTTACCTTGATTAATGAATCTTACATATTCACTAATACCACCTTCATATAAGAATTTTTCTCCTTGAGTATCTTCTTCATCTCTATCATCTCTTAGTGTTAATTGAAGACCTTTATTTAAGAAAGCTAATTCTCTTGTTCTTACCTTTAATGTTTCATAATCATATATTTCAGAATCAAATATATCTGGATCTGGTTTAAATGTTACAGTTGTTCCTGTTCTATTTTCTTCACAATCACCAATTTCTTTTAATGGTTCAACTGCATGTCCACCATTTTCAAATCTTATAAAATATACTTTTCCATTCTTATATACTTTTACTTCTAACCATTTTGATAGAGCATTAACAACTGATGCACCTACACCATGAAGTCCACCAGATACTTTATATCCTCCACCACCAAATTTACCACCAGCATGAAGTACTGTATAAACAGTTTCTACTGTTGATTTTCCTGTCTTTGGGTGAATATCTACTGGTATTCCACGTCCATCATCTTTAACTGTTACAGAATTATCTTTATTTATAACAATTTCAATATTATTACAATATCCAGCTAAAGCTTCATCTATTGAGTTATCAACTATTTCCCAAACTAAATGATGAAGTCCTTTAACATCTGTTGTACCAATATACATACCTGGTCTTTTTCTAACAGCCTCTAAGCCCTCTAAAACCTGAATATCCGATGCATTATAATGCTCTTCATTCATATTTATGCCTCCTTTATACCATCTTCTGTTACATTAAAAATCTTGTAATCATTAAACAAACTAGTATTAACATTATCTATATCTGTAGTTGTAATAAAAGTTTGAACATTATGATTAAGCATTTTTAAAATGTTTTCTATTTTTTCTTTATCAAGTTCACTAAATAAATCATCTAATATTAAAATTGGAAATTCATGTTTGATCTTTTCAAAAACAATAATTTCCGCTAATTTAAAAGAAATTATACTATTCTTTATTTGACCAACACTGCCCCAATCTTTTAACTTATTTCCATCAAGTAAAAAATCTATATCATCATGTTGAATACCTATAACAGTTTTACCATTAGATATTTCTTTTATATATAACTCTCTAAACTTTTCTCTTATTTCATCAGCAGATTTATTCTTAAAATCACTTGAATATCTTAATCTTAATTCACCTTTTAAAAAAATATTTTTATAAATATCAGTAATATATTCATTAATACTATTAATAAAATTATTCCTGTATTCAGCAATTTTAATACCATATTCTATAAGTTTATCAGTTAATATATTTAAATAATCTTTACTAGCATTACCATTAGTATAAACTACTTTTAAATAAGTATTTCTTTGTTTTAATACCTTATCATAATTACTTAGATAAACTAGATACTCCTTATACAATTGACTAATTTCTACATTAAGTAATCTTCTTCTAACTGCAGGAGCATCATTAATTACCTTAGAATCCAAAGGATTAAAAAGAATAACATTAATTCTAGAAATATATTCGCTCATCTTTTTTACTTTAGTTTTATCAATTTCTATTCTTTTTCCTTCTTCATTTATAGTAATTTTGTAATTTGTACTTACATCAGTTAAAACATTTCCCTCAACTGTAGCTGCAATTTCATTCTTTTTTATTAAAAATTTATCATTATTTAATCTAAAAGACTTAGTTAAAGCAAGAAAATAAAGGGATTCTACAAGATTCGTTTTTCCTGTACCGTTCTTTCCATATAAAATATTTACTTCTGGAGAAAACGATAATTCTAAATGATCATAACTACGAAATTTTTTTATCTTAATATTTTCAATTTTCATAATTACCCCAAAAAACATGTGTATTTTTAATTTTAACTATAATGTCGTACTCCTATACACAAATATATTATAACACAAAATAGAGTATTTAAAAACAAAAAATGCTCATTTATGAGCATTTAATACATTATTTAATCTTGCAGATTTAAAGTATTGTTTATTAAATAAAATAATTGATATATTAAACTCTTTTCTAATATTATTATTAAATATAATTACCATTTTTTCTCCATTTTTATAATAATTATTAATGTTATTATAAGAAAACCAATAGATATCTCCAAGATTACTTAAAACAGGGAAAAATACTATATTCTTATTTTCACTTATTATAATAGGACATTTATAGCATTGTCCAATCATATAGTTTGTTGCTCTAACTCTCCCTTTATAAGAACTTCCATAGTATAAACAACTATTATCTATAACTTCAATTAACAAACTATCAACATCAAATTCATTATATTTTTCTAATACCTTATTATTATATAAGGCATATGTATCATTATTAATAATATAATTCACATTTAATCACCTATAAAAATTATTATAGTTATCAATAATAAAAAAAATGTCAAAAAAAAACATTTATTTAAAATGTTTTTATTGGTAATATTAATTCTGTTAATGTTTCATCTTCAACAGATTTAATAAATATAGGTTTATCGTCAGAATTTATCAATAATAATATATTATCATCTTTAATAACCTTTAATGCATCAAGCATATATTTAGAACTAAATGAAATTTCAATCTTATCTTTCTTATTACTATCAATCTTTAAAGTTTCTTCAGTTTTACCAATTTCAGCTGCACCACTAGTAATAACCATTTCTTTATCTTGAATCTTAATCTTAACAATATTCTTTTCTTTATTTTGAGTAAGTAAAGCAGCTCTATCTATAGCATCAAAGAAATCTCTTAAAGATAAATTAATCATATATACAAAATCATCTGGTATAAAATGATTTGTTTGAGGATAACTTCCACTTAATAAATTACTTTGAATCATTATATCTTTATATATAAATAAGATCTTATTAGTAAATACATGGATTTCTATATCATTATCATCATCTTGAATAATTTTTTCTATTTCATTAATACTTCTTCCAGGAATAACTATATTAATACTGTTATCATTAGCTGTTGATAAATTAACAACTTTCTTTGATAATCTATATGAATCTGTAGCAATACATTCTAATATGTTACCTGTAACTTTAAAATTCATACCTGTTAATAAAGGTCTAACTTCTTGTGTTGATAAAGCATAACTTGTTTGATTAATTATTTCTTTTAATAAAGAGGCTTTTAGAGTTATATATTCTTTACTCTTATCCATAACTATATTAGGATAATCATTATAATTATAACAATTTAACATATATTCATTACTAGAAGTACTAATTTTAATTTTCTGATTGTCTATAACTTCAAAGTCAATAACATTTGAAGGCATTTTTCTAATCATATCTAATATATATTTACTTTGTACAATAGCAATACCATAAGAATCAATATTCTTTATATCTTTTTCAGGAATAAATGTTTTAATAGTAAGTTCAGAATCACTTCCCATTAAATATAATCCCTCTTTTGTTAATTCAAACTTAATACCATTTAGTACTGGAATAGTAATCTTTTGTGATAATGCTCTTGTAGCATCATTTAATCCTTCTAATATAATATTTTTTTCGATCGTAAATTTCATTTTGTTTCCTTCTTTCTTTTTTTATTATTTAATTATTATTAATATTATTATAGCGTTAATAATGTGGATAACTATAATTTTTATAAGTATTTACTTATTAAAATTGATGTTGATTATTAATTATTTATTAACACTTTATAACTTTTCTTTTATATCTTTCAACATCTTATTAAGATTATCATCTTTTTCTAAATCATTTTTTATCTTATCAACTGCAGCAACTACTGTAGAATGATCTCTTCCGCCAAACTCTAGACCAATTTTTTGAAGATTCTCATCTGTATCCATTCTACATAAATACATAGCAATATGTCTAGGTTTAACTACTTTAGCATTTCTTTTTTTACTCTTTAAATCATCTACTGTAATTTTAAAATAATCCGCAACAGCTTTTTGAATACCTCCTATAGAATTATCAGCATATATATTATTTACCACATAATCATTTAAAGCTTCTGTAGCAAATTCTAATGAAATCTTTTTAGGAACCATCATTGCTGTATAAGCCATTAATCTATTTAATGTTCCTTCAATGTGTCTTACATCATTAGAAGCATTATTTGCAATAAATTCTATTACATCATCATCAACTTTGTTTTCTATACTAGTATTTTTTATCTTTGCTTTAATAATTTCACATCTTAATGAGAAATCAGGAGGGTATATATCAACAGGTAATCCCCACATAAACCTACTTCTTAATCTTTCTTCAATCTTTTTTAAATCATCAGGTGATCTATCAGAAGTAATAACTATTTGTTTATTTGCTTGATGTAGAGCTTCAAATGTGTGAAAGAACTCTTGTTGAGTTTTTTCAGAATCTACTAAGAATTGAATATCATCAATTAACAAGATATCCACATTTCTATATTTATTTTTAAATTCATTAAAGTAATTTATACTTTCTGCACCCTTATTAACATTGGCTATTCCTGTATAATCAGTTCTAAAATCATTACTAGTAGTATAAAGAACTTTTTTATCACTATTTTCTTCTATATAATTACCTATAGCGTGCATTAGATGAGTTTTACCAAGACCACTTCTTCCATATATAAATAAAGGATTATGAATAGTACCAGGAGCAGCAGCAACTGATTTTGCGGCTACGAATGCTAATCTATTTGAATTTCCTACCACGAAGTTATCAAATCTTAAATTTTTGTTTAAATTAGAATTCCAAACTATTTCTTTTTCCTCTATTTCCATTTTTGGAATTTTCTTTTCAATTTCACTCTCAAGAACATATTTAAATCTATATTCTTTGCCAGTCAATCCAAAAATAGTTTGATTAATTATTGATGCATAAGTTGTTGATAACATGGTTTTATGTACTTGCATTGGTACTTTTATAGTAAATTCATCATCTATTAAACTAACCAATTCCAACTTACTAAACCATATAGTGTAGTTGCTCGAGGTTATTGCAGAAGCAATATCGTGTAAAAAATTGTTAAATAGTTCGTCAGCTTTCAAAACCTCACCCCACACTTCACTAAAAATCCACACTTATTTTAAATCATTTTGTTCAAAATTAAAAGGAAAAAATGACAATTTTCTACAAAAAATTATTATAAAAAATATCCAACAAAAAACTAACAAAATTACCAACAAATAAAGCCTTATAAATAGGAATAAAACTATAGTTATCAACATTTTTGTGAATAACTAATTATTTTTAATAAATTTATAACAATTTAATAACAATAAATGTTTGTGAATTGTTGTTAATATGTTAATAAATATATATAAGGAAAGAAAAATAATAAAAAGCCTGTTAAATAGCTATCTTTTCCTTGACTTTTTAAAAAAAATCATAATATAATAAGGAAGCTTAAGAAAAAGGAGTGATTACTAATATGAAAAGAACATGGCAACCAAATAAAAGAAAAACAGCAAAAACTCATGGTTTTTTTGCAAGAAAAGAAGCAGATACTGGTGTAGTAAATAGACGTCGTAGCAAAGGTCGTAAAGTATTAACACATTAATATGTGTTTTTTTTTCATGAAAGAGAAATAAATGAAAAGAACAGAAACAATAAAGGATCGAAGAATATTTACTGATATTATAAAAACCGGTAAATACCAAAAAGGAAACTATTTCATTATATATAGTAAACCAAATAATGATAATAATACTAAATTTGGTATAGCTGTTAGTAAATCACTTGGAAAAGCTGTTGTAAGAAATTACTATAAAAGAATATATAGGAATATAATAGGTAGAAATAAATTGCTATTTAAAAATGGGCAGAATTATATTATAATGATTAAGAGCGCAAGTCTTTCTGTAAAATTTGAAACAATTAATAATAAAATGAAAGAATTGCTAGAAAAAGGTGAATAAACAAATGAAGAGAAAAATAATGGCCACAATTCTATTGGTTCTATTACTAGCAACTTCAGGATGTGGAAAAAACAAATATATAAAAGATGAAAGTAATAAAATAGTTAAGTACGAAGCAACAGGACAAACACTACAAACTGATATATTATGTAAGCCAAACGATGAAAAATCAGAATTATATAAAGAATATGCTAAATATAATGATCAATTAGATAATAAATTAGAAAAATTACCAAAATGTAAAGATTTTAAAATTACCTCTAATAAAACTAATTCATTATGGCAATTCTTGTTTGTAAAACCAGTTGCATATTTAATTATTAAATTAGGAAACTTGGTTGGAAATCTTGGTATATCTCTTATACTAATAGGATTAGCAATAAGAATTGTATTATTACCATTACAAGTAAAAAGTTTAAATCAATCTAAAAATATGCAAAAAGCTCAACCAGAGTTAGCTAAAATTGAAAGAAAATATAGAGATAAAACAGATAATGAATCATTAATGATGAAATCACAAGAAACTGTAGCTATCTATAAAAAGTATAAGATAAGCCCTGTTCTAGGATGTCTATTATCATTCATTCAATTACCATTATTCTTTGCTTTCTTACAAGCAATATATAGAATACCTACAATTTATCAAGAAAAATTATTTGGATGGAATTTAGGAATGACACCAATGAAGGGAATAGAATTACATAACTATTCATACTTAATACTAGTTATTCTAATTGCAGTAACAACATACTTCTCATTTAACTTTACAATGAGAAAACAACAAAATATTGGTGCATCAACTCCAGAAATGCAAAATCAAATGTCTATGATGACAAGAATTATGACAATAATGATCATTGTTACATCATTTAGTTTACCAACTGCAATTGGTTTATATTGGATAGTAACATATGCATTTATCTTTGTTCAAACAGCAATAGTTAATAAGATTAACAGAGTTGGTGATAACAAGAGCAATAATGGTGCTATAAAAAGTCTAAAAGAAAGATTAAAAGAGAAAGAAGGTATGAAATATGGAAAAGATAATTAGAAAGGGAAATGATTTAGAGGAAGTACTAAATGAATTTTACTCTGAAACTGAATTAACAAAAGATGATATATTTTATACTTCAGAAGTAATTAAAGGAAAATTATTCAAGGCTGATACTGTAGAAGTAACAATTATAAAGAAAGAAGACTTATACGGATTTGCTAAAGAATACTTAGAAGAATTAATCTCTAATATGGGATTAGAAGTAAACTTTGAAATAAAAAATAAAGAAGATAGAAAAGTATTAAAAATGTATTCTAATAATAACCAAATATTAATTGGTAAAGATGGAAGAACATTAAAAGCTTTAGAAAACTTAGTAAGACAAAAGATATCTACTGAATTTGGTGTATACTTTAAAATAACTTTAGACGTAGAGGATTATAGAGATAAGAAAGATAATCGTTTAATTCGTCTAGCTAAGCAAACAGCAAAAGACGTAGTAAAAACAAAGACAAAAGCAGTATTAGATAATATGACTTCATATGAAAGAAGAGTAATTCATAATGCCTTAACTGATTTCAAAGGAGTAACAACCCACAGTGAAGGTGAAGAACCAAATAGACATATTATTATTGAACCAGAAAATTAATACAGGAAATCCTGTATTTTTTTTTGAAATATGCTATAATACAGCAAGAAAGAAGGGGAGTAACCATGGAAGACACAATTGCATCTATTTCTACATCAATCGGTATTGGTGCTATTTCTATTGTTAGAATTTCTGGTAATGAAGCAATTAGAATAGTAAATGAAATATGTTCAATAGATCTAACAAACATTGAATCTCATACAATTAATTATGCTCATATCATGGATAAAGATGAAATAATAGATGAAGTTCTTATCATGGTTATGAAATCACCAAAGACATATACTAAAGAAGATGTTATAGAAATTAATACTCATGGGGGAATTAATACTACAAATAAGGTATTAGAACTATTACTTGAACATGGTGCTCGTATGGCAGAACCAGGAGAGTTCACTAAAAGAGCATTTCTAAATGGAAGAATTGATTTAACTCAATCAGAAGCTGTATCAGATCTAATTAATGCTAAAACTGATGCATCAAGAAGATTAGCCATTAATCAAGTAAATGGTAAAATAAATGAAAAAATCAATAATTTAAGAGATAAGATGGCTAAATTAATATCTAATATTGAAGTAAATATTGATTATCCAGAATATCAAGATGAATTACAAATTACAGTTGAATTATTAAATAAAGAATTAAGAGAGATAAAGAAAGAACTAGATAAGATAATTGAAGATTCTAAAAACGGAAGAATAATATCAAATGGTATTAATGTAGCTATAATAGGAAAACCAAATGTAGGTAAAAGTAGCTTATTAAATGCCTTATTAGATGAAAATAAAGCAATTGTAACTAATATTGCAGGAACAACAAGAGATTTAGTCGAAGGATCAATTACTCTAAATGGAGTAGCAATTAACTTTATTGATACTGCAGGAATAAGAGAAACTAGTGATGTAGTGGAAAAAATTGGTGTAGATAAGAGTTTGGAAGCTAAAAACAACGCCGATTTAGTAATATTAGTTATTAATAATAATGAAGAATTAGACGAAGAAGACAAAAAATTATTAGCATCAGCTGATGAAAATACAATAATATTTGTTAATAAAAGTGATTTAGATTCAAAAGTAGAACTAAATTTATCTAATTATGTTAAAGGTAATACATTATCTTTAGATGGTATTAGACCATTAAAAGAAGCAATAATTAGTAAATTTTCACTAGATAAAATAATGAATAAAGATATGACTTATGTATCTAATTTAAGACAAATTGATTTAATTAAGAAAGCAATTATGGCAATTAATAGTGCCATTGAAGATGTAGATAATAACGTTGAAATAGACTTAATTGAAATAAATATAAAGAACGCCTGGGAATTATTAGGTGAAGTAACAGGAAAAGTATACACAGATGAGATAGTAGATACAATCTTCAGCAACTTCTGCTTAGGAAAATAGGTGATTAGCATGTATAAGATTATAGTAGTAGGTGGAGGCCATGCTGGCTGTGAAGCAGCTCATATAGCAGCCAAAATGGGCATGAAAACACTATTAATTACAATGAATATAAAAAATATTGCAGATATGCCATGTAATCCATCAATTGGTGGGACAGCAAAAGGTGTAATAGTTAGAGAAGTAGATGCTTTAGGTGGTTTAATGGGACGCGTTGCTGATATATCTCATTTTCAAATAAAGATGCTTAACTCATCAAAAGGCCCAGCAGTACGTTGTTTACGTGCTCAAGCGGACAAAGTAACATATCCAAAGAATATGTTAAAAGAATTAAATAATACCGAAAATCTTGAAATAAAAGAAGGAAAAGTAGAAGATTTAATAATAGAAAATAAGGTTGTTAAGGGTGTAATACTAGATAATGGTGAAAAAATAGAATCAGAAGCTGTTATTTTAACTACAGGAACATATACAAAAGCTAATATTCTAGTAGGTTCAAAATCAACTCCAAGTGGACCACATGGAGAAGATAGATCTAACTATTTATCTGATAATTTAAAGAAAAATGGTATAGATATAATTAGATTAAAAACAGGAACACCACAAAGAATTGAGGCAAGTTCAATAGATTTTTCAGTTCTTCAAGAAGAAAAAGGAGATGATGAAGCACATACTTTCTCATTTGACCTAAAACCTAGTTATGATCCAACGAAACAGAGAAGTTGCTACCTAGTTTATACAAATGAAAATACTCATAACATAATAAGAGAAAATCTTAGTAAAAGTGCAATGTATGGAGGATATGCAACAGGTGTAGGTCCTAGATATTGTCCTTCTATTGAGGATAAAATTGTTAGATTTAGTGACAAAGAAAGACATCAATTGTTTTTAGAACCAGAAAGCGATTATTATAATGATTGGTACTTACAAGGATTTTCTACGTCAATGCCAGAAGATGTACAAGAAAAGATGGTACATTCACTACACGGATTAGAGAATGCCATTATCAATAAATATGCTTATGCAATAGAGTATGATGCGATTAATCCATTACAAATAAAACCAACCGAAGAAAACAAAATAATAGAAAATTTATTTACTGCAGGACAAATAAATGGAACATCAGGTTATGAAGAAGCAGCAGGGCAGGGGATAATTGCAGGTATTAATGCAGCGTTAAAACTGCAAGGAAAAGAGCCGTTTATTTTAAAGAGAAATGAAGCATATATTGGCGTATTATTGGATGATTTAGTTACAAAGGGAACTATTGAACCATATAGAATGCTTACTTCACGAGCTGAATTTAGATTAATACTTAGACATGATAATGCCGATTTACGTTTAAGAGAATATGCTCATGAATTAGGAACAATTTCAGAAGAACAATATGCAAGATTTACAAAGAAAAAAGAAGATATAGTAGAATTAAAGGAATATTTAACAAATACTAAAGTAGAAATAAATGATGAAACAAGAAAAATATTTGAAGAAAATAACATTGAAATACCTACAACAAATATGAAAGCTTTAGATTTACTAAAAAGGCCAGAAATTAATTCAAAATTCTTAAGTAAATTAATAGATATACCATATTCAAAAGAAGTAATAGAACAAGTAGAAATATCTACAAAATATGCTGGATATATTGAAAAATCATATCAACAAGCTGAAAAACTAAAGAAATTGGAAGAAAAGATAATTCCAGAAGACATTGATTATAAGAAGATAATAAATCTAGCAAGTGAAGCAAGACAAAAACTAGAAAAAGTTAGACCAAGAACAATAGCACAAGCATCTAGAATAAGTGGAGTTAATCCATCAGATATTTCTGTTCTAGCAGTTTATTTAAAAAAGGAGTATAACAAATGAGTTTTGAAGAATTTAAAGAATTATTAAAATCTTTAAATATAGAACTAACTTTTAATCAATATAATATGTTAGAAAAATATAAAGATTTTCTAATTGAATATAATAAACACACAAATTTAACTACCATTAAAGAAGCAAAAGACATATATTTAAAGCACTTCTATGATTCTTTAACTATTACAAAAGTAATTGATCTTACAAAAGAAACCACTTTATTAGATATAGGTACAGGAGCTGGATTTCCGGGAATGGTATTAAAAATATTCTATCCTAATTTAAAAGTAACATTATTAGATTCTAATAATAAAAAAACAACCTTTTTAAAAGAATTGAGCAAAATATTAGAAATAGATGATATTGAAATCATAAATGATAGGGCAGAAGAACTAACTAAAGATAGAATAAATACATATGATGTTGTTACAGCAAGAGCAGTTTCAAATATGCGTGTATTAACAGAAGTATCAATGCCATTAGTAAAGAAAAATGGATATTTAATAGCTTTAAAAGGCGGAAATACTGAAGAATTAGCTGAAGCGGCAAGAACAATTAATAAATTGAATTTAACAATAGAAAAAGAAGAGAATTTTAAATTACCTATTGAGGAAAGCAATAGGACGATAATAAAATTGAAAAAGAATAATTTAAGTGATTTAACAAAATTAAGAAATTACAGTCAAATTGTAAAAAAATCATTATAATATGGTAAAATATATGTCGTAGGAAGATGAAAATGAAAGAAAAAATCATTAATTTTTTTAGAGAAAATATCATATTTATCATAATTATTATAGCTATTATACTAACAAGACTATTTATTGTTTCTCCAGTAAGAGTATCTGGAACAAGTATGTATCCAACTCTTAAAAATGGAGATATTATGTTATTGAATAAAACAACAAAGAATATAAAAAGATATGAAGTTGTAGTAGTTTCAAAAAAATTTAAGGGAGACGAACTTATAAAAAGAGTAATTGGTCTTCCTGGAGATACAGTAGAAGTCAAAAATGGCAAAGTTTATGTAAATGATAAAAAAATAGATGACAAGTTTGCAAACGGAACAACAAAAGACTTTGAAAAAATTACTTTATCTAAAGAAAAAGATGAATATTTTGTCATGGGAGATAATCGTGGTGTATCACTAGATAGTAGAATATTAGGTCCAGTAAGTGGTAAGTATATAAAAGGAACATCAAATATTCGTCTATTTCCTTTTAATAAAATTGGAAACACATTAAAAAAATAATTTGTTAATTCAAATTATTTTTTTATTTAAACAGACTATTTATTTGATCAACAAATTCTCTTACATGATTTATATCAGCAAGAAATTTTTCTTTTTCTGTTTCATAATCAATAGGTTCAAAGAAATTAATAAATTTTTTGGTTTTATCTTTATTAAAACCTATATGAATTCTATTTTCAATTAAGCATATAATAAATCTAGCTTTAGTTTTTTCATCAAAATCATTTACTATTTTTACTAAATCGGTATTTAAGAACGCGTTTCCAATTTCCTGACTTTTAGCAAATAAATCATAATGTTTAGCAAATGCTTCATCTTTGGCAACAACCTTTTTATATATTTTATTACCAGTAGAATCAGGCTGAATTTCTTTAATGCCAAACCACTTATCTGCAAGATATAAATTTTCATTAACGGAATGGTCTAATTGAAAAACATACCATTGACCTTTAAAATACGTAATTCTACTTTGCAATTCTTTATTTTCGTCTTCAACTAGAACATCTGCACAAGCAAAAGTTGTATTATCATATTTAGCACAAAGATAATTTCTTGATTTATAAATATTTCCCTTAAATAACACATTTGTCCCAAAAACAACTTCTTGATCCATTCCCATATCAGGTCTGTTAACTACATCACGAAAAGTTTTCTTTAAACAAATATCTTCCATATTAGATTCATAAAGTTTTTTATATTGTTCAAATTGTATTTTGAGAATAAAAAACACAATGAGCCCAGAGACAAGAAGATATACGATTATATCATATTGAAAAACAATAATATAGAATATAGAACCCGCAACCATTATTCCAATAAGAATTAAAAATAATTGATAAAATTTTTTTCTTTTATGTTCAATTTCAGCAAACTTTTCTTCTAATGAAGCAGCATCAGATGCTGATAATGAAGTCCCATTGTCTAAAGACTCAATTTCTTCTACATTAGTTTGATTGTTTGTATTATTATCATTATTCATAATATCCACATCCTAAAAAATTATAACATATATAATAATATAAAAATAGAACTTTAAGACAATAATTGTAAATGATATAATTACATAGAAGATATAAATAAATGTAAAATAACATATGTGATAACATATGTTACTATGTAAGTAATAATCAATAATTTTACTATTTTTTTAATTTAGAAGTTTACAAATTTTAAAAATAACAAATAATATGTTATAATCATCCATACGAAAGGGGATTTATTATGTTTGCATTAAATATAATTGATTCTATTGGAAGTTCATATAATACTATGTTAATAGTTAATTCCATACTAGGAATTATTATATTTATTATGCTTTCATTTAAACCTATATATTATATAATTGGTTTTTTCTTTACTAGAAAGTTTAAACCAGCTAAAAAACAGCATAAGTATGGAATAGCAATAGCAGCCCGCAATGAAGAAAAAGTAATAGGTCATTTATTAGATAGCATTAAAAAACAAGACTATCCCCAAGACTTGCTAACAATATTTGTTGTCGCGGACAATTGTAATGATAAAACAGCTGAAATAGCAAAGAAAAAGGGAGCAATAGTTTATGAGAGATTTGATAATGATCATAGAACTAAAGGATATGCTCTAGAATATTTATTTGATAATATTGAAAAAGACTATAAAAGAGATTCATTTGATGGATTCTTCATATTTGATGCAGATAACTTACTAAAGAAGAACTATATTACAAAAATGAATGATGCATTTGATTCGGGCGTAAAAATAGTTACTTCTTATCGAAACACCAAAAACTTTGATGAAAATTGGATAGCATCAACATATGCTATTCACTGGCTAAGATCTATTAGAATGAACCATAGGCCAAGAAGTTTCATGCATTTAGCAACCAATATTCAAGGAACAGGATTCTTATTTGCACCAGAATTAATTAAAAATGGATGGCATTATACTTCTCTAACAGAAGATAGAGCATTTACTGCTGATGCTGTAGTTCAAGGATATGAAATATCATATCAGGATGAAGCTGAATTCTATGATGAACAACCAACTGATATAAAAATAATGCTTAGACAAAGACTAAGATGGTCAAGAGGCCATTTATTAGCCTTTGTAGAGACAGGCCCAAAACTTTTTGCAAATATCTTCCTAGGAAAACTATTAATAAAGAATAAGCAAAACGTTAAAGAAAAACTATCAAAAAGAATAATTGAATCAATAAGACACAGATGGGCATCATTTGATACTTTTGCCCAACTATTACCATATGTAGTATTAAATGTTTTAAGATGGCTACTTACATTTGTAATAGTATATACTTGTTTCTGTTATACAAATGGATTCTCAAGTGAATATATCTATGAACATGGCAATTGGATTATAAAAATATGTTCTCTAATCTTTGGAAAACTATCATTTACTATTGAACCAGGAACAAGAGCACTATGGTATTCGCTCTTAACCACTCTTATTATTAGAGTTATCTATAGAATAGGGGTATATATTGCTAATATGGCTATAGCTATATATGTATTCTTAACCGAAGGAAAAAGAATAAAGAAAATTAACATAAAGAAAAAAATATTATATATACTTACATGGCCAACATATGATGCAATATGGAGACTAACAATGTATGTGGCTTTATTTAAAAAAGTCGACTGGAAGCCAGTCCCACATAATAGTGCAATAACAATAGAACAAATAGAAAATTAGTATATTTAATGATATACTTAAAATGAAATTTAAGGTTGTGAAATAATGATAAAAGATATTTTGTTATTTTTAGGAAATCTCTACCCATATTTAAAAAAATATAACACAATAATTGGTTTATTTTTAACATATGCTTTATTTTATAAAAATATATATAAAATTATAGGATTATTCTTAACAAGAAAATTTAAGCCTGCAAAAAAACAACATAAATATGGAATAGTAATATCTGCAAGAAATGAAAAAAATGTAATAGGAAACTTATTGGATAGCATAAAAAAACAAGATTATCCTCAAGATTTACTAACTGTATTTGTTGTTGCAGACAATTGTACAGATAATACTGCTGAGATTGCTCGAAAAAAAGGAGCCATTGTATATGAGAGATTTGACAATGATCACAAAACAAAAGGATATGCATTAGAATTCTTATTTGATAAGATTGAGAATGACTATGGAAGAGATTCTTTTGAGGGATTTTTTGTATTTGATGCCGATAATTTATTAAAAGAAAATTTTATATCTAGAATGAATGATGCATTTGATTCAGGAGAAAAGATTATTACATCATATCGTAATACCAAAAATTTTGATGAAAATTGGATTTCATCTACCTATGGATTACACTGGATAAGATCAATTAGATATAATCATAGAGCAAGAAGTGTACTACATCTTGCAACCAATATTCAAGGAACAGGTTTCTTGTTCTCTAATGAAATAGTTAAAGATGGATGGCATTATACTTCTTTAACAGAAGATAGAGCCTTAACTGCAGATGCTGTAGCTCAAGGTTATGAAATAACATACCAAGATGCAGCAGAATTCTATGATGAACAACCAGTAGATTTAAAAATAGCACTAAGACAGAGATTGAGATGGTCAAAAGGACACTTACAAGCATTCGCAGAGTCCGGACCTTACTTATTTATTAATATATTTCTAGGAAAACATTATATTAAAACAAATTGGAATAAGAAAGAAAAGAAAAACAGGTCATTTTTTTCAAAATTTGTAGAAAGTATCAGACATAGATTTGCATCATTTGATACCTTAATGCAATTAACTCCATTAGTATTTATAAATCTATGCAGGTTCTTATTAGTATCTGTTATATTCTATGGATTTTTCTGTTATAACAAGGGAATCGGAGGAAGTAATCTTTTCAGTGGAAATGCATGGTTACCTAAATTATTAAGAAAAGTATTCGAAATAAAAATAAGCAGTAGTCCAGGAGTAAATGCGTTGTTCTTGGCTATGTTACTCCAGTTATGGTTCAGAATATTATATCGCATTGCGGATTATTTCAAAAACATGCTTACTGCAGTTTATCTATTTATTATTGAGTGGAAACGCATTCCAAAGTTCAGTTTTTGGAAAAAGATTATATATGTAATAACATGGCCAACTTTCGATATAATTGGTAGATGGACAACATATATAGCAATATTTAAAAAAGTTGAATGGAAACCAATACCACATAACAGTAAAGTAACAATTGATGACTTAAAAAAATAAACAAGAGAAAAATTTGTTCAAGCAACAAATTTTTTTTTTGATCATTTTTTGAATAGCAAAAAAGAAGACTAATTGAAAAGTATCTAGTTATAAGAATTACTTATATATTGAAAAATCAACAATTATTGAGGGGAAAAATATTAAAAAAATACGTTTTTATAACTTCACGTATAAGTAAAATTATTGCTTATAAAAGTATTTTTTGGTATAAGTGTTTTTTATTAAAATATCGAAAATATATATTTGCCTTATATCTAAACACCTCTTATTATTGGTGTAACAGGAGGGAAGAATGATGAGTTTACAAGATACTTTGATGGATTCAATCAGTGGTCGAAAAGATACTCTAGAAGTTAGTGAAGCAATTTCGCTAGCAAGTAAACTACATGAAGGCGAATATAGAAAAAACAATGAACCTTATATAATACACCCGCTTAATGTAGCAATCATACTAGCTCAAATGAATGCTGATAATGATACACTTGCTGCTGCAGTATTACATGACACAGTTGAGGATACAGATATAACAGTAAAAGAACTAAGAAGTCTCTTCAACCAAAAAGTAGCCTTTCTAGTAGACGGAGTTAGTAAATATAGAAAAACTGAATTCGACACAAAAGAAGGATGCGACCTAGCTAATCACGAAAAATTATTACTATACACTGAAGCAGACGTCAGAGTAATGTTTCTCAAATTAGCGGACAGAATTCACAATATGAGAACAATTGAATATTTAAGTGAACCAAAGCAAAAAGAAAATGCCAAAGAAACAATCGAATTTTTTCTACCATTCTCGCAAGGCTTTGAACTTGAATATTCAGACGAATTACTAAATAATTCACTACGCTGTTTGGGATGTAACAATGATAAGTTTGAATCAACTCCATTACCAATCGAATGGCAAACCCGATTACTTAAAGCCAGAAGATCGTTAATAATGAAGCAGATAGCCGCAAGAAGAAACTCAATTATATCATCCCAACTTGTTAGGAGAAGAGAAAGAAATAATTAGATAGGAGGAAGGATTATGATTATTTTTGAAGACATTAATAAGGATAAAGAAAGGATAACATTAAAAGACACCGTGACGTTTGAAGATTTTTCAAAAGCCCTAAGAGTATTTAATAGAGATCCCCAGTATAATGAGATGTTAACGGATGCAGATTGCCAGACGGAATATGATACATATATCAATGATCAAACAGGAATGTTAATAGCTGCATACTTAAACGGACAGATTGCTGGAGTAAACTGTATTTCATATGGTAATCATAAGGAACATAGTATTGAGTTTCCAGATCCTTCAAAAGTTGCATACTATGCTGGATTAGCCGTTCTTGAAGAAGCTCGCAGGAGACATATCGGTGATTTATTAGTAACTAATACTCAAAGATTGTTGGAAAAATTAAATAAGGATGGAAAGCGTACATTAGATTATAGTTATGCAAGATTACTATGTAAGGAATCTCAATCAGAACCAATATTTAAAAAATATGGTTTTGCAACAGCATTTGATGAAAATGGACAATTAATTGCGGACACAGTAAGATATCAAGACAAATTCAATCAAGAGCATGTCGATAACAGAATGTATGTTGTTAGATCTATAAAAAAAGAATATCGTAGAAGAAGCTAATAAGAGGTAATTATGAATAGGTATGTAATATCTCAAATATTAGTTGTAATTTCGTTAATCGTTCTTGGCATAACATACTTATTAAAAAACAAAAAAGACATAATGAAACTATGCTCTATATACTGTGTAATATATGCAACACACTACTTACTGTTAAATGCTAGAACAGGTTTCTGTATGTCAATGATTAGCTGTGCGAGAAATATATTATTTTATAAAAACGAAAAAAATAAAAAGGATAATAAACTGATTGTATTACTATTCTTTATTGGGATAGCAATATTCTTTGGAATATTAACATACAGTGATCCATTTAGTTTAATATCTATTACGGCATCAATAATTTCAACATATTCAGTTTGGCAAAAGAAGACAAATGTATATAGAACACTTGCTATCCCAGTAAGTTTATGCTATATAATATATGGTATACATATCAAATCTGCTTTCTCTGTTATTACAGAAGTAATACTATTAGTGGTAGAAATAGTAGGAGTAGTAGATTATTTTATAAGTAAGAATAAGATAAATAAAGATTCTTTAAAGGAGGAATTATCATGATACTTATAAATATACGAAGAAGACGCTTAAGATTTTAGCTTGTATTATGTAATATAATACAAGCGTTTAGGCGTGCTTGTATTATTTATAAATATCATTTATTAAATCTATACAAGCACATTGTATAGATTTTTTAATTTAAAGGAGTGATATTTATGATAAATTTTAATAAACTACTAGTTATACTATTAAATACGCATTAAGAAGGAGAATAAAATGAATAAGATTTTAAAAGAGATAATAAACATAACAGGACAATTAATTAAATATAAGACAATTAAAGAAAACTATAATGATTTTTATCTAGCAACAAAATATATAAAGAAAATAATTAATAAAGACTACTTTGTAACAGAAAAAAGGATAAATGAATATCCTAATTTAATAATTAGTAATACTGAAGATAAGAATTTAGACATTATTTTTTGTGGGCATCTAGATGTAGTACCAAATGATACATACCAAATGATTGAAACTGATGATAAATTACTAGGACGTGGAACATTTGATATGAAAGGTCAATTAGCCACAATGATATCATTATTAAACAATAATAAAACTGATAAAAAGATTGCTTTAATAATAACTTGTGATGAAGAAATTGGTGGTTTTTGTTGTAAGGAAATAATTAAAGAATATAAATCAAAATTAGCAGTAATACCTGATGCAGGAAAAAACTTTGAATTAATTTCTGAAGAAAAAGGCCTATTACAAGTTGCAATAACAACGCCAGGTCTAAAAGCGCATGCATCGGAACCATTTAAAGGAGATAATGCCATACTTAAATCAATAGATTTATACGATGAATTAGTTGAATTATATCCTTTGCCAGAAGACGAAAAAGACTTTAGAACATCAATAAATCTATCAAAAATTGAAGGTGGAAATACAACTAATGCTGTTGCTGATTCTTCAACAATGACATTGGATATAAGATTTACTACTGAAGATACAATTGAAAGCATTTTAAATAATATAAAAAAAATATCTCCAGAAAGCAAAGTAGAAGTTTTGGACCAAGGCCCAACATTTTATGTTGATACAGAAAATAA
>JAEEGK010011364.1_pt1 | contig 20358 bp, 11 predicted proteins | sample 8958771 | NCBI WGS metagenome assembly JAEEGK01 (sample SAMN16246547, study PRJNA631951) | gut metagenome | biome: gut microbiome; feature: rumen; material: SC-attached | host: Bos | place: Iran: Karaj | collected 2018-10
GCCACATGGGTAAGGTTCATTTCGACCGACTTTTTTGAAAAGGTGCAAGCCCCTGATCGACAGGAAGTGGAACATGGCCATTTTCAATCATTTCAATTTCTCGTAGTCTATAGAAAATAGTAGTAAGAAAATCCTCTGAATAGCCTTCCTCATCATTGATGTACTCGAGAATGTCGGCTGTTTTTTGGCAAGCATAAATCACGGATCGCAGATTGCTGCTTCCCATAAAATACATAATCTCAGCAATCTCCTGAACATGCTGGTCTTCTGAATACCTCAGGAGAGCAGGATTGTCCTTAAAAGACTGAATTATTCCTTTGATAGCATTCTTGATATCGCCTGAGAACCTGATCGTGTCACCAACAGACTTTTCTTTTGTTTCTAAATATCGTATGGTTTCTTCTGTGTATTCTTTTGACTCTGGTATATCTTCTTTCAGTAGGCGGCGAATTGGATTATTATCTTCTTTATAATTTCTTATAGACTTATACTTAATGATTTCTTCTTCGTTTGTCACAAGTAGGACTTTTACTCCATCCTGTTCAACTAAGCTATTCACATACCCGAGAAACTCTAGAATGCTAATTTCTGCGCGCTCAACGTCTTCAAAAATGACCAATTTCCCGGATAGGTCGATGGATTTAAATAGCTTCTGCAAGCCTCTTTTATCGATACTCAGGTCGATGCCGAAAACGCTGGTAACTCCTTTTAGGACTGTTTTCCCTGCCAGAATAGCAGCCTGTCCTGCCTCAGACTCAAAATTCAGTTTTTTAAGTCTGGCCTCCATATAGATAGCTCTGCTGATCTCTGAAAGAGCAGAAACGCCATATAGTGAAACAACAATGCATTTATACCCGCCATTTTTTGGTGCCGCTAGGAAAGGGATAAGAGTATTCCTAATATAAAAACTCTTCCCCATGCCCCAATCACCGGTAAGCATAACAGCTCTTCCGGTTTTGTCTTTTTCTATATAATGCTTAATATAGTGATTCAGCTCATCATTTGTCATGTTTTTCTCTCCTTATGATGAACGGCCTTCCTCCAACGATCCCTTGATCAATATCGGGCAGATATCTTTAATTTGAGCTTTCAACTGTTCGCTGATTTTTCTGCGTGCGGTATAGGCAGTATACAATTCAACAATTGAATCCTGCATTTCATTGTCCGGCACAGGGATTTTGATTTCATAAAATCGGTCAAGGTCTAAGTTCGTTCGAATACTTGCGTCGCTCATAAACCAACCGCGCCGATCACTTTCTGCTCGTGAAAACCACACCATGATGTACTCGGAAAGGATACTTTCATCTTTTACCTCAAAAACGGAATATGCAGGAGAAATGATTATTGGATCGTCGCCATCATATAGCGCGATTCTGATACACTCATCCCGTCCAGTCTGCATGCCTGAATACGCAAATTGGCCTTTTCTGACTACTTTGTAGTTACTGAGATTCACCCCGTTTGTGTCAGCAACAGATGGCATAAACTGCTTCGTGATATTGATTCCCCGAACATCCGTTATTCTGCCGTTCTCGTTCCGATAATCAATCTCTCTCAACAGTTCACCAACAGGCCTCATTCCGGTCGAGTGCTTAACCTTGTCGAGCAAAGCGTCGATTGTTAGCTTCAAATCCTCCAGCCCGCGCTCATAGCTCTGCTGGTTGGCAACCATAGCTTTGTAGATATCGACATATTTTCGCTGGATAGACACATCTGGAAGCTTTATTTCCAATTCACACATATTGTCCCAATTGAAGAAAAGTGTTGCGCTTCCATATGTTTTGAACAGCATATAGCGATCAAACTCCGGCCTGAGATACCAAATGTAAAGGTACTCAGGAAGAAGCACATTCCCGTTCATTTCAGGCTTCACGTAAAAAGATACATAGTCATTTGTAAAAATGTAGACATCCCTAGATGTGTTGAATCCCAGCCCCAGCTTGTCGTGTACTCTGTGGTTGAATATGAATCCTCCCGGCCTAACAACGAGGAATTTGCTCAAATCTCGGCTTTCGACGCTGACCTTTGTATCTGCGATTCCTTTAGTATTCAGAACACCACGGACATTCGATATTCCATATTTCATGCGTTCATTGAATTCCGCGTTTCGGTCAAGAAGGTCTCCCAAAGTATACTTAGTCAATCCCATATCCGATCCCCCTGAACGCATCCTCCAGCATCTTCTGTGATTCTTTCTCCTGTGCCAAAATGTCCCGCATTTCCTGTTGAATGCGGCGCATTTCGGCAGGGAAGTCGATCTCCAGATCATGGTCGATGAACTCGATATACTTGCTGGGAATCAGGCTCCAGCCGTTCCGTTCGATCTCTTCCAAGCTGACGCTGCGGTAAAGCTCCGGAACTTCGTAATGTACTCCGTCGGTCCCCTCGCTCTGCCATGTATGATAAATGCCCGCCGCCCGCTCGATCTGTTCCGTGGTCAGGCGGATTCTCTTTTTATTTTCGTTTTTGACCGGGTTTTCCGTCCAGGTGCGCAGGTCCATGAACAGGATCTCATGCTCCCGGCTGCGCAGCTTACGGTCGTGATAGTTGCCGCCCTTTTTGTTCTGATTGAGGATCCAGAGGGTGACGCTGATATCTGTTGTGATAAACAGCTCCCGCGGCAGAATGATAATGGCCTCCACCTTGTCGTTCTCAATCAGCTCCTGCCGAATGGCCAAAGTGTCGCTATCACCCAAAGCACCGTTGGCAAGCAGGAATCCCGCCACACCGTCCAGCGGTTTCATATGGGAGAGAATGTGCAAAATCCAGGCATAGTTTGCGTTGCTCTCCGGCGGCGTTTCATAGTCGACCCAACGATGGTCGCCACCCAGGTTTTCGTTGTACCATCCTTTCAGATTGAAAGGCGGGTTGGCCATGATATAGTTGAAGTAAATCCCCTTGTGCAAATCATGTGTAAAGGAGGAATCGGCCTCGTCGCCGAGATTATGGCTGATCCCGCGCAGGGCCAGATTCATCTTCGCCAGCCGATAGGTCGCGGGCTCTTTTTCCTGCCCATACACGTTGATTCGGCTGGTGTCGCCACGCTTCGCTTTCACCAGCTCCGCACTCTGGATAAACATACCTCCGGAACCGCAGCAAGGGTCATACAGTGTGCCGTCGAAGGGCTCTATCATGGCGGCGATCAGCTGCACAACGTCATGGGGCGTATAGTATTCGCCCTCCTCCTTGGTCGCGTTGACGGCGAATTCCTTGAGGAAGTATTCATAGACGCGGCCGATCAGGTCCTTTTCTTCTCCGAATGCCTTATGACTGATTTTGTTGACCTCGTCGATCAGCTTTTTGATGTCGTTCGGGGCCAGATTGCGGGTGGTGAACGTGCCTTCCACAAAGCAGCCCTTGAGCTGGGGGCTGTTGGAAGCGATGCTGTGCAGCGCGGTATCCAGCGCCACATTCAGACCCGGCGCGGGTGTGTTGATGATGGTGGACCAGCGGGCCTCCGGGAGAAGATTGTATGTGCCGTCAGTAAAAGTCGGATCGTCCAGAAAAGCGGTCTTGATCTCAGGATCGTCAAAATCGAACCCCTGCGCAGTTACTGCTTTCCGCAGATTCTCAACGCCGTCCTCAAATTTCTCTCCGATAAAGCGCAGGAAAACCAACGTGAGCATCATGTCACGCTTTTCAAAAAACGACCCGGAATTGCGCGCCGCGCGCAGGATATCCCGGCATTTGAACAGAATCGAATCCAGATTGATCTTTTCTTCTGCCTTCTTCTTTGCCATAGGTAGGGCCCTCTCTGTTTTGCTGTTGTAATAGCTTTTGCGCCCAGTGTATCCTGGTTTCAGGGCTGCGCGAGCATCCAGTTTCCGTTATCCGTCTGCCGGATGCGTTTCGTTTGATAAGCCTGGGTAATGGCTCCGAGGAAAAGGGCGCTCACGGTGGTGCCGATCCGGGTGATGCCCATGAGGTTGGCTGCCGCGCGGACAAGGTCCTCCTCCGGCAGGCTGAACTGCTCCTCCAGCGCGCGGCATACCGCATTTGCTGCCTCCTGAACGGGGATTTCCTTCGCGTCCCGCTTGTTGTCTCCCTCGCCGTTGGCCCGGAACTCCGGGTAGGTGAGCGGGTCCTGGGTCGGCTTCCAATAAACCTTTTCCCCGGCCTGAACGGTCGTTTTCAATGCCATGGAGCGGTAGATCCCGGCCATATACTGCTGGATGCGGCTACCCGATCTTGCGATGGAAAAGCTCTGAACGACGCGGCGGGTCAAAAGGCTTTCGCAGATGGGCCCTTCAATTTGCAGGACTGTGTTTACCCTTTCGACGACAGCCCTGCGATTGCCGCGGGCCGGGTCCACGAACGCCTCGGCAGACATGGCCATGACCGGGAGCCGCGTGCTGCGGTAGGTGTTTACTGGCTGCTTCTGCTCAGGCAGACTTTGGATCACGCCCTTCAGCATCTGCTCGTTTTCGGGAGGCGGAGAATTCACCGGCACTACGCTTTTTACCGCTGCCTCCGTGATAGACTTTGACTCCGAGACCGCCGCCGGCTCCGCGTTGTCCTGCTCCTCATCGGGAGTCTCCTGCTCAGCCTCATGGATTTCATTCACCAGCCGCTCGATCTCTTTGGCGCTGTTGTCCCACCAATCCATTGCCCATACGCGGGTAATGCGCCAGCCGAGCCCCCGAAGGACATTGATTTGGGCGATTTCCCGGTCCCTCGTGGTTTTCGCCGTTTGATATCCTGCACCGTCCAGGAGAATGCCCAGCAGATATTTCTCCGGGTCGCGGGGATCGACGACGCCGATGTCGATCTTATATGCGGATTCTCCGATGGATTTGTCCGTTTCGTATCCCCGTGCCTGGAGGGCGCTGCAGATCGCGTCGGCGATACCGCCCGCTGCTTCGGAGCTGACCGCCGCCGAATCCTCCGTTTCTGCCAGCGCGCCGCCTGCGGCAAATTCCATAAATTTCTTCAGGGCTGCGACGCCCTGAGCCCCCGTCCTGCTCAGGTTGATCTGATCCGGCGTCAGTGTGGCGAAAACGATCATCTCAAATCTTGCTCGAGATACGGCCACGTTCAGACGCCGCCAACCGCCCTCCCGGTTCAGAGGCCCGAAGTTCATGGAGACCTTGCCGTTCTGATCCGGTCCGTAGGCGATGGAGAACAGGATCACATCCCGCTCGTCACCTTGCACGTTTTCCAGGTTCTTGATAAAGATCGGTTCCTTGGAATGATAGGCCCATTCTTCCAGCTGCGGGTCTTCCTTGCAGGCGTCCGTCAGGAGATCGTCGATCAGGTTTTGCTGTTGGATATTGAAGGTGACCACGCCGACGCTCAATCCTGCACATGCCGGATCGTGGCAGCGGCGTTTCAGCTCTTCCACGACCGCCTCCGCTTCCTTGCGGTTCGTGCGCTTCCCGCCGCGCTCAAAGACGCCGTCCACATGGATCAGATGCACGCGGGATTCCCGATCATTGACAGAGGGAAAAGTATAGAGCTTGTTTTCATAGAACTGGCTGTTGCTGAAGGCGATCAGGCTTTCGTGCCGGCTCCGGTAATGCCAGAGAAGATGTGTCTGCGGCATGTTGAGGGCGAGGCAGTCGTCCAGGATGCTTTCCAGATCCTCTTCCTCCAGATGATCTTCGTCCGTCGCGCTGGAGGCGAAGAAGGAGGTGGGCGGCATCTGCTTCGGATCGCCGACGATGATCGCGTTTTCGCCCCGCGCCAATGCGCCGATGGCCTTGCTGGTGGGGAGCTGGGAGGCTTCGTCGAAGACCACCAGGTCGAAAGGCTTTCGGTTCGGGTCCAGATACTGCGCAACGGAGATCGGGCTCATGAGCATGCAGGGACACAGCTTCGGAAGAAGGTTCGGGATCTGCTCAAACAGCTTTCGGATGCTTGTTCCACGGCCCCCGCTGCGAATGGCCCGCTGTAAGATGCCCGTTTCCGAGCTTCCCACGGAGGCAGTGGTGAAATTGGGGACCTGCGACGCCAGGCGGCAGTAGATCTCGCTTTTCGCCAGTTCGCTCAGCTCCTGATCGATCTTGCGGAATTGCTCCACCTTGCTGTTGAAATCGTAGCCGGAGAAGGTGTTCAGCGCTTCATCCGCTTCGATGGCCTGAACAGCGAGACCCTTGAAAACAGCTTTCCGGAAGGCAGGCTTGACCAGCTCGTGATCGAGACCGGCTTGATAAGCCTGGACCACCGGGCTGAGACCCGCGTTCTCCGCGTCGGAAGCCGCCTTGTTCCAAAGGACCCACTCGCGAAGTTCATCAGCGTGTGCGATGATCTGGTCGCAGGCAGCGGCCTGTGTAGTCAGCCAGTTTTCCGGCTCCGCTGCCTGCAGCTCCAATGCGGAGAAGAGCTTGTCCTTTGCCTGGAATACGTTCCGCCAGGCGTCCGACATGCTGTGGGCGAGGCTGAGCGCTCTTTGATCCGTGCCATAGGCGACGCGCAGCCTGTCCCCATTGCCGATCATACTGGGCGTCTTCACCGCGTTTTTCGCGGCGGTTGCCAGGTCCGCGACCTGTTTCCAATCGGTATCCCGACCCCTATTCAGCGAACCGAGCCCGCCGCCCATGGCTGAGTACATTGCGTCCGCAGCCCTTTTCTCCGCCTGGTAAGCGACCAGGGTTTCCAGATCCCGCCCAAGGGCCTCGTCGGATACTTCCGTTTTCATATGGGCGGCGAACTGCTGGCGGAATTTCTTCATGCCGAGCAGCTTGCCAAGGAACCATTTGGACGATTCCCGGCGATAGGCTTCCAGCAGGGCTGTTCCGTCAAGGGCCAGGAATCCTTCCGACCACCGCTCCGATAGCTGCCTCTCGTAAGATACAGTGCGAAGCTGACGCTCCGACATTGTGAGTACACCGATGAGGTAGGTTTCCGCATCCTCCGCTTCTACCCAGGCGCGAGGATAGGCTTCAAAGGAGCACAGATACTGCGCCGTATAGGCCAGGACGCCAAGTCCATCGAAGCTCGTCGGAACGTCTTGGTGGATCGCCTCCGCAAAGCTGCGGGCAGCAGTTCCCAGTGCCGCCAGGGTCCTTTTATATGCCTCCGCATCTTCCACGGCGGTCCTTTTCAGCTGCTGCGAATAAGTCTTGCAGTGCACGGCAGCGAGGGGATGGTCGTGGGGATGGATGACCGCACGACCGGCAGAGACGAGCCGGTCCACAAGGGTGTCCAGATCGTAAAGGCTGGATTCGCCGATACTTGTCAGGAAGTTCTCCGGGAAGCGACCGATTTCCGGCGCGTCCTCACAAGCCTGAACCTCATTGATGATCGCAAAAAGCGATTTGCCGCATTTCTGGCGGCAATGCAGGGCGGAGGCATATCTGTTGAGGTCTTTGCGCAGCGCAGACATCCGTTCTGCCGATGCGGCGTATTCGCCGGAGGAACGGTACTTTGTAACCTCGGACGCCTGGCGAAGCTGCTCCAGCACATCCTTTTTCTTCGCCTTGTTGGAATGAAGCTCCATGCAGAAGGGCGCCAGCCCAATGGCGGTGAGACGCTTCTGCACGACCTCCAGTGCCGCCATCTTTTCAGCAACGAACAGTACGGTTTTTCCCTGAGCAAGCACATTGGCGATCAGAGCGGTGATCGTCTGAGATTTTCCTGTTCCCGGCGGGCCGTGCAGAACGAAGCTTTTCCCTTCTCCTGCGGATTCGATGGCGAACAGCTGCGACGCATCGGCCGAGATGGGAAGCAGTACCTTATCCTCCGGGACCTGCCCTTCGATTTCCATATCTTCCGCCTGCCAGGTGAGCCGGTTTTCCATCAGGCTCCGCACGACCTTACTCCGTGCAAGGTCCTCGGCTCGGTTATGGATATCGTTCCACATGACAAACTGCGAGAAGGAGAAGATTCCAAGACAAGCGGATTCCAGAACGTCCCAACGTTTCTGCTCCATGATCCCGTGCCGGACGGCGGCGAAGACTCTGCGTGTGTCTACGCCCTTATTATCCATGGGCAGCGTATCCAGACCCTTGATCTCAATGGAAAAGTCCTGCCGCAGTTTTTCCAGGAGCGTGATGTTCATCTGTGCTTCGTCGTCACGAAGCCGGATGAGATAACCCTCCGCCGCGCTTTTCCGCACCATTTCGATGGGAAGGAGGAGGAGCGGGGCATACCGGGCCTGCGTGCTCTTTTCAGTCTCAAACCATTTCAGAAGCCCCAGCGCCATATACAGCGTATTTGCGCCGTTTTCTTCCATGTCGGTCCTAGCCGCTCGGTAAAGGTTCTTGATGGCGTTTGACAGATCGGTTTCCGACAGGGCGGAGCGCAGGCGGCCATCCTTGAATTCCGACTGCAGCAGGGCCGAATAGCCTTCCACGATGTGCAGGGATTCAAAGCCGACCTTCCCGCCTTCTGCCTGCCAATCGGCCGGTCGCGGCTTGATCGTGAAATCCCCGCCTGCGGCAAGCGCGTCCTCCAAGTCGTCCAGGGAAGAAGACAGAAGAGGGACCATCGTTTTTGTGAGCCGCATATTCAGGAGCGTATTGCGCATGCCGAGATCAAGGAGCTTTCGCTCCCACAGCACCTTTTTCGAGAACTCCTGAGAACCGGTCCCCGTCATTTCGATAGGCGCGGAAATGTGTTTCGGCGCACTGGTCAAAGCGTCCGCGTTGAGCTCCGGCCGTTCGACCCTCCAGCCATCGGCGGTGAGGATGCGCAGCGGAAGCGGAGAAATGCGGCTGAGCCTTGCCCGGCGGACGTCAACAAAGCATTCGACTTCATCCTTGCTTTTCAGAAGATATTCCGCCGACCTGCAGGCGTCGTCAAACGTAGCGTTCTTCCCTGCGGTGACCAGGGTGCACTCCACGACAGAGAGAACACGGGTGCCTTCGGCAAGTCGTTTCGTGAGAAGAGATACGTCGTCCTGAACGCTTTCCGGGAATGTCGATTCTTCCAGCCACAGTCCTGCGAAGATATGCCCCTTTTGGAGGATCAGAAGCGGGTGAAGGCCGATGGCCTCCAGACAACTCGCATAGAAGAGGCTGAGGTCCAGACAGGTCCCCAGCTTCTGCGAAAGGACTTCATCGCACAAGCGCACCCGCTGTCCGGTTGTTTCGAAGCTCGCGGGAGGTTCGGCGTATACGATGTTTTGCTCCTGCAGTGCCTTGAAAACGGCGGCCGACTGGGCAAGAGCACGATTATTGTCTTTGGACTGATATCCGTCCAGGGAAGGGTCCCCTGTCCATTCTTCAAGAAAGCCTGCCGCACGGGATACGATTTTGACGACGTCGGGGTGATTCGGCGTAACAAAAGCAGCCAGCAATTCGGGGTAGATCCCATAACCGTGCCACTCGTTGAAGGCAAGGACGGAGATGTCGACGGTCTCCGAGCACAAAAGCTGCCCGTCAATGAGGAGCTCCGCTGTCAGGCTGCCTGTGACTTTCTCTGTCAGGCCTGCCAGGTATTCTGCATCGACCGCAAGATCGATTTCATTCAGCTCGATTTGACTTTTGGCCGGAATATAACTAATCGTTTTCTGAAATGGGCGGCTGAAGGCGGGTGTGGAATGGATCTGGATCACAGCGTCGAAGAATTCCTGCGGCGTCCGGTTATCCAGCCGGATTGCCCGGATCGTCGGCATTCCGTTCTGCTGGAGGGCGAAGTTCAGAATCGGCAGACTCAGGAGTTCCATGCGGATCTGTTCGCTGTCCAGGTATGTAGTCTCTTCTTCTGACAGCCCGATGCTCTCGGCGGCCTTTTCTGCTCTTTCGTGACGTTCTGCCGCATCCTGTGCCGAAGCCAGCGTCGGGATCGCTTCGATCCTTTCTGCCAGCGCTTCAAGACGAGCCTCCTGTTCCTGAATCCTGGCAAGCAGGTCGGTATCCGAAGCGTGCTGTTCCGGCTCGTGGTACGCTTCGGGCTCGCAGTTCCAATCGCCGTAAACCTCCATGAACCAGGTGCAGAGCCGAAAAGCCATGCGCAGAAGCGTTTTTGCACGGTCGAGGGAGTTCAGTGATCCGTGAACAGCGTCGTTGCGGCTTTTTCGCAGCGCATATAAGATGTCGTCGATGTTCTGCGGAAGAAGCCCGTCCCGCTTTGCGATCTGGATTCGTTCCGCATGCGTCGTTTCTTCCCCGACGCTGATGTGTTCATAAGCAAGCAGCTCGGAAACAAGGCGCTCACCCAGCAGCCCGAGCTTGAAAATGCAGGCGTTTGGGTCGGAATACAAATAGGATTCCGCCGCCGCGCCGAGCTGCGCCATTTCGGGCCAATACACTTCCATGAATTTGAAATTCGACGTCATCTTTCAACCCTCTGTCTCTGCTGCCACTGCAGAAAACTAGCGTCCACCGCGTTCTCCGCGGCAGCGCGCTCTGCCTGCATACAATACCTCATAATTGCTGCAACTATCGAAGATTATCAAATCCCACATTATTATACGTTTTTTCGGGAGCTTTTACAAGAATCCGCTGGCTATGATTTCAAAAATGTAGACGTAAGCAAGAGGGCTGCGGGGGCAGGGCCTTACCTTCTTGCTTACGTCTTTTTGATATATTCCCCTCCAACACATGGGGTGGGGCAGCGGCACTGAGTACTGCTGGGAGATGAAGATCGGATTGCAATGCCAGCCGGCGGTCTCCGTGCCCACCGTCCCGGACAAGCACTTGAAGTCGTCAAGCAGGGGGCGCTTGTCCGACGCGTTGCGTTCGATATCCCGTCCATGCCGAAGACCAGGACAAGCTGCTTCTCTTCCAAAATCCGGACAAGAAAAAATGCACAGAGGGTTGAAATCAAACGGGGGATGGTGTATAGTTAGCTACAACATACACTAAAACGACAGAGAGTGCGCGGTAAGCAATAGCCCGCGTGAAAAGGGAAACAGGTGAAAGTCCTGTGCTGTCCCGCAACTGTAAGCGAGTCATTTCCCGCAAAATGCCACTGGGCGACTGGGAAGGCGTGGGAAATGTGGTCTCGCGAGCCAGGAGACCTGCTCTCATGTCCGTTGATAAGAGGCCACGATGGATGGCGATGTCAACGTATAAGGTAAGGAAGCGTTTGCCGTGAAATGCGGCAGGCGGCTTCTCGCTTTGCGTTGCACTGACCGTCCCGATCCGGGGCGGTCTTTTTGTTGGAATGAGGAGTTTATATGCAGATCGCAGTCTATGGAAAAGGCGGCATCGGAAAATCCACGGTCAGCGCCAATCTCTCCGCTGCGCTGGCCCTGCGGGGCAGCCGGGTATTGCAGATCGGCTGCGATCCCAAGCACGATTCTACAAGGCTTTTACATCATGGGCAACGGGTAACGACTGTCCTTGATTATATCCTGAACACTCCCCCCGACGATCAAAAAGCATCCGATATATTGATGGAAGGATACCTTGGCACGGGCTGTATAGAAGCCGGGGGGCCAAAGCCAGGCAAAGGCTGCGCCGGAAGAGGGATACTCACGAGTTTCAATTTCTTAAACGAGCACGACATCCTGAAGCCCTACGACACCATCATGTACGACGTTCTCGGAGACGTTGTTTGCGGGGGCTTTGCCGTGCCGGTAAGGCCTCAGTATGCCCAGGCTGTTTTCCTTGTGACCAGCGGAGAAGCCATGTCCATATATGCTGCAAACAATATACTCAGCGGCATAAGGAACCTGGATGAAGGGGGCAGGAGAATCGCCGGTATCATATACAATTCAAGAGGCGCCGGAGACGATAAAAACAAGGTTTTTGAATTCGCCGAGGCGGTAGGCCTTCCTGTGTGCGCTTCCATCCCGAGGAGCGAAGCTTTCCTGAAAGCGGAAGTCCTTGCCCTTACTCAGGTGGAGATGGACAGGGATTCGGAAGAGGCGAAGCTTTTCCTTGGCCTTGCATCCCGAATAAAGGAAGGCATGGATCTGTACCCGTCTCTTCCTCTTGACGAAGAACAGATGGAAGCTTTCATGCAGGGAAAGGATATACGAGGCATTACCGGAAAAAGAAACACAACCGCAAAGAACGAGGCCAGATTTGACTCAGGCTGTGAAAACTGTCCGGAAGCCGCTGAGGAACAGGCAAAAGAGAACAACGGGATCAGGCCGATCCCAAAGAAAAGAGCTTTGTCGGATCCTTTCAGCAGGATGCCGCTGTTCGGATGCGCATACAGAGGCGCTGTGGATCTGGCCGTACAGGTAAAGGATGCCGCTGTCCTCGGCCATGCCCCGAAAAGCTGTACCAGCTACGCTGTGAATGGATTCACTTCCTATGGAAGGAACGGCCTTTATACACGCGGCGTGATCTATCCTGCTTTTATTCCCCGGCATTTTGACAATACGGATATCAACATACACGATGCGATTTTCGGCGGCGTCGAGCATGCCAGGGAAAAGGCTTTGGGACTCGCGAAAAAAGGGATAAAGGATATTATCGTGATCACCGCCTGCATCCCGGGACTTTCGGGAGATGATCTTGAACCGCTCAAAGAAGAGCTCAAGGGCATGGGCGTCGATATGTACATCGTGAAAAGCGACGGCGTCGAAGAGGGAAGCTACAACGACGGCATGGCGCTCTGCTACAAGACCCTTGCAAGAGAAGCCGTAAAGCCTGTAGACAGGCAGGACAAGGATTCCATCAACCTGGTGTATGAGCAGAGCTGGTCGCTGAAAACACATGACGATTATCTGGTGCTTGAGGATCTGCTCTCCTCCCTGGGAATCAGGATCAACTGCCGTTTTCTGTATGACACTTCGATCAGAGACGTCAACAGTTTTTTGAAAGCTCCTTACTGCCTCTTGGCAAGAGAAGAAAAGCTGGGGCTTGAGATAAAGGAGATATTTGAAAAGAACTACGGATGCAGATTCATTCCGGGGAGTTTGCCCAGGGGCTTCAAAGAGACGAAGAGATTCATCGAAACTCTGGGGAAGCTGTATTCAAGGGAGTCCGAGGCGGAAAAGCTGGTCGGGATATATACTTCGATCTACGAAGCTGAACTCAAGGAATTAAAAAAGGAATACGAAGGCAAAAAAGTCATGATCTTTCTCAGCAGTCCGCTTCCCTGGATGGAGGATCTTGTATCGGATCTCGGAATGAACGTGGCATGGTCGTTTGTCCCCGAAGAATCGAAAAGGAAGGATCCTGAGTGGAGCCACAGGTTCTCCAACGACTGGAAGAAAGACGTGGAAGACTTCAGCGTGAAGGTCTCTGAGCTCAAACCGGATCTTGTGCTGACTGCGGAGCAGGCGGTCGTCAGCGAGGCGAATAAAGCCGGAGCCGGCAAAGCCTTGCTGGTCGGAGGGAATATCGGAGTCGGCTTTTTATCCGGTATAGAAGAAGCCCGGAAATGGCTTAAGGAGCAGAAAAATGAAATAGAGGGGAGATGGAAAAATGACAGATCAGTATTTGAGAAATACTACTGCTGATTATATCACGGGAGCCATTTCCGCCTTAAAGGGGATCAAAAACAGCATTGTCCTCGTAAACGGGCCTGTCGGCTGTGTGACTTATTATGGTTTTGAGACCGGTCAGTCTGCGGTCGATCCTGCAAAGCTCTGGGGGCAGAGAGGCGCTTTGCACATAAAAGGAAGCCCTGAGGAGGAACTGCTGCGGAGTCAGTACTATATGGCTTCTTCCAACGTGCCCTCGACGAATCTGAGATATGAGGATTTCATTTTCGGGACCGTCGATCAACTCAAAAAGGCGCTCAACGATATATCGGCGGGATATGAGCTGTCCATGTTTGCGGTGATACAGGCGCCGGGTACGTCGCTTCTCGCGGAGGTCATAGAGCCGGAGCTGAAAGCCATATCGGAGGAGAACCGCATACCGTACGTTTACGTGGAGACGCCGGGCCTTTCCGAAAATATGCTCAAAGGTTTTGACGAGACCGTCGTCAAAGTATTGAAAGCGTTGTCCGAGTCCGGTTTCAGGGACAGGCGGACAAAGCATCCCGCCGAAAAGGAGAGACCTTCCGTCAATATATTCGGCCTTGGCAGCCGCGACTATTTCGTCGACGGCGACCTTGAGGAGCTTACGAGAATACTGGGGCTTTGCGGGATAGACGTCAATTGCGCTCCCGGCGCGTTTAATGCCGTTGAAGAGCTCGAAGGCGTCTGCAGGGCGGACGCCAATATATATCTCTCCCCCGAGCGCTGCAGAAAGACCGCGGAATACATGAGATCCATATCGGATATTCCGTCTTTTGAGATGGGATGCATGCCCATAGGCCCGGATCTTTGCGAGAGCTTTGTGCGGGGCGTTTCAGCCCTCCTCGGCACGGACTGCGGCAAAGCCCTGGAGGATATAAACAAGGCAAGAAGCAGGATATTTTACCAGGTCGCCCGCCGCACGGGGGGAAGAGGTTTTTCCGGAGAGTTCAGATTTGCCGCGGAGGGGGAAGCGTCCCTTCTTTATGCGCTGACCGATTATCTGTCCGGATATCTGGGCGTAGCTGCGGAATGTCTGCATATCCTCTACGGTCCCGATGAAAACGGCGGAAAAAAAGGCCCGGAAAAGTCGGAAGCCTGGGAGGAAAAAGGGGCTCTCAGGGAGCTGCTGTCGTCTTTCGGCCTGGAAGATGCGCTGGACAAGGATATCACGAAGGTGAAGGACGTCGTCTTTTTCGGAAATGCCAATACCATTGCCCATATCCTTGCCTACAGCGGCAACGTCTACGGAGTGGAGATCTCCTCGCCCGGATCGGGTTACATAAACGTCATACCGAAAACGCTGCTCGGGCCGACAGGAGCCCTTTACATACTCGAACAGGTCCTCAACGCCCGTCGGCTGCTCAACGCGTGGGACTGAGAAAGGAGAGATGAGATGGACCATCTGAAAGAAGTGCAGGCCTATTGGGACCTGCGCAGCCACGGCTTTTCCGACGCCATCAACGAGGAAGCGGACAGCGCGCTTGGAGAGAAATGGAAGGCGTATTTCCGGGAGATCCTGGGGGAAAGTCCCCTGGAGATCCTGGACGACGGCATGGGGGCCGGTTTTTTCACCATCCTGCTGGCGCAGCTGGGTCACCGGGTGACCGGCGTCGATTATTCCGACGGCATGGTGGAGAAAACGCGGGAGAACCTGAGCGCCCGGGGCCTTTCCGCCGACGTCCTGCAGATGGACGCCCAGGAGCTGCGCTTTGCCGACGCGAGCTTTGACGCCGTGGTCCAGCGAAATGTCATGTGGAACCTGGACGATCCGGCCAAAGCCTATCGGGAGATCGCCAGGGTGCTGAAGCCCGGCGGGATCTTCGTCATCGACGACGGAAATCATTATCTGGCGAGCCACGACGAGGAGTATGCCGCCGAGAACGAGCGTCTCCGGGAAAAATGGCGGCGTGAGCGGGAGAAGAAAGAAACCGTCCCCGGCAGCCATTATGCCCACAATCCGGAGCAGGTGGATTTTACGATCATCGAGCGCATCGCCCAGGAGCAGCCCCTCAGCTTCATCCGGCGGCCCCAGTGGGACCTGGAGCAGCTGATCGCTCTGGGCTTCTGGGATCTCCGGGTGGAGATCGACGGGGAAGCGCTGCCCCGCCACTATCGGATCACGGCGCGGAAGAAAAACGGCTGAAAACGAAAAAAACCGCGGTCTATCGCCGCGGCAAATCAATACGGAGGTATCAAAATGAAAAGAATCATGAAGCTTGTCGGCCTGCTGCTGGCCATCTGCCTGCTGTTGGCAGCCTGCTCAGGCGGCGGCGGAAAGACGAATCCCACCGCAGCGCCCACTGCAGCGCCCACCGCAGCACCTACCCAGGCGCCCAGCGGAGGCGGCGGCAGCCAGCCCACGGAGCAGCCTGCGGCCACGCCGGAACCCACCGCGCCGGCGGAGGATCAGCACCTGAACGTGGCGATCTACTGGAATGAGAACGTGGACACCATGAACAGCTGGGGCGGCTGGTGGACCATGCGCTACGGCATCGGCGAAACCCTGCTCACCATGGACTACGATATGCAGCTGGTGCCCTGCCTGGCCGACAGCTGGGAGGTCGTGGATCCCCAGACCTTCAAGTTCCACATCCGCCAGGGCGTCAAGTTCTCCAACGGCAACCTGCTGACGGCCCAGATCGCGGCGGATTCCATCACCCGCATCGCCGAGGGCAACTCCCGCGGCGGCAACCTGAAGCTGGCCAGCGCGGAAGTGGACGGCGAATACGTCATCTTCCATACCACCGAGCCCTACAGCGCCTTCCCCTATATGATCACCGAGCCCATGTGCATCATCGTGGACACCACCCAGGATATGACCAACTATGATATCTATCCCATCTGCACCGGCCCCTACAAGGTCATCGGCCATGTGGCGGAGGAGACCTGGGAGCTGGAGGCCAACGAGTATTACTGGAAGGGCGTCCCCACCATCAAGTACATCACCAACTACAACATCGCCAGCGACACCCGCATGTCCGCGCTGATGGCCGGCGAGATCGACATGGCCTATTCTCCCTCCACCTCCACCCTGAGTCTCATCGAAGGCAGCAGCGACTATAAGGTCATCAACGCAATGGGCACCCGGGAGAGCGACGTCGCCATCAACTGCGCCGCTGGCCGCCCCACCGGCGATGTGAACCTGCGCCGGGCCCTCTGCTGGTCCGTGAACCGGGAGGTCCTGGCTCAGATCTCCGGCAACGGCACCGCCACCCCTCTGGCCAAGCCCTTCCCGGACAGCGTCGGCTATGACCTCAGCGGCGTATCCGCCCCTGGCTTTGACCTCGACAAGGCGGCGGAGTATCTGGCGGCGGCCGGTTATACGGATTCCGACGGCAACGGATACGTGGACAAGGACGGCCAGGAGCTGGTACTCTATATCACCCTGAGCAGCAGCACGAATACCGCCGTGTATCAGGCTATGATCGACATGTGGAAGAACGCCAAGATCCACGTGGAGCTGGAGACCCTGGAAAACATCTCCGACAAACGCAAAAGCGGCGAATACGACATCATTGCCGCCGGCTGGCAGACCATGAACAACGGCGATGGCCAGTCCTACATGACCAACCGCTGGACCGCTGCAGGCCCGGACAACTATGTGAGCTACTACTCCGAGGCCTTCGAAGACTGCATGAGCCGCCTGAACGCCGCTTTTGATCCGGCGGAGCGTGCCAAGCTGTACGCAGAAGCCTCCCAGATCATCTGCGACGACTGCCCGGCGCTGTTCTACGCCGCCACGGCCAACTATGACGTCATCAACACCAAGGTGCTGGAAGACATCCGCATCTATCCCATCGACTACTACGTGCTGGACAACACCTGGAGAATGAAGTAAGCATCCGAAGCACCTTTGCCGGGGCCGCCGCCCGGTTCCACGGGCGGCGGTTTCGGCGTTCGGAACGAACCTCGGAGGAAAGGGAATGACACTATGGCGAAACAGATAAGGGACCGGCTGATCTCCCTGGTCATCATCCTCATCGGCCTGTCCATACTGACTTACGGGCTGACCTATCTGCTCCCCTCGGACCCCATCGAGATCCTTATCGACTCTCTTGGACTGTCCCACGACCCGGAGACCATCGCGAACCTGCAGAAGGAATACGGGCTGGACCAGCCCTTCTGGATGCAGTATCTCAACTGGCTCAAGGGGATCTTTCACGGAGATTTCGGCACATCGGTGAAATACCAGGAGCCCGTGCGGGTCGTGCTGGGCCGGAAGCTGCCCAACACGGTGAAGCTGGCCTGCTCCGCATTTCTGATGATGATCGTCATTTCTTTTCCTCTTGGGATCCTTTCCGCCGTGTATAAGAACAAGGCGGCGGATTATATCATCCGCTTCCTCTCCTTCATCGGCGTCTCCATCCCCACCTTCTGGTTCGGCATGATGCTGATCTTCTATCTGGGCGTGAGGCTCAAGATCCTGCCGGTGTCGGGCTTTTCCTCCTGGAAGGGTCTCATCATGCCCACCATGACCCTGGGGGTCACCAACAGCGCCTATTACATCCGGCGCATCCGCGCCGTCATGGTGGAGCAGCTCAGCGAGGAATATATCTCCGGGCTGAAATCCCGGGGCGTGAGCAAGGGTCGGATCATCTTCCTCCATGTGCTGCCCAATTCCCTGCTGGCAGTCATCACCATGCTGGGCATGTCCTTCGGCGGCCTGCTGGGCGGCACCATGATCGTGGAGACGATCTTCGGCTGGAACGGCATCGGCAGCGCCGCCATGAGCGCCATTTCCGCCCGTGACTACACGCTGATCCAGGGCTATGTGCTTTGGATGGGCTTCATCTATGTGATCGTGAACCTGCTGGTGGATATCTCCTATCAGTTCATCGATCCGCGGATCAGGAGGGGCATGGAGAAGAAATGAAAAAGAGAAAACCCATGAGCCGCTCCCGGAAGGCCGCCTGGACCCGTTTCATCATCGCTGCGTTCTTCGCGGTGGTCTTCGTGATCTTCGCCCTGTATGCCAGCTCCCTAGCCCGCTATGACCCCCTGCAGACGGATTACGCCCACATGCTGGAGGGGCCCAGCGCCACCTATTGGTTCGGCACGGACCAGCTGGGCCGGGACATCTATTCCCGTATCCTCTACGGCGGCAAGACCTCGCTGCTGATCGCCTTTGTGGTCACGGGCATCGTAGCGGCCACAGGCATCTTCATCGGCACCGCCGCGGGCTTCATCGGCGGGGCCTTCGACTCGGTACTCATGCGCTTCTGCGACATGCTGATGGCCTTTCCGGGTTCCATTTTCACCATCGCCCTGGTCAGCTTCATCGGCACGGGCATCCCCAATCTGATCCTGGCCATGTCCCTCACCAGCTGGACGGGCTTTGCCCGCATCAGCCGCTCCCTGGTACTCTCCATCAAGAACAACGTGTTCGTGGAGCAGGCACGGCTGGGCGGCGCTTCGGACTGGAAGATCCTGATGGTCTACATCATCCCCAATGTGCTGCCCAGTCTGCTGGTGAACATCTTCCAGAGCATCGGCGGCAAGCTGCTGACCATCTCCGGCCTGAGCCTGCTGGGCCTGGGCTCCCCGCCGCCCACGCCGGAATGGGGCTTCATGCTCTCCGAGGGAAAGAATTTCATGTACCAGGCCCCCTGGATGCTGATGTTCCCCGGCTTGGTGATCCTGGTGAACGTGATCATTTTCAACCTCCTCAGCGACAGCATCCAGGAGCTGATGAACCCCAAGGAGAACAATTGGTGACGGCGAAGCCGGGAAAGGGAAGCTGGATATGAGTATTCTGCAGATCGAGAATTGCACCATCCGCTATCAGAACGGCGCGCCGGCCGTCAGCAACGTCTCCCTGTCCATCGAAAAGGGAGAGATCATCAGCATCGTGGGAGAAAGCGGCAGCGGCAAGACCACGCTGATCCGCGCCATTCTGGGGCTGCTGCCCCCCGGCGGGAAGATCACGGAGGGGAGCATCCTCTTCGACGGGCGGGACCTGGTCAAGGCCTCCGAGAAGGAGATGGAGGATATCCGCGGCAGGGATATCGCCATGATCTTTCAGGATGTGGGCGCCTCTATGGACCCCATCAAGAAGATCGGCTCCCAATACCGGGAATCCATCGCCGTTCATGAAAGACTCAGCAAACAGGACTATCGGAGCAAGGCGGTGACCATGCTGAAGCGCATGCACCTGACGGACACGGACCGGATCATGGACGCCTACCCCTTCGAGCTCTCCGGCGGCATGAAACAGCGGGTGGGCATCGCCATGGGCATGACGGCCCAGCCCAAGCTGCTGCTGGCGGACGAGCCCACCTCCGCCCTGGATGTGACCATCCAGGCCCAGGTGGTCCATCAGATGCGGCAGCTCCGGGATGAATACGGCGCCACCATCATCCTGGTGACCCACAACATGGGGGTGGCGTCCTATCTCTCGGACAAGATCGGCGTCATGCATAAGAGCAAAATGGTGGAATTCGGCCCCCGGGACGAGATCATTTTCAGCCCGAAGGAACAGTATACCCGGGACCTGTTGGACGCCGTGCCCAAACTGGGAGGGAAGCGTTATGCCAAATAATGATATCCTGCTGGAGGTTTCCCACGTCAGCAAGCAGTTCCCGGTGAAAAAGCGGAAGCTGCACGCCGTCAGCGACGTCAGCCTGACCTTGTCCCGGGGCGAGCTGCTGGGCATCGTGGGGGAGAGCGGCTGCGGCAAAAGCACCATGGCCCGGATGATCGTGGGCTCTCTTCCGGTGTCCTCCGGCAGCATGAAGCTGGACGGTATCGACTATACCGCTCTCAAGGGGCGAGAGAAGCAGGCCTTCCGCCGGAGGATCCAGATGGTGTTCCAGGACCCGCTCAGTTCGTTTTCTCCCCGCATGCGGATCGGGACCTATCTCTGCGAGCCCCGGCGGAATTACGACCATATCTCCAAGGCAGAGGCCATGGCGGAGGCGGAAGTGCTGCTGGAGCAGGTGGGCCTCCCGCGGGACTTCGTCAGCCGCTATCCCCACGAGCTCTCCGGCGGCCAGCTGCAGCGGGTGGCCATCGCCCGGGCCATCGCCATCCATCCGGACCTTCTCCTCTGC